>Ga0307513_10008858_pt1 | contig 12799 bp, 12 predicted proteins | sample 15_EM_MG_FD_202174 | JGI IMG/M metagenome (GOLD analysis project Ga0307513, IMG submission 202174) | Populus trichocarpa ectomycorrhiza microbial communities from riparian zone in the Pacific Northwest, United States - 15_EM | ecosystem: Host-associated > Plants > Roots > Unclassified | place...
CCAACGTCCTAGATTTTATTTTCAATTCCTCCACTCCCGGTGCACCCCCTCAACCACGACCCCCCCCCCCCCCCTCCCCGCAATCCACGAAGCAGATAACGTCTCCCGTCCGTCCTGCCAGTCCGTTCACTCCACGCCTATTATAATACTCACCGCACCCTGCACATACACCCTCCCCTCCCCGCAAACCCGGCTACCAACCTTATCTACCATACATTATAATACAAATCACACCTTACCCCGCCCACCCCATCCATACATAACAGCCAAAAAGCCATCACAGCCAGAAACGGAGCCCATGCACCACCCGGGATGCTACAGAAATTCGATAAAATCACCGCAAAAAACACGGTACTATACGGTTACGGGCCGGGTCGGTACGGGAACGGTACGGTATTCAACGGAACCTGGACAAAAAAAATTCTAAAAATATATTTCCCTTTTCTCTGCAAATCCCCTTTTCATTCATTGAGGAGTCCCCCCCCCCTCTCTCTCTCGCGGAGGGGGGGGATCATCAGGCCCTGTACGAGCGAGCACTGTACCGTACCGCACTGAACCATGTATCGGAGGCAAATACGTGCGCGTGTTATCTTATGATATTATGTATCATATGTACTGTATGTATGTGCTAAAGCTCTTTTTAACTCACCGCGCTCATAAAAGCACGGCGAGAACCACTGCATGGAGAGGGAGGGAGGGAGGGAGAGAGAGAGAGAGGGGGGGGGAAATAAAAGTGCCTTGCCATGGGATTATTACCGTTACGGGGGATCTGATGGATCGATTTGTCCGCCGTCCGTCCATCCATCCATACACCCATACATCCATCCATCCATCAATTCTATCAACAATGGAGGAGGAGGAAATGTCAGGAGGGAAGAAAAAGAAGGACGGCAAACATGGCGATCACAATCCTTTTTTTCCAATTCTTTTTAATCCCCTTTTTATTTTATTTTCCATCCCGCCTTTTTTTCCCCATTCTATTCCTTTTCCATATTCCCGCTTGTAGGGCACGGGGTACGGTAGGTAGGTAGGTAGGTAAGTAGGCAAGAGCCGTGTATATGTAGGAATCACATACCCACCCTTCAATTCCAATCCCTTCGTACCTCTCTCCAATAACGAATCTTGGAAAAGGGGAGGAAGAAAACAAAAAAAAAGAAAAGGATAAAAAAAAGAAAGGATGGTCAAGTTCTCTCGGTCGGTTTTTGCATTGGCATTATTGCTTGTAGGAGGAGGATTTGTATGGGCGGGCCCGGTTCCAACAGATTCGATAGAGGAAAACATTGAACTCTCCTCCAGCCCCGAAGCCAAATTCCTGAAGGAGCAGTACTCGTTATGTCCCGGTCCGGATCATGGACTTTTAAGGGTCAAGAATCCGTTCTTGTACAAGTGGGTTGGGAGTTACTATACTGGTTTTGTCGTCCGTCTCTCTCACTCTCAATGGTTTGGTGGAAATATGCTAACACTTTTTGATATTTTCGTGATATTACAGGAGACAACAGTAACCCTCTCGAATACCACATTGGCCTGCTCCGCGCAATCCGGAACCTTCAATAGAACCCTTGCCGCCATCTTCTCCATCCTCGACAACGACTACCAAACCGTCCCCGCAGACGTCGAGAAGAACCCGTTTATATTCCTGCTGAACGCATGGATCCCGGACGTGCCCTTCACCGGCCAGAACCTAGTGCCCACCCAGATGCCCGCGGGGGTCCTCATGGACTTTGAGAGCGTCCTGGGCTTCCGCAGGGAGAGCAATGATGGCAAGTACGGAGACGCGAGCGCGCCCTCCGTCGTGGACCTGAGCATTGGAAGAAGCGGCGATGGCTGGGCATTTCAAGGGAGTTATGATAATTCCACAAACGTGAGTCTTCTTCCACCGTGGGTATGGGACCGCGGTTGCTGATCCGGAAAAAAAATGTAGAAACCACTGGGAATAGATACCTCCACCTTTGTCTACGAATTCCCAACCTGCAACGCGACGCAGTACGCAAACTTTCTCATGCAGAATTACCCCGTCACCGCCAATTCCTCCCCCGGCACCAACAGCACCACACTCACGGGCGCCTTCTCCCCGCAATCCGCCGAAATTGTCATCTCCGGCCAGTTCGCCGGACACTTTGACTCGTGGGGGCTGGGCGATCACAAAATCGACATCGAGCGGGACAAGGTCCATTACGGGAGCTACAAGATGGTGTTCAAGGGCGTGCTGGATGCTAAGCATTCGCATAACTTGACCGTCGGGAATGTGCCGAGTTGGGTGCCCGACGTCAACAAGACGAGGGAGTACGCTTGTTCGCAGAAGGGAGCTGGAGCGAGGGGCAGGGAGGCGGTGTGGTGGGTTTGGGTGGCTCTTGACGTTCTTCTTTTGACGTTGTGGTTGGAAATGTAGATGGATCGCTTTCTTTTTCCTATTTTTTTATGCATGATTCCCTGTAAAAAAAGTTTCCACCGGGTTAGCGCCATCACCAAAGGTCACTCGTGGGATTAGGTGCAGGTGGTGGTGGGGGCCCCGATAGTCCACTGGATTTTACCAGGTTCTAGTAAATATTCATAATAACATAATACCACAACATGGGCATTTTGTGCAACGAGTTCGAAGATGCCTTGCAAAAGACACTAGACCAGAACTAGGCTCTAACGTTCGGGCAAGCAACCATTTAGGAAATAGAAAGGGCGGATGCTCCCCGACACTCTAACCAGCCTCTCAAAGCCCAGTTGCCCCAAAGCTCTTCTCTAATTAACACTTGAAAGCTGAACAACATTGCACCCTGTAACCGCTCTCCGATGGACCATCCTAGTGGGGCACAATTCTTCACTAGGACACAGTAACGGCAATAAACCTCAAGTCAAGGCAGTTACAATTCTGAATAATATTTTACTAAAGCACGCAAACATCTCATCAGAGCCTCACTGCCCAAGTAACCGCACCTGGTAAGAGAAGATTACATCTAATCAAGCCGTCATAAATCTATTATCCCCTGTCCCAATCTAAGCAGTGCTTGTTGCCGTGGGGGCCGGGCCAGGCTCGGGCGCGGCCGCTGTAGTCGTAGGAGTTGGTTCGACCGCGGTCTCCGTGTATTGTTTCTCCTGCCACGGGCCGGCGTCGCTCAGCTCACAGCCCCCCTCGCAGGAGCAGATACCGCCAAAGATGACGGGGAGGTTCTCCGCGGGCACCTGCTTTAGAAGTTCTGTCTGGTAGCCACTGCCCAAGATATTGATTTTATCAACCTGCTCAAGTTAGTTTTGGTAAGGAAAGAGGCGCATATTGACGTACGGTAACCGGATCGAGGAAGGCCCTAACAACACGGAAAGCGCTAGCGAACCCCCAGGGGGCGTTGATCATGTATAACTTCCCAAGTCTACTCCGTTAGATCATTTCAGCAAGGTGGCTAGTGAGACATACCGTTCGGGATAATAATTCTGAGAGATTGCAGACACCTCCTTGACGAAGGTGTAAACCGAGGAGATACTGGTAAGCCCAACGCCTTTCAAATCCATAATCGTACAGCACGTCTCAATGAGGTGACCAGATTTCCTTGAACAGGCTGGTAATCTAGGATCCGTTAATCTCTCGTACTCGAGGACGAGGTTCTGAAGCATGCGCTCCTGGGTGGTAATGGCTAAAATTGCATTGAGATCTATCTTGCCGAGCTGTTCGATATATACGGGACGTCCATCCTTATCTGTCTTGTGGTAGTACTGGGGATAGAATTCAAAGACTTTGGGCTTTTCAGTGTACTCAAAGGTAGAAACGATCTTGTCGACTTCAAACTCTTTTCGCCACTTTTCAGTATCGGTAAACCTAAGTATTGACCAGAGTTGAACATAAACCCCCCTTTATAAAAGCGAAAAACGGGTAGGAGACCTACATGGCCTTTGCCAATGGGACATCGAACTTTCTTGCTCTCAAAAACCGAAGCTGTAGTTGCTCATTAGTTCACACACCCCTGATCAACGAAGGCGGACACACCAAAGTCAGAGTATCTAGTCTCTCAGTATACCCCTCGCGCTCAAGCTCACTCCTTAGCTGAAAGAGTTTTGCGTTTTGCTCAGCATCAACGTGACCGGAGTGACCACTGCCGGTCAGAGGGTTGGTGATTGGAAAGTCGTAATGATCGTATTTTGGCTCGAGCTCAGGCTCGATAATAGCGTTAATCTGTTCAGCCATGGCAACTATAGTGTTTTAGAAGGACACGCAATATGGCTCAATCAATATCGTAAAGCGGAGTGAAAACAGTCGATCTAACCCGGCGTGTTGTGGCTGTCGTGTTCGTTGTTGCCTTTAGAAGTTGAGAGCTCAGCACAAAAGATCTGAATCTGACGCAGGGAGGTGGAGAAGGGGTAGCGCAAGGTGAGCCCTAACCCTAAGGCAGTTACCGGCAAGTTTCGCAAGCAAGGAACAACAGTTTAGCTGTAGATACAAAGCCGTTGTGATCACCGGCAGGTTAGAGGATAGCGCACTGCAATCTTGACCGGAAATGCACCTGGGGCGTGCAAAATATATATAGATTTTGCGGTAAGTTGGGTGCGAGGCGAATACCGCAGCACAGTGCTCCGGCGCAGTTCTTGCGAAAATCCGTTCCTCGGAGCTTGGGATAAGACTCCTGACCCCTTGAGTTCCCCGGATAGAAGTGAAAAGCGAGTGATGTAACTTGGCCTGCGAAAGGTGAAGCAATATTATGGTTGAGCCGCATAAACTTTCAACAGGTAAGCTGTTGCTTAGTCAGGGTGGGGGCAGAGCCCACTTACGGCGGAACCGAGACTAACACCCACATGTTTATCGTCTCTCAACTTCAACTGAGTTTTGTTTGGCTGACTTTATCATAAGTCCGATTCATCCCCTTATCCCTAACTCTCTCCTATCTATCCTAAACCCTTGGTCTCTTTCAACAGACTCTCCGCTTTGCTATTGTCTTCAAACAGAGTTACGGCCACGCATCCATCCTCATCCCGGCGACTTTATCAATCTTCGCCAACCAATTCTTGAGGACACGAGATGAGTTCTATCACGGGTTTGTTTATATCTGGTCCCTATATTATTGCCCCATGCTGATTCTTTAGTCTTCGTTAAACATGCCGGCAAACGCCACGAGCTCGAGTTAGACCTCTCCCAGTCTGCTGAAATTTTTAAATATCAGCTCTACTCTCTTACTCAAGTCGAACCTGAGCGTCAAAAGATCCTCATCAAGGGGGGGCAGCTTAAAGATGACACAGATCTCTCTACTCTAGATATCAAGCCTGGACATAGTTTCATGATGATGGGAACCCCAGCCGGGAAGAGTGTGCAACCACCGAAAGAGAAGATGAAATTCCTGGAAGACATGAGTGATGCCGATCTCGCCAAAGCCGCGGGTGCCATACCTTCTGGGCTCCAAAACTTGGGGAATACCTGTTATATGAATTCCACTCTCCAGACTTTACGAGCCGTGCCCGAGCTGCAAGAGGAGCTTCGAAACTACCATGAGGCTCCTAGTGGTGCTGGCGGGAGTAGCCTTGGCGGTTCAAGCTCACTGTTGGCTGGAATTGGTGGCCTCGGGGGTGATTTGACTAGTGCTTTGAGGGATCTTTACAAACAAATGGGGGAAACCACGGGAGGCTTTCCACCAATGATGTTTCTTGGGGCACTTCGTAACGCCTTCCCACAATTTGCACAGAGGGGAAAAGACGGCAATTACGCGCAGCAAGATGCGGAAGAATGCTACTCACAGATCATCTCGCAGCTGAAACAAAGGCTAAAAATCAGCACAGGAGAAGAGGGTTCTTCCACTTCCATATCCTTCATCGACAAATACCTATCGGGTCAAATGATATCCACGCTGAAATGCGATGAGGAAACCCCCGATGAACCTCCTCTGGAGACCACCGAACCCTTTGTCAGTCTCAAGTGCCATATCTCTGTTTCAACCAATCACCTTCGTGATGGATTACTCTCTGGCTTGTCCGAGAAGATCGACAAGCACAGTCCGAGCCTGGACAGGGACTCCGTGTATACAAAGACTAGCCTCATCACTAGGCTCCCTAGATATATTACTGTAAGTTTCTGGTCTTCTGTTCTTGCACAGCTTGCTAACTGGGATAGTGTCATTTTGTTCGCTTTTACTGGAAGCGCGAGATCAACAAAAAAGCCAAGATAATGCGCAAAGTGTCATTTCCTTTCGAGCTTGATGCGACCGAGTTCTGCACGGATGATCTCCGTCAGAAGCTTATCCCTGTCCGTGATCGCCTTCGAGATCTTCGCAAAGATGCCCAAGATCGTGAACGCACCCGAAAGCGCCTTAAGCGCTCTGCCGCCAACCCTGACGATGTTGCCGGCGGAAACGCTGGTGCCGGCGGGTTTGGTGCGGCTCAGAACCAGAAGGCGGCCCAAGCTGAGGAGAAGGAGAAGAGTGAGGCCGAGGCAAAACTTAAGGAGGCGGAAGACAATCTCCCCGATTGGGAACAAGAATTAAAAAATAAGCTTGACCCTGGTCTCGCTCTGGACGAGGGGTGCAATCCTAGTGGCTTGTACGAGCTGATGGGTGTTATCACTCATCAAGGTGCAAGTGCAGACTCTGGTCATTATTGCAGTTATGTCAAAAAGGAGGGCGATGATGATTTGTGGTGGTTCTTTAATGACGATAAGGTCTCGGAGGTGTCTAAAGACAGAATTGAAACCTTGGCTGGTGGAGGTTAGTTCCCTGACTCATGGTGCCACTTTCTGATGCTTGACGTTCTGACAAACCGTTCCAGGAGAGAGTCACTCTGCTTTGATTTTGCTGTATCGCGCCGTGCCGCTCTCTCCTCCCATCTCGGAAATCAAAAAGTGAGATTCTGCTGATATAACTGGAGGTGAACTGTGTTATTTGCTTTTCTCTAGACACCACGGAATTAGCCTGGGATGGAGTTATCTGTATTAGCATGGAAATTAGAGCGGATCGAGGATCTAATAGTTGTGCTGATTTGGGGACCCTCCGGCTGCTATTATCCCCATCACGACATGAGCGTGTGGTTATGTTTATAATATACCATACACCCGCCAAGTGAATACTGACACAACAACTTAATTCTATGTGCACAAAGCCCTATCCATCCCCGGTATCCCCGATTCCGGAAGATTTTTTTTTGTAGTGCTACCAAAACCTTACCCTGTTTAATCTATTCTGAGCCCTTCCTCCGGGGCAGGAATTGACTTTCTCTTTTTCCAGCTCTGGTGAGTGGAGGGAAGCGGAATGCACGAATGCTAGTCTATCCACCAAAAATTGGACCCCCCGGAGGCCCTATGAGATGGACTGCACTGTACAGCACAAGATAGTCCAACACCCATAAAAAGGCACTATTTCAAGACCTAATTTATCTCAACCCCCTATGATCACTCCTACAAAAGTTCCCCATTTCCACGCGCCCCAGAAGCATCTAATAACACGTACAGCCCAGGGTGAATCAGCCTTTCCCCAACTTGGATTTCGTCAAAATTCCAATCAATCGTAACCAACACTAGCTTACGCTGATTTCCTAAGCCGGGTTTAATCAATTAGTGACCCCCGAGGTAGAGCGGTGTTGTATACTGTGCTGCTTGTATCAAGCCTTTCTAATCCCCCGGGGCAGCTGCGGAGGGACTAAGTTGGCTGCGGTGGGGTGTTTGCATGAAACTTGGAATGGGCACCTAATTCGGTTTTGCGGGAGTGGTTTATGCTTAAGTTGGCCCGGGGAAGATATTGGAGTGGTGGGTGTGTTGTGAGGTCGCGATAGACAAGCTTTGCCGTGACGGGGGCGCTGTTAGCCGAGTGGAGTAAGCTTTAGGGGAGTTAAAATTTTGGCACGCCGGGCGGACGGGCAGGGGAAGTGATGGGTTGCTGAGTTTTCTTGGTCTCGTGGTGCAGTCGGGGGGGGGGGGGGTCTGAAAGAAGGGATGGCGTAGTGGTTAGGTTTAGGTTAATTGGGGTTGGTGGGGAGGATATCGTCCTGTTGGTATTCGCGGTAAGGTAGGATAAGGGGCTAGTGCAAGACTGTAACCTGGATTACCACCGTATTTATCAGTTTTGGATCGCAAGAAGCTGGACATGGTCTGGGAGTGAGAAGGAACGGTATAGTCAGTTGGAGTACGGTATTCGGGTATATCGTCGGATGGTAGGCGTGGCGAAGGATGCGAGGTCGTGTACAGTAGCTAGAAATGCTAGAATAGTAGAAGTAAAGCTTTTACCTCCTTTCAAGTAAACAAGAGAGTTGGATTGCTGTGGATTGCTGGACTTTTGGATGCGTGCTGTGATGAGTTGGTCTATCGGGGGGGGGGGGGGGGGTGGAGTAGAGTGCTAACTAACGACGAACACTCCAATTCCATTCAATACCAGTCGCCTGCCGTTGATACCAAGCATGGAAGCGGGGGGTTGTTGGCGGTACGCGTCTCGCGGTAATTTATCCGTAGCCGATGAGGAATGGCGATTCCAGGATTGATACCTGACGCTGCTGCCCCTGGTTAGAATTAGGCTTTAGAACCTGTTGTTGGAAGCATTCGAGGAATGTGCCTCTGAATATTTAGTGAATGTTGAGTCGGGAATCCGTACATTAGGTCCTTTATCACGCTGCAGTAGTAGATTTATTCATTTTGAAAGGGATGAGAGCGGTGGTATAATTGAAGAGTTGATGGCTGGCATGAATGTTGTGATGTTCAGGGTTTAGGTGTTCTTCGGCTCGTCGCGTCAGGTATGATAGTTAGTGGGGATACGGATTAACTTATCATAGCTTGGTGGGGTCACGCGTTCACAAACAGTTTCAGAGCGAATCCCAGCGGAGTATGATACTGGCTAAAACAAAAAGTTTATCTCCTACCTTTACCTACCCAAGTATTAAACTGGGACGCCATAAACTGCAATAAGGTAAAGGTCAGGGGCAGACTTTTTCTTCTTCTTCTTTAGCCAGCAGGAGAAAACAGCATGGGAGGTTCTTGGCGCTACAACACTTGGGTGACCTTGAGGCTCTCATTAAGCGGTCGATCATTCGGTAGTGATATGCATCCAAATTTCCGGATCGAGAAGAATAATGCAAGCTAATAATATTATTACGTGTGACGGTGGGGGGGGGGGTTTGGCGGCCATCGCGGTTTGGGAATCGCGGTTTTGGCAAACATCGTGCTTTTGAAATTACAAGTGTTTTAGCGTGCCTGCAGTAAATCGCGATTTTATTCCAATTTGAGCCGCTCGGATTTGGGGAATATAATATCATAGATTTCTATTGAAGATTGATGAAGTTCCCCCGTGGTTGCAAGTCCTGGGATAATACGCTTAATATCATACCGTACATCATCAACTCCCCTATTAATATGGCTAGTCCTAGTCAAACTTATCAGTTTAGCTCCAACTCGGCCTAGCTCCAAATTCCTTCTGTAAGTCTCTAGAGGGTCACGGCATATTTACAAAAGATGTTGGGCGCGGAGGCTGTAAAGTGCAGCTGCACGGGTTTGAGGGTGATATTGCGGGGCGGTTGTGGTTTTGATTTCCAGAGCTCGGAACTACACTGCACTTGAATGCTGGCATTCTGCTCCAGTGGCTGGGAGTGGTGACTCTTGGCGGGGAAGGAATAGGGAGCCTGGCTGTCCTCACACAATTGGTTTAGCGCGGGATATGTGCTGCGGTTCCAAAGGGTCCATCCTGGTACATAGTGGGGCCTCTTAGATCGTCAAGGTGAGCGAGAAGCTGATGCTGCGGAAAGGTGAGCTTCATAGAGGTTTCAATGGCTGGTATGGATAGTACCGCATGCGGTTCTAAACGGGGAGTCCTGTTTGGGCCGCGCTGAGCCGCCTGGATACTGTACGCCCTACGGCAACTTCATGCGCAGCCCCGACGTGGCAAGAGATTTCCCACCCCCCAAAACCTCTCCGACAACACCCACCCGTGTGTTCCTTCATTGCCCGCCCCCGCCCTACTCGAGTACTTAAAACAACAGATTTAAGCGGAAAGTTTCCCGTACAAGCTTCAACAGCAAAACCGATACGCTAGACAAAATGAGCCAAATAGTGCATAACTCGGGCATCACCTACGGCAACGACAACCGCAACTGTGGGAATACCGGGAATATTGAATACAATCAGTGCAATATATCCATACCGGATGAGAAACGCCAAATTCTAGAGTGGATATCCCCCTTCGCGTCTCGAGAAAGGCACCAGGCGGTTCGTGATTCACGGGTGGAGAAAGTGGGAGACTGGCTACTTTGCAACAAAAGCTTTTCTACATGGCGCGCATCAAAGGACAAGATAGCGAAGGACCAGATGGCGAAGCCTGTCTTATTCTGCCATGGAAATCCCGGGGCTGGTAAAACATATATCAGGTATGAACTGCTGTAGCCCCCGAAATTTAGTGCAGTACTAAAAAAACGGCGCAGCTCTCTTGTGATAGATACACTTCACAACGGGATTGATGGGGACGGCGTGGTCGTCGCTTATGTGTACTGCGATTTCAGCACTCGCAATATGCAATCTGCGGGTGCCGTATTGGGATCAGTGTTGAGGCAGGTTGTTGGAGCATTGGCGGAGATACCTGACGAGGTGCAAAAGGCATTTGAGCGTGCAAAAAAGCAGGCTGACGGTTGCGGACTCCGGCTTCCCGAGATCCTCAATATGCTCACCAGGATTCTTCCAGGTTTGGAGCGGGCGTTTATCTGTGTCGACGCCTTGGACGAGTTCCCTATAAAACAGCGGGCTCAACTCTGGGATTCTCTACAGCGCGTTGTTCGGGAGTGCGCGAATACTCGGCTATTCCTTACAGGAAGGCCTCAGATTAGAACGGAGGTGGAGGACTATCTTCCCGAGGAGGCTGATATGGTCGCAATAGAACCAACTTCGGAGGATATAGGAAGATATATCGAGGAGAGGTTGAAAGGGGACCTAGACAAGAGTACGATAGACGAAGGGTTACGAGAAGAGATAAGGAGAGTTATTCCAAGACGAGTCTCGGGGATGTATGTATTAACACAGGATGTTGAATTCCACAGATTGAGCTAACAGGTGTCTCTAGGTTTCTTCTTGTTTGCCTCGGTATGGACGCAATCCTTGGAGCGACGACCATTCGCCAGAAGAGGCAAGCACTAGATAGGATGGCCAATGGCCTTGGCGTACAGGATGCATACAACACAACATTAGACCGGATAAGACAGCAGGATGGAGGTAAATCGAAGCTTGGGATGTCGGTCCTGATGTGGGTTTCGCGTTGTGAGCGGCCCTTGCGATGGGAGGAGTTGCGCCATGCACTAGGGGTAGACTTAGGGGTGGAAGGGTTTACTATCGACAATGTGCCTTCGATAAGGACTGTACTGGGTTGCACATTAGGGCTGGTCACAATTGACGAAAGCGTGTCAACGGTCCGTCTCCTGCATCTCACACTTCAGGAGTATCTTGGAGCGAGTCCCACGATATTTCAAACACCTCAATCGATGATGGCCGAAATATGCCTCGCCTATTTGGATTCTCCATCAGCCCGGGAGCCGCAGCTAGATTTCTTGGATGCCCAAAAATCATGGCCGTTTCTTAATTATGCCTCATGTTTTTGGGGAACCCATGCAGCCAGGGAGGTTACTGAGCAAGTTAAATCTCGGGCGTTACAACTGCTTGACGGATACGAGAGCCATGTATCTGCCACGGCTCTCTGGCGGGGTAGGATACGCAAATGGAGGGATGAATGGTTTTGTCATGGAATCAGTGGACTGCACTGCATCGCATTTTTGGGGATTGCAGAGATTGCCGTTGCCATGCTGGAGAAGGGAAAATGGGACGTGAATGGACGGGATTTTAGGGGTGACACACCGTTGATGTGGGCTATAAGATATGGAAATGATAGGGTGGTGGAACTACTTCTAGAACAGGGAGATATCAGACCCGACATGGTCATTCGGGACGGTCGCACAGTGTTCTCGTTTGCGGCGGAGTTGGGGAATGAAGGCGCTGTAAAGCTACTTCTGGAGCGTGGGGGTGCCAACCCCGATTTATCTGATAGCTATGGCCGAACGCCCTTATCGTTTGCTGCCCTGGGAGGACACGAAGGTGTAGCGAAACTCCTTTTGGGGCGTGGGGATGTCAATCCCAATTCATCGGATAAGCTTGGCCGAACACCCATATGGCTTGCTGCCTTGGGAGGACGCGAGGGTGTAGCGAAACTCCTTTTGGGGCGTAGGGATGTCAATCCCAATTCATTAGATAGCAATGGCCTAGCACCCTTATCGTATGCTGTTTTGAGAGGGCATGGAGGTGTAGTAAAGCTGCTTCTGGGACGTGGGGATGTCAGTCTCAATTCATTGGATCGCAATGGTCTAACACCACTGTTATATGCTGCCGTGTTGGGAGATGAAAATATAGTAAAGCTACTTGTGGAGCACGGGAGTGTTAATCCTGATTCACACGATAGCGGTGGCTCAACACGCCTGCCATCGGCTACCATTTCGGGGGCTGAGGGTGTAGAGCTACATCTGGAACGCGCGGGTCTTGATTTACGGGGTGGTGATGGCCAAGCGCTTCTATCATTCGCTGCTGGGGTAGGAGAAAACGGTCTAGTGCGAGTGCTTCTGGAACGCTGGGGTGTCGACCCCGATTCCCCCGATAGTAGCCTCCGAACACCCCTATCACTCGCTGCCTTGAGAGGACATGAAGACACAGTGAGGTTACTTCTCCAACGCGGGGATGTCGATCCCAATTCACCGGATAGCAATGGTCTTACACCCCTATCTCTTGCTGTCTCGGGAGGATCTGAAGGCACGGTGAGGTTACTTCTCGAACGCGGGGATACCAATCCCAATTCACCGGATAGCAATGGTCTTACACCCCTATCTCTTGCTG
>Ga0307513_10008859_pt1 | contig 12798 bp, 16 predicted proteins | sample 15_EM_MG_FD_202174 | JGI IMG/M metagenome (GOLD analysis project Ga0307513, IMG submission 202174) | Populus trichocarpa ectomycorrhiza microbial communities from riparian zone in the Pacific Northwest, United States - 15_EM | ecosystem: Host-associated > Plants > Roots > Unclassified | place...
TTCAGCGAACGAACTTCCTTGTCGTTTGAAGGTTCGATGCAAGATCGCCAAGCGTCTTCTCATTTTGTCGGGGCCATTCGCCATCAGTTCTCGCCACGTATTGTGACCCTTGTAAGTCCATCGAACCCTTTTCTTTGCAAGCCAACATTCTTGCTCTAGGCCAGCGTAAATTTATTTCAACCATACACGACAAAATTTGAATTTAATTACGATGGTCCCGAGGATTGCTGGAATGTCGTGACAGGCTTCAATCCCGCAAGGTATCCCGCAATCCCCCCGACGACTATCTCATATTCGAGAAGGCTATTTCGTTCAAGTCCGCAGAGAGGGGAAATAGTCGTCAAAGTTGCCAAACAGCCCTCATTGTCCTTTCTTTATCAGTCGCCACCAACCCTCGAGTTGAAGGAATGGGAAGGTGCCTCACCACAGCTCGGGCCACCCACCACGCTGGGCCTCAAATATGTTGTGTTTGAACGAAACTGTGGCCTAGTATTTGAGGGAGCCTTGCCTTATTTGATTGGCAAAGTGACAATGTCCTTAGTTGAACTCTCGGTCGACTTTAAGGCATCTATTCAATATGGCCTTACCGGTTTGCTGGTCAGCCTTGGGGCAAAATGGTCGAACGAAAACGCTGAGGTTGCATCGAATTTGGCTCTAAATCCGTCAGCGATTGTTTTGGAACTTAAGTGAATCCCGTTCGTCTTTCCCTCTGTTGACGCTCTGCTCACTGAAACACAAAGTTTCTCTTACCTGGAACAACAACTATCATTGCCGATTGTTCTGTCAACCCATTTTTCTCCGCTTCTGGCCTTGGGAGCCGTTGTCATCCCTTCGGTAGCCACAGTTCTTGGCTATCATTTTATAATAATACCCCGCCGGCGGTCCCGAAGACTTGAGTGAGTTCTGCTCTATTCATTTTTTAAAACAATTGTCGGTTGACGTTTATTTGCACAAGGTACATCTTAGCATCCAGAAAGGCGTTTGAAGAGGATTCGGATGCACGAAGGGAGCGTATTGCGATAGAGGCCCTGCTCAAAGATGCAGTCAGAAAATCCGTTCGCATGGAAACAGAAAGAGAAGGTATGATGTTGTACCTCCTTGCCTTCTGTGCATGGATTGAGATATATTATAGGTCTAGTTGTCCAAAATGCTATGTATGGCGCGGCGGAGATGGACGACACAGCAGAGAATATTTGGCTAGATGTTACCACGCCGATGCAAGCACTCGTTCATAATTCGCAGCTCCACATCCCTGGTGGAGACACCAAGGTAATGGACGAACCCTTGAGTTACCCTATTCTCTGTTGACTCCACGACTATCTCACATCATGCAGGCTGCTTTGCAGGGTTTCTCGGACCCTGCGCCTTTTACTTCCAAGTCTCTACGAGTTCGCTACATGTTCCGCGGACGCATGCATTATGCGGAGATTCCTGACTACCTGCCTGTGGTTTTGCCTTTAGCAGGTTTGTTTTCATGTCCTTTCGTTATGTTTTTCATTCATTTCTGATCTTGGACCTATTTTTTTTTTTTCTCAGAGCACCAAGTGAACGGAATTTTCGACCAACCATGACAAATCTATTTTTCACACTTGTACAACGTTCAGCTGTCTGTTTCAATATGTCGAAGCAATTGGATTTCGACTCAGCGATATACCGCCCGATCAGACCTTTTTGGACGTACCTTCAAGATCCGCATGTTTACGATGAGACGCAGTCATTTCTAAGCAATGTGGGCGTCTTGCTGTAGCCCTCGGAATATCAGTATTCCAAGCATTACGTCGGCTCCTTTACCAATCGCACACCCTCATGGCAACTCGAGGTTCTATCTATTCAGGCTTACGGTTTTGTGGGCCGATGAACCTGGCAAAATAAAAAAACCACATTCAGCAGTATATTCTCCGTGATGCTTTAGCAAATCGGAAATGAAATGTCTACAAATTTCGTGAGCATGTCATCAATTCATATATATTCCCTCCCATGGTTGTTCTCAGTCTGAGATTGTTTCAGCGAATTTCCTCTGGATATTCTTTTTCTGCCATTGAAAATCAAGTGTTTAATTTTGGCAGGCGCCATGCGTATCGCTGAATCCATTTCGATTTCGCCAGCTGATGTGCAAATTTCTTGCCAAAAGTTAACTACCGCTACGAAATTTCCGTTTGCACTATTCCTCCTTTCTCAAACTAATCCTGGGACAGGAATTTGTTCGCGAGGATGGCTGATCTATGAATCTACCGAGTTCATACTTCTAGCAGAGTTTCAGACTGCATTTGAGGTTTCCCCCAAGGAAGGTCAACATATGCCGACTTGCATTGGTTATTTTAGTTGGTGTGAAGAAGCAGATCACACAACCATTGGGTTCGGAAATCACCAGAGGTCATTTCCGTTTGCTAAGTTGGTGTCGTGCTCCTTGCCAACTTGCCAGGAAGCAGGGAGTCCGCGTGCAAGGGAAATTCCGGTAACATTGGCATAGGTTGAGATGTTACTGGTCTGATCACACATGCACCTACAGCTATTCACGGAGCCAGCCGTTTTAATCCAGGCATACAAACTGCCCTGATGTGGTCATGGGTGGGGTTGTAAACCTATGCATGATATTGTTCGTCTGGTATTGTGGCAAGCACCTTCCGATGTGTTTCGGAAATCATAGGTATCGTGAGCGTCTCAACAAAGTCGCCTTTCATAGATCGTGATCGATATAGTCAACGCTAAAATGTTCCGTACTGGTGGAACACTGACCGCCAGCCAATCCCCGGATACTTGTGATTGTAAGTGTGCACTGATGGCGCTGGTTGTGACTGAACATCACCGAACAAACACGTTTATTTTGATATCGAGGGAAGGATAATGATTTGGTTCTTGAGGATCATTATTTCCTTTTCGACTCGGATTTAGCGCCACCCTCAGATCTGGCCTCGTGGAGATCGTGACTAATCTCAGATAGAGTGCGAAGGGTAAAGTCAAAGTGAACGATCATCTCGATGGATCCCGTTCTCAGGTACGGGCCAGATTCAGTCCTTGCAACGTCTCCGCTCCGTTCTTCAAGCGATACCATGCTCTGCAAATACAGGTTTCCATCGTGAGAACGTTCAGAATCCCTCTTACGTCTTGAATCCTTAGATCTCAATCCGATGCGCGCGTGCAAACTCAATGCAAACTCAAAAATATTTCTTTGAGATGAACCGTTCCTTCCTTCGGTCGGACTTGCCGATTCCTATATTTAAAGGATGGGCATAAGTTCAACAACGATTCCACCACAACCCTCCTTGCTTGTCTTCTTTTGACACATAGTACGCTATGCAGCAACCGACCCTCCAAAACGTACGCATACGATCTACACGAGACGCCCTGCAGGTTTTTCATGGCGTGGCCACCCACCGCCTACCATTAATCACAAGGCGTCTGGACGCAGAGGAACGAAGGAACATCATTCCTGGAAACGTTTACGTATGGTGCGTCCATATCTATTGATTCTCATACTAGGCAAGACACTCATGTAAATCCTCAGGGAGGAACGCGGTGCGAATACAGAACCAACTGGTCTGGGTATGGAGCGATGGTAAGTCGACCTACCGAAACAGAATGCTCTGGCTCACTATACCCTCACCCAAGGACCGACGGAATGGGATGGGGACCCAGCCGTGCGTATTTAAGTATCCTATTGCATGCACCGATCTAATGACAATAATTTCCTTAGGGGTTCGAGATGTGCGTCTCTAAGAGAACGCTTTCAATATTGAATTTGTTAAGCTTTACTCGCAGGAATTCTTGTTTTATCATCAGAAGGATTCTGACGTTAATGACGATCTCGTCAATCCCGTAACTCCGTGGGCACAAATGATGAGGTATGCTCACCTTGCTTACGCCACTCGATGTGATTTCACGCCGAATCCCTTGGAGTCTGCCGTTTACCCGTCGATATTCTCGTCGAATGGCGCTTTCACCATCGCTAACTGACCAATGTATTGTACAGGAGACCTGGTGGACGAGTCAATAATAGACCGTTCGCTGTCGACATGCGCCCAGTCCCCGAGGCTGAACGGCTCATCAAACAGACCTATAGCGTTCATGTTTCTTTACCCCCGGATAGACCGCGAGGTATTATAAGAAAGTGGCATCTTAGTAAGTGAAGCCAAAAAGTCATGCCGCCCTCGTTTGATTTGAGCTTCCTCTAGCCGCCTATTTTAGCCCCCAGCAGCTCGATGGACTCAACACCATCGATAACATACGTGGTGTCGGCGATGTTCCGGTACCCGAGGGCTGGTTTAGAAGTGCACGAATTGGTAGGAACCGACGGGACAGCCGGACACAAGGATCCAATACCCCATCTTCTGAAGCCTCCAGCCCAACTTCAACATCGCCGTCTTTAAGTTTTCATCCACTACCTAGTTCTCACTTGAGGCATCCATCATCCTCTCACTTTTCTACCTCCTCAACTCCATCGGGGTACTTAAGCTCCGCACCGTCTTCGCCCCCGCACATCTCGCACCAGACCTCCCACCACTCGATGGGCCAGTTGGTCCCCTTAGAAGTTCTTGTCCGAACATCGGGGCCCAGGCGCGATCCTGTGGACGAACAACTACTGCGAAGGTTTTCTTCCTAATTCACAAGGGCTTACGATATTTAACTCTTGAATCTGGTTGGGGGACTGCTGCACAGATTCAAGGTTCAATATTGTCTCCAATGGACAGCCTCCGAATGACTGAATCGCGGACTTTCGTGGAAAGCATCACTCGTGCTTTCTTCTCTTCTGCCTCAAAATTAGATACAGGCCCAACCCTAGTTTCTCATGGACTGCTGCATAGTTTTCGCTCCGATCCAACATGCATTGTTGTCGTTCGCTAATCATGACTCACCGCTCCTCATCTTCACTCTCCACATCACAATTGTATTTTTATGTAGGACATGTCACAAATTGAAATATTTACTCAGGTCTGACCTGACACGAGCCATCACATGATATCGTGGGTTGATCACCTGCGTGTCCGCTCTCTGATTCTGTGCCAGTTCTATGTCAATCCCCTTGTCGTGACCTCCAGAGTGAGGATACTTTTCCTACAGTCAATAGGACCAACCCTCGGTTATATTTTGCGCCGGAATCACTACTGGTCAGGGGTCGTCGAGCTTCCAAAAAAAAAAATTCACCTTCTGACGCGGCGTACATCCACCTAGCACTCACACTATATTCGTTCCCAGATCCCAGCTGCGACCAGTCATAATGGACCCCCCAAAGTAGGCGTTAATCGGTACTTATTAACTACGGCATATACTGCTGCATCAATATGTTCATCTATCTGGCAGTTATCAAGTAGTGTAACTTTCTTTCGAGAGAATGCAGAGTCCGACAACAGCATGTTCTCGAGGCGAAGTTAAACGTTGTTCGCGGTGTATCGTACACCCCCACCCATTACCTCCCTGTCCTTCTCAATTTGTTTGTATTACTTTCCATCGCTCATTCCTGCTCTCATCTCTCTGGCTGGCATCACATTCTGGCAGTTCTTGCTCATACGGCCGCATATCGCAGAAATAGTGGTCAAACGCAACAGAACCTAGTACTTCAAGCGGCACTCCATGGGCTACAGGTTTTATTTTATCTGTTTTGGCTTGCTCGCGGCATTGTCCCTTTACTCGGCGACATGACAAATTACCTGAATTCCCCAAAATCTTTAAGGAGGCTACATATGCGACATACTTATGCCGACAAATGTGAAAAGGTTCTCCTCTCCAGAACTCGCGCCTGACTTCATCGAGCATGTGAATTTGCAGTTGGGAAATAGTTACATATCGATGAAACCTTTGGAATCCGTAGCCCGAGTGAACCCGAGGACTCCTTGAACATTCGGGGCGACTTGCGGATGCATGGTGGCAACTTGCCAAAGGTATCGATGGAAGACGAAGATCGTGGGATGTATTTTCGGGACACGGGACACAGTCCCCTGTAATCACTACGTAGTACACCGGCGTCACAGCCGCCCTGACGAGCTTTACAAAATTTCCGGCGCTGTTGAAAACAGATTCAGAGAATGGGAAAACCAACGTGAGCAGCAAGGAGCGCAACCCTCCAGGTTCCCCGGTATTCAAACAACTTATAGATATGGCTTGGGACCAGCGCCACCCTTTGAAGTAATTCTATTTTTAAAGCAAGGGTTTGCTGATAATAAACCGCTCAGTGAGAATTCAGATTAACGTTACATTCCCAACCAAATGTCAAAGCATCAATCGGGAACGGTATCTTGGTTTGACGTTTGTAAATTTCTTGATGCACTCGATATATCTACCACATACCTCTTCTCCCATGGATGGAGAAAAACTTGAGGGTCGGGGCTTGGCATTTTTGGAATGCCACTAAACTGGCATTCAGGAATCGGACCTTGCCGTATGTATGAATAGCTTGAGGCCGGGATAAGCCGTACAGCAGTGGCTGGTGGAAAATTTGATTTGCCGCCCTATTAGTAGGTCCTGTCAATATTCCGAGTCCGCGAACATCGTCTACCAGCAGACTGGTGGTGTGCTTGGTGCTTTTCAGCTTGTGGTGCATCAAGGTCTATTTTATAATAATGGAGAATATTTAGCAGTTCATATTAATTTCACCCGATCCCAGAAGAATAGGATTGAATGCAGAGGACTTGAGAGCGATGTACCAGCTGAAGCAATGGGTATGTGAAGTCGCATCAGCGGTATGTAGCAACCTCCTACAAGAATCAAAAGAGACCAGAGATAAGGGAGGCATATACGAATTTGAAAGAGTCGAATCTTCTGTTAGTGCCAGGGCTCTCCATAAAAAGTCAAGAAGCATTTTGACAGGGAGCATCCCGACTCGATTTAAGGGGAATTCTGAAATGTGTTTTTGCCCACAAGGTACCAGTGGTGGTGAAGTCGCAGGGAAAAAAAAAGTGGTGAGCTAGTTTCCATTCCATAGAATTATTTTTGAAGCAGCAGATAAGAAAATGTGAATGGATCCGCTGGCCAGAGATTCGAGGAGGACTGACTGCAAGAAAGAAACGCTGAAGAACCCGGCATTGCAAATCGAACGCTTATGTAAGCGTCCTTCTGCGTCATAACCATCGACCCATTCGTTCTTTTTCTGAGGTTTAGATATCTACAGGATGTCTGAACCCCCTAACTCAAAACCAAATTACAAGAGCCCGGACGGCAAACCAAGAGGCGCAAACAGATCAAGCAAGGTCGCTGGAAAACTCAAGGTCCTACCAGAGCAACCAGAACACCTTCCTGTTCTCGGCGCCAAAACACCCACACCCACACCGTTGTACAAGCCACAGAGGGACCATGCTGAGAGTAATGGAACAACGGGAGATAGCGACGACGGCGATGTCGAGGAGAATGACGAGGATCAGGAATACGACGTGGAGGTAAACTGAATGGAGAATTTCTACGTGTTTTTTTCGTACTTCTCACCTTCTTTAGGTCTACAATCAAATTTCACTTATTCCCGAGGGTACAGCACGCAGGGATGCGTTAAAGCTTACCAAGAAGAAAGCAAAGTCACTGCCCCGGGTGACAGCATATGCCACCGCGAGGTATCGGTCTTATTTTTTCCTGCGCCGCTTGGCTGAAGAGTTCTTAGTTCGTATCGAATGACTGATTTGATGAAATTCTTTAACGCAAGGCGGAATGCATACCACACTGACCCGAAATTGATAGAAGATGTGATTTATACCCCATATGCGTACGACCCACCACCGAACCCGCATGAAACTCGACAATCCCATGCTCCCTCCTACGCCCCTACAGGAGATCTTTTGGGGATTCCTGAACTCCGAGAAGACGGAGACGGAGGGACTGAGCATGAGGGAACAGCGAAGAAAAAGAAGCCAAGCAAATTCGATACCACCACCACTGAAGCCGAGATCTACCTGTTTGATTATGGCACCGTTGTGATTTGGGGCATGACAGAATCTCAGGAAAAACGATTTCTATCATCCTTGTAAGTCGGCGAGGGTTTCTTGTGATCTCGCTTAAGTTGACTTTCATATGGTCAGAAAACGTTTCGAGATAGAGAAATTGGGTATTATCCAAGAAATATTTGCATCTCCATACGCTCACCAAAACTTGTAGCACCCGAAGATATCGAAATGGAGGATCTGAATTACTACTACGCCAACTACAGTCGGTAAGGTCCGACCCACCAAACAATTGCAGAAAAATTTGACGGAAGAACAGAATTTACAACGATGTAATAACGCTTCGAAAAGGCTCCAGCTATATGTAAGTCGCTTCATTTCCGATTGGCCAATACACTTTAATTCGAACCGTGGTAGGACAAAGCTGTCCTTATCGCATGCACTTTCACAGTCAGTGAAAATATCGCTGGTGCGCTCTATGCTAGTCGCGATTGCCGATCACCTAACACTTCATAGTTTGAAGAATTGATATCTTCCAAAATCGAAGAGACAAAAGACATTCCAGAGATCATCAGCGAAACAGGGAAGATAGGCATGCCACACAAAGGTTTGCAATGGTCGTCGCTGCTTTCTTTGGATTTCGCTGATTTTTTTCTCGGCAGAGATTATGCAGAAGATGGGGCAGCTGTTCCTCCTTCGGACCAACATTAATTCTGTTGGGTCGGTCCTTGATTCTCCTGTACGTAAAAACTTCACGAATATTTCCAACATTAATTGCTCACCTAACATACAGGAAGTCTTTTGGGTGGGTCCCATCCATGGCTCCGGAACACTACTAAAGCTCTATTTGTGAATTCGTGGGCACTCACAGAGCTATCCCGATTTGCAACCACTTTACGAAGCAGCTCGGAGTTACCTTGAAATCCCCCAGAGAATTAATTTGTTGAATACTCGGGTAGAAGTTCGTCCCTTTCTCAATCCTGCCCGAGGGCACAAAGCCCTGACCCAGCTTTTTCATGCAAGGTTCTTCAAGACATGCTTCAATTGCTCAAAGAATCTGTAACGAGCAAATACGCTGAACGCCTTGAGCAGATTGTCATAGCCCTGATCGCCATTGAAATTGGTGTGTTACTCTCGTTATTCTGGACCTCCAACATTAACCTTGCCGCAAACAGTTCTAGGAATCATAACTATTCTCGTCGACTTGATGGCAGCTGGATAAATATTCTGGACTTCGTTTTTATACTTCGTTTGGAACATGCGTTAATTTTACGTTGCCGACTCACTGGTCAGTTGACAGTCTCGCGTGGAGCCTTTACAGTTGCACCTTCCACGACCCTCAAAATTGCTGTTCCTTCCATCTTCACAATATCAAGATTGGATACATCCGCAAAGGATGATGGGCGGTATGAGCCGAGACCCATTTCTTTGTATATCGGGCCTTCGTTGTAAATTACATGGGCATATAATAAATAGTCAGAGCGTCAACCGTTAACACTAAGTCCCCGGATTACGTCCTAGCAGTGTGTGGTATCCCTTTATCTCGGGGCCGACCTCCTGAAGGCCCACTGCGACTGCTTGGGGGCGGCAAGGTTTTATTCTGCCTGAAACATAGGAATTCGATGGCAGTTGCGCGGCGGGTTTCGGCCAGGATCTTCTTAACACTGTCAAGGTTAGCCTGCAGGTTCTCTTCCCCTGCACGCCGAGCATATGCCTTTGAGATCCAATTGTAAAGGTCAGCGAATGACTTCGCTGCTGCAGGGGTCACATATCTTCCCAATGTTTGGTGCATGAATTCGATCTCAAGCGTGGCCTGGAGCGTAAATTGTTCCGTCAGACTACCAGGCGGGTATTTACAAATTCGCAAAGAACCGAAACACGTACTTGAAGCATCCCACCCGTGCCAAAACGTCTCACCTGTCGGAAACATCGGAGAGCTTCGGCTGCAAGCTCCTCAACTAGTGTGTGCAGAATTCGGTCCAGAAGTGGTTCGGCAATCTTGCAGACTTGGGCATGCACTTCCACAATGAACATCAGGGTTTCGTACATGTAAGGGCGGATGTCTACACATGGCGATATCAAGTAACCGACATTTGGTAGAATGCACCACAAGACATACCCGTGGGCTGCGGGGTCTCGTACCAATCAACGGCACCATTGAGAATTCCCCCATAAATGATTGCCTTGAGATTCTCCCTCTTTGGTTTGAGGGATCCTTCAAATAGAGTTTTGTCGAGTTCCGCGATACGGGTATTCAGCGTCTTGAAGACAAAAATTAAGGTTTACTCGAAAACGTATGGAGTCAAAGAATACCCATGAACCTTACCTTCCTATCATCCTCCATTGAAACGCCGAAAGCACTTTCCAGTTGAGAGAGCATATCGGGTAAGATCACTTTGGATAGGTGATTGAAATTAGAGGTAACAAGTAGTAGGCGGGTATACTGAAAGCACAAGCACCACGCGGTCAATCTCTCAAGGAAATAAACATTCATGTGATGACATACACTATCTTTGAAGTCAAATTCCACAGTGCTTGGATACACCGTGTCAGGGCATTTGCCGGTGGAAGCTGAGGACTCATCGGAGGCGAGGAGAAGCAACCCATCAAAGAAAGCATGGACCGTATCCAGGAAAGCTTTAAATATTTTAGAAATAAATATTTGGGGTATGGCGTTCTGCTTGACAGGTCTTGATACAGTCGAGGATGGGTCCACACCACCCGCGATTTTAAATGCTGCGGTTGTGAGCCGTCTCTGGAAGAGCTCTATTCGTGCAGGGTGATGGGTGATGAAGGGTTCCGCTAAACTTGGTGCCCAATCCTCCGTCAAGTGAAAGAGGCGAGCGTCTGAGAATATAAATGACGGATACGTTGATGACAAGAATAAAATTGGGGTACCTTGCAACCACGAATTGACGAGAACGTCAGTAAACCTCCACCTAACGCTCTCCACAAAGTCGTTCAACCCGCTATCTTGGGAGATCTCCATTCCGTTGAGTTCGGAAACTGTTTCTTGTATGTCTGCAAGTATTTTAAGTAGATAGTGGGCAGTAGATAGCGAATGGGAGTCTTGTGGAAAGTGGAGCGGTGGCGTGTTATTTGATGCAGGTGAAACCATGGTGGTTGCACTTGATAGCGTGAAAAATTCGGGGAGAAGAGATATATAGAGCTTGACGATATCCATGGCCATGGTACGGCATTGGGACACGCTACGGCGGGTGCCACTGGTGTGGTTCGAGGACTATGGATGATTATAATCAAGGTTCGGAGTTCGGGATACTCAAAAGATTTTCAAACCTTCGTTAATTTCCCTCCCATGAAACTTCTGGAAATTTTCCAAAATGTGGGGAGCGATGACAGCACGACCTCCGAGACGTTCTTGACCATGTTGTGTATAGAATGCCACACAGGTTCAGCAGGGGACCTTGCTGAAGAAAATGTTATGATCAGGTGATGCCGAACCAAGTAGCTCCTCACCAAAAATGATCTCTCGTTTTTGTCCTTCTAATTCAACAGCAACAATTTGGAGGTGGTTTCGGAGCCTGTCGGCCAACTCATCGGACGTGTCGGTCATGTTGGTATTTATTTTTTTCCTGGTCGCTATCCTTACCGTTAGCCGAACATTGTTGGATGGGAGAAGCTTTCTCTCAGGTTTACCTTCCATGGAAGAATGGTAGACATTGGTCATTTGATCAAGAATATGCTTGTGATGGCTGTCAAAATACGTCCAGGCGGGGTCATCGCTCGATTGCAGTTCTGAAAGCACCCTAGAAAATACCGGATGAGTGGCTGGAATGAAGTTGCCATAAATACGCACTCGAGTGTCTTCTCTTGCTCTTCTACGCTCCGGCTAGAATCTTGCAGCTGGGAGATCAGCACTCTTCGCAACTCCTCCATGGATTGCTCCACAATATTCCAAATCTTGTATAGGACACGCCGCTGTTGGTGTTCGGCGGCTTGGAATGACATGGGATCTTTCGCATTCCCAATCGGTAGCAGTTGCCCTGGACGGTTTTCCAGCAGATATTTGCCTTTCCTATAATCACGTAAAGCCATTTCGTAACGACCCTATAAGTTGGCGCAGAAAATGAGGACACTGCTATGTAAATGTAAAGTGAACCTACTGCTTCAATAGATTCGATAATGAAGGCAGGTAGATTGAAGAAAAATTTAGATCTCTCAAAGACACTGAGTGTAACTCGGAGCTGCTGTGCTTTGGAAGCATTCTCAAGGACTGGTAAAAAGACCTGATCTGCCTTTTTGGCACCGTCTAAGACACAACGTTCATGGGAAGAAATTGCAGGAAATGCCAAATATCTCACCCTTGAGGAGTTGGCGAAGGGGACGGGTAGCGTATTCCTTCTCATCAGCAAGAATTCCTTCCCTCATCTCTAAAAGGACAGCTGCAAATATCAACGATCAGCCGTGTAAAAAGACATCGAAGTACGAGATTTTTTTTACCATCTGCTGACGATTTGACACCTACGAATCGGTCAAAGTTGTCTTCAACCAATATGCGAAGGGCCTCCGACAGTGCCTCTATGGAATTTTGTAGATGTGCAATCCCCCTTGCTAGGTCTTGGTATGTTGCGTTGGGATGCATTGTCGACAAAAACACCTTGGGATCGAAAGATTTGGAAGTGATGAGGCAAGCCGCCTCTATACCGAACGAAAGAGGGGTCAAATGATTGGGCCAACGATAACAACCACGAAAGCATACTGAGTGCCATGTCCATGTCCCTCATGCTACGCGAATCTGTCAAGGAGTGTCATTCCCCAACAAGAAAACCACACACCTCACAGCGCTTCCAAGCCCTAACGGATCTCTTTCATGGTCGCCCCCACTGGTAGGGCTGAGTAGCGCCCCGGCTACAGAATCTTCGAGTTCGTGATCGACCACTTCCCATTTTCTGGAGAGCTAGGTTCATCATCGAGAAGA
>Ga0307513_10008860_pt1 | contig 12798 bp, 17 predicted proteins | sample 15_EM_MG_FD_202174 | JGI IMG/M metagenome (GOLD analysis project Ga0307513, IMG submission 202174) | Populus trichocarpa ectomycorrhiza microbial communities from riparian zone in the Pacific Northwest, United States - 15_EM | ecosystem: Host-associated > Plants > Roots > Unclassified | place...
GTTGTGATGCGTCCTGATGCGTCCTAGGTGTGATGCCCGAGCTTTGGCATTGTTGTGTTTACCTAAGTTTAGTCAGGATCAAAATGCGTTTTCCTGATGCACCACCATCACTGTTGTCGTCTCCGGCCTGCTCAGGCACTGAACCCTCCATGAAATCCTTCAACTTTGGCCGTGGAATCGCTTTTGGGACCGGAATAAGTGCCGGTTTGTCGCTAGCTCCCAGCTTTTTGCCTCGCTTCTTCGCTGCCTCTTGTTTCTTCTTGAATGTGTCATTCGCCCTCTTGTTCTTTGCCCTCGCCTCAGCCGCATCCTCCTTTCTCTTCTCATCGGCAACCTTCCATGAAGCAATAGCTGCAGTATACAACTGCTGTGCCTCTTTACGCATCTCCTTGTCCCTGGCTTCTTCGCGCGCCTCCTTCTCCTTCTCCTTTGCAAGCTCGTAAAATTCGTCAGCTGTTAGGAGATGAGGAAGCCCATCACTGACGAGCTTGATTGACTTCTTCTTGCCCTTCTTCTCCTCCTTTGCTGCGAGCTGCTTCTTTAGGTGGTCGGCATATGCTTCGTTCAGGATGTTGGAGGCTTGAAGTTCAAATGCATGAACTTCGATGCGCTGGACTTGGGCTTCTGACTCGCAAAGGGCTGAGAGGAGAAGCAGCTCGTTCTCTGTCGTGGGCTGAATAGACAGTGCAGTGGTGCGAGTGTTTGTAGTGCTGGTCATATTGCATACAGTGCAAGAAGTGGTGCAAGGTGGAGGATCTGCAGATGTGGTGGGTGCTGGAGTTGCGAGAAATTGAAGGTTGGTTCGTTTCAAGGAAGCAACAGCATCCTCCAGGATCTGCATCAGGAAAAAGGGGTTTGATCCTAAAGAAACCCAGGTTGCTCTGGGTGTCTCTAGAGACTCTAAAGACTTCAAAGACTCAAAGACACCCAGGTTCGCCCCAAAGCAAAGTCCCCAATGTTCAACTTAGCCAAAGCACCCCCAAAGCATTGTCAAAGCATCCCAGAGTATTCCCAGAGCATCTTCAGAGCATTCCTAGAGCATCTTCAGAGCATTCCTAGAGCATCTTCAGAGCATTTCTAGAGCACTCCCAGATCACTTTTAGAGCACTCTGCCAGTGAGCAGCTTAGGATATAGCCTTTACACTTTATTTCACTTCATAGCATTCATAGATAACAATAAACAATATTATAATTCATGCTATAGACATACAATATAACCTATATACATATTTAACCTAATACTTCCTGAAAGATGCTAATATACATTGCACTTGTGATTGAAGTGGTGGAGGGTGGTGGAAGAGGTGGAGGTGGTTTGTCTGCATCACAAAGTACTGTAAATAGACATAAGATGAGTTAAAATGTAAAAGATAACAATAAAATTGCTTACAATAGGGTAGACAGGCAAGGGACAGCATGATTGACTAGGCAAACTCATAGACATGAGATGAGTTAACGTGTAACAATAATAATAATATTGCTTACGATGTGTGGCGAGGCATTGCGGGGCTTTTGATAGGGCAGTGGCAGGCGGGGGGAGGCGTCCTCAATGCTAGATGTCAAATGATGTGGCAGAAAGGAGGGCGGTAGCAAACCGGGGGCGTCCTCGACGCTCGACGTTGAGTGACATGGCAAAGCGGAGGGTGAAAGGACGGTGGCAGGCGGGCGAGGCATCCTCGACGCTCAACGTCAAGTGACGTGGCAGAGAGGAGGGCAGTGGCAGACCAGGGGAGATGTCCTCGACGCTTGACGTCGTGACGTGGCAAAGCGGAGGGTGCGAGGGTGATGGCAAATCGGGGCGTCCTCGACGGTCAACGTCAAGTGACGTGGCAGAGAGGAGGGAGGGAGCAGACCGGGAGGCGTTCTCAACGCTTGACGTCGAGTGACGTGGCAGAGTGGAGGGTGAGGGCAGTGGGAGGCGAGGGCGGCGTCCATGTTGTTTGAGAGGCGTTGAGAAGCGTATCCGAACCTGGCCCACATCTTTTGAGGGAGGGGCACGGGTGATGGAGGTGGGAGATGTCGATGAAGGGTGGTTGGACTTGAAAGAAATCGAACCAGAATAATGTCTGCGCAAACAGAATCACAGGACTACGCGTCACGTTGCTGCACATGACGCGACTTGTCGTTGATTCACCTCAACTTGCAACGCCATCAGCAAACACCAGCCGCATCCGCCCCTCCCCTGTTCAGGGATGTGGGCGTCAATCAACAGGGAGTTGGGGGTGGAGAAACGCGAGGGGGGACCCATGAAGTGGGAGGCCCAAGCAGTGCGTCGCGAAAACGGGCAACGACATTTGTCGTTGCCCGTTTTCTCCCGTTCCTTCCTTCTTCACCCGCCACTAATGCCTGTTACACCCAGGCTGCTGCCACCACCACCTCCCTCGCGTCCAAATGCGAGCCGGAGGTGGTTGCTCAAGTCGTTTCGACGCGACTGCCACCACCACCACCTCCCTCGCATCCAAACGCGAGCCGGAGGTGGTTCTTTTCGTCGTTTCGACACGACTGCCACCACCACCACCTCCCTCGCATCCAAACGCGAGCCGGAGGTGGTTATTTTTGTTCTTTCGACCCGTCTCCCACAACCACCACCTCCCTCGCGTCCAAACGCGAGCCGGAGGTGGTCATTTTCGTTCTTTCGACGCGACTCCCACCACCACCACCTCCCTCGCGTCCAAATGCGAGCCGGAGGTGGTTATTTTTGCTCTTCCAACGCCTCTGCCACCACCACCACCTCCCTCGCGTCCAAACGCGAGCCGGAGGTGGTTTTTTTCTGCGTTTCGACGTCACCCACCACCACCACCACCTCCCTCGCATCCAAGCGCGAGCCGGAGGTGGTGTTTTTCTGTGTTTCGACACGTCATCCACCACCATCACCTCCCTCGCGTTCAAACGCGAGCCGGAGGTGGTGTTTTTCGGCGTTTCGACACCCCTGCAACCACCACCACCTCCCCCGCGTCCAAACGCGAGCCGGAGGTGGTGTTTTTCGGCGTTTCGACACGTCTCCCACCACCACCCCCTCCCTCGCATCCAAGCGCGAGACGGAGGTGGTTTTTTTCGGCGTTTCGACACCCCTCCCACCATCGTCGTTCCCCAGAGCTCTCGCCAACACCCCCCTCTCATTTGTGAGGGGTTTTCTATTATGGCCTCGACGAAGGGGCGGCGTTCATACCACACGCCGCCCCATTCAACTTTTTTTCTTTTTCTGTAGTCAATAATATGTATTTAGGTTATATACTATAAAAATTGTAACTACTACATCTGGAAACACCACAGGACTCTTCCAAAGACTACAGAGAGGCCCAGGGAAGTTTCATTTTTCCAAAGCTACCCAAGGCTATCCCAGGGAAGTCTTATTTTTCCAAAGATACCCAAAGCTACCTCAGAGAGACTTGGGCAATTTGATTCTTTCCAGAGACACCTAAAGCAACCCAGAGAGTCCTAGAGAGTCAAAGTTGCTTTGGGAAAGTTGAAATTACCCAGAGCAACTTGGGTTTCTTTAGGACCAAACCCCTTTTTCCTGATGTGGATGGTTGTACGCGTGGGAGGAAGAGTAGTGGTTGATGGAGTTAGACATGTGGAAGCCGTGGGGACTGATGCAGTTGTTGATCGATTTGAGGATCATGTGACTCGGGTGGGTTGTGGACTGGAAGCAGGAACAACAGGCTCGGGGACCAGTATCTCCACTGCCTCAAGATGATAAGGAGTAGACGAAACATCTCCGTCATCGCCGATGTTGAGCTGGAGGGAGCATAGCATATCTGCAATGATCTGGATCGGCTCAGAGGCAGTCTTGTTGGTCACGGGAAGATGTGCCTCAGTGGAGGTTTCCTTGCTTGTGGTGAGCATGTCTGCTGTGATAACAGATGGGTTGAAAGGAACAATACCGGTCTTGCGAAACGCAGTTTTGACGTTTTCGGGGGTAAGCGCAAACACATAGGCCTCTGAGAGAATCCGCAGGAAGTTGTTCTTGTCAATAGGCTGTCCAGTGGTGCAGAACCATTTATCGCGCTCCTGTGAAAGGTGCAGTTTCAAAACCGCAAAAACAACGACATCGAGTCCTTGATACAGGTGGGTGCCATGCGCTGGATAACAGATAATGATTATTTTATGTTCACGAGCAACTTGGAGGAAGGCGATGGTGTAATGGGAGTTATGGCCATCGACGATAAGGAGCCGATACTCGCCTTTGGCCTTAGCACGAGTTGCCTTCTCAAAATGCTTGATCCACTCCACGCCGATCTCCCCATCCGTCCAACCTTTTTGCTGGTAACCAAGGCTAATAAATACAGTTTGTTAGTCATATAAGATAGAGAGAAAAATAGCTGAACACGTACGAAGCATTTAGAGGATTGTCGTCTCCCCACTTGACGTTGTATGCGCTCCCCTTGAAAATAACAGCAGGAGGAGTGGTTGAGCCATCAGCACAGATTGTAATGATAACTGTGATGTTCTCGCATGAGCCAGAACGCTGCTGGTATGGTGTGGCCTTTGTGCGAGGACTGAAGACAAACTCACGTTCGCCTTGGCCTTGTGCTTGAATGCCGACTTCATCTGATCTGTAAATATTCTCAGGTTTGATCATGTATTTCTCAATGATCTCACCAAGCATCTTCCACCAGGCCTCGTCGTTGCTAGGGTTTGCAGCACGTCCTCATTTGTCTTCAAGGGCCTGAGATTGAGAGATCTTGATATGATCGGCATACTTCTTCAAGAAGCGATAAGTCCAATTCTTGCCGACACCCATGACAGGGAATTCCTCGCCAAGACGAGCACCGCAGATAAGGCCGACAGCCTCCTTGAGGCAAGTGTGACTGACTGGAAAGCCACAAGCTGCCATCTCATTAATAAACTCGATGACAACATTGACTTCGGCATCATTCAACCAGGCCCGCTCGGCATTTGCCTTCTTGCGAGTGTTTCCCCCTGCAGCCAATCTCTTCAGCGTCATGTGGCACAATTTAACGGCTTCACCAGTGTCTTGATAATGCTGCGCTGCATATCTCAAACAGATTCTGTGCAATCCAACCCTTTCTTTCCTCGGTTTCTTGAGTTCTAGATTATAGGCCTTGACAGCTTGCGCCATCAGGGCATCGTGAACGCGTTTGCGAGCATGAGATTTATCGAGTTTGGACTTGGCGCATCCAGCCATGGAAAGAAAAGATAGGATAGACAAATGTTACATTGAGTTTCTGGGGAGTTTTTGTGCAATCGTTTGAGAAAATATGGGCTTCAAGGCAATGTGCTTTGAAGCAACCTGCACCATACAGGCAGGTCGACGTTTCCGCAGTTTTTTCTGATGAAAACCGCACTGTACACCTCTCGAACAGTTCTAGAACAGTAGGGTATGTTTCAGGTACATAAGGCACCCAAGATCGTGCATGTATTCCTTGTTAATAGTGGGTGGCATTTCATTTAATTTTCATTTCGGCTTAATTTCATGCATTGCCTCTGTGTTTCAATCGAAATTAAAGAAGGACTGTGCATTTCTGATTTATTAACTCATATCGGTTAGATCATTATATATTACTGCTACGGACTGCAAAAGGTTTCGTGTCGATACATGGGCTGGTTCATGAGAGAGGTGAATTACCGTCAGAGTGTAACACTGAGTGATGGTATAACACATGCCGGTGGATGACTGTATATTCCTCTGCACATGCCCGAGGCAAATTTTACGTGTATCATGTTCCATTATCGGTTTCTCATTCTCATACTTGTATGTCATTTCAAGTTTGATATCTCTCGAATTCGCGACGCTGCCAATTATAAGTAAATCTGATCGATCTGTGGGACAGAGAAGAACGGGTGTAGTGGTAACGATCTGGGTAGTGCGGAAACGGTACATGTACCCTCAATAACTTTATTCGCCAATATTTGGGTGAACCATTTGTTGTTTCTGTTTGCTCATCCAGCGGCCTGTATCCTAGGATTCCCATCGTACCTGTATATATAGATAAATCAATAATCACAAATCTCGCAGTATTCTCATCATCACAGCCTCATTCTTCTCCCAAGTCTTCCGCTTACATTCCTCAAATCCCTCTGTCGTCCTTACCCACCCTTTTCTCATCATCTCCTCAACAGCTTTCCGAATCCCTTGATGATCGCCAAACCTAATGCCCAAGTTCGCAGGATCGCTAGCGAGAAACAGTGAAGCATCTCCCGTACGCAGAGCTTTGATGGCTTGCATCTCGCTCATCACAGCCGGTCGAGTAATCGCAATCCTATCGTCGTCGATGTGGGTATACGCTTTTCGCAGCCCCCGGACCCCCAAAATCGGGACCTGATCAAAAAAAAGAAAAAGAAGAGGAATTCATTAATTACACTTCACCTTTCCGCAGCAAAGAAGAAATGAAAGAATCAATCCAAGTCAATGCACGCACATTATTTTCCATACACATCGCAACAGTCGAGCTCGCCTGACTAACGTAATTCGTATCCGAATCCCTAGCGAAAGCCGGTACACAAACGTCCATCCTACTCATAAGCGCGTAGAACTCTGTATAATCCAAGCCGTTATGAAGAATCACGATGTTCTGGAGCTCAGGGGGGATATCCATATATCCGTGGCCCACTAGATGGAGTTGAAAAGGCGGTGAATAATTGGAAGTGGTGTCGAGTAACGGGATGAGTGTGGAATGCTCTCCATCGACATCCAGGCGCGAGTACCCCCATGATTCGGGGTCAACTGCCAATGAAATAAATAAATCGGGGGATTTCCTATAGCTTAAATCTATAGGCGCACCGTAAAGAGACGCGTTGAGCTGAGAGAATATCCTTGCATAATCCCGCCGGCCCATCTCGAATGAACCTTGTATGACAACATTCGATAAAACACGATTCGGAGAGAGTACAGTGGGACTCTGAACGTCCAATATCGGTATGTGAAAGTCAACGGGGATGTGTTCGTATCCTGCGGAGCTAAGTCGGAGATCAGAATTACGAGCAAGGCTTTGGAATTTTTTGCGGAATGTTCTTGCAACACTGTATAAGTACACCCCATCAAAGGCCCACTCAGACATAGTTAAACGGTAACAAAAGAAACCTACTGTTCTGAGATGGGAAGAAGACGAATAGCATTCCGTCGAGACCACTCCGGAATGGCAGATTGCCAACTCACATCGTCGGCGTGGTGAACAATACAAACGATCTCGAACTTATGTGCAGCATCGCGAGCATCCCATGCAACAAGGAGCTCCTCGTTCCAATGTCGCATACTGTGGGACAAAAAAGAGATATTAGGAGGATGTACGCGGAATGGGAAGCCGAAACAACGTACTCAATCTCGCATGTTCCCAATATCACCAGGTCGATTCTCCCATCATCCCCACCGCTCTTGATATCTCCTAATAGGTCGTTGGGATCTTTAACTTCTCCTTTATACAGCCCGTACCGTTCCACCACCTCCTGGAAATTGTAGAGAAATGGTGTTGGGGCATACACTTGCAGGTTCCCCGGCTCCTTAAGCATAATTCGCTGTAGCGTCCACGCAACCGCCATGTAAACATCGAAATGTGCCCCAAATGTCGATGCCACGACCACATTCTTGTGGGTTTGAGCGATCGACTGCAATTTCGGTGGATTTGCCGAAGGAACTTCGTCCCCCAGGACAAACCGCAGTCGACTGAACGGCCTGTCCGTGAATAATTCATAAAAAACCCAGAGCGAAGATAGAGCGAAAACCGCAGCAACTGCGAGGCGGATAAAGGAAGGTCTCGAGAACCCACTGAGCCAAAGCCGAACTTTCTGAGCTGAGGACACGTCACTCATGGGATAATTGCGGTTTATAAAAAGGAGGGAGCCTGGGGGAATATTAATGGAAAACCATTGACAGCTGGCAGCGTGTGAAGTGATTTTATGTTGTGGTGACCTTCTAGCTCGTCCTGTTAATCACCTAAGGCTCCCACGATTTCCGGCAAATAGACCAGATCGGTACACGCCCATCAGCAAGGCTGAGCCCACGGTGGAACCATGCGGTTCTCGTCCACGCTAAACCCAGAAACCAGTGGAAACCGACAGAAACCTGGAAACTATTTGCACGTTTTGCTGATGCACTAGATCGTGGGCAAGGCAATCAGCATTCAACCCACTCACTCCTGTGTGGAAAAAGCACCTAAAAAACTACTTACACGCAACTCAGAATAACCATTAAAGGGCATTTCTTTACCCCAAGAAGAGATAGATCCACTTTCAAAGGCAAATAATTATAATCAGGAAACTCCATGTTGAAGTGCCATTGGTTCTTCACCATCTCCCAAAAGTCGGGATGATTTAGCATTGCGCGAGTTGGGTAGAACATGATAGACCACTCTGCAACATGAATGTCTGGAACCATTGAATCCTGACTCTCCGTAAGTGTCACCTCCTGTGCAACAAACTTGTGCATAACATAAGTCCGATCCATAGAAACTTCCTCCAACTCGAGATCGATAATACTGGAAAAGCTCCTGGACACTCAATCTTTACCTCACACTAAACAGCTGTTTGCTCGTCGCGATGGGTGAATGACTATATACAAGCAATGTAAAAGAACCTAGACAGGTATTGAAAGCAAAACGGGTTTACGAGATAGCCAGAAGGGCAGGGAGGCCGATGAATAAATACATGCAATCACGCAGCATCCACACCGTCCTCTGCAGCGCGCTGCTGCCTCCTCGCCTTTTTGGCAGCATTCGCAGCCGCCGCCTTTTGTTTCCTTGCTTCCGCGCGGGCAGTCTAAGTTCATCGTTGTCAGCGCACATCACGAAAATGAAGTTAAAACCTGGGGTAATTACCTTCTCCGCTTCCTCCTTCTGCTTCGCCTCGAGCTCAGCCTTCTTCTTTTCCTCCTCTTCTTGCTGTTTTGTTTTCTTCGGAGGAGCGCCGGGAGCGGCAGCACGTTTCTTGGCTTCACGCGCCTCCTTTTCCTGTTGCTTGATACGCTTGATACGAGGATCGAGGCTAGAAACACGTTCGCAGGTGATTAACGCCGAGCCGAACGTGAATGAGACCAAGCGCTATCTCACCCGAGAGTCATATCAACGAGACCTCTGAGTTTGGCGATATCTTCCTTCTTTCTGCGCGCTCGCTCGGATTTATTTTTCTTCTCGGTATATCGTTTATCATCGCGGCTGTAATTGCAGGGGTTGGAATTAGACACATCGAGGTGAGTATTACGAAACGCATACCTATCGCTACCCTCGTTAACCTCCTTATCCAGCCACTCGAAACTTCTCCAACTGTCAAAGTTGTACCAGAAATCATAAAATCCCTCCACCTCCTCCTTGGACGAATCAATGTGGCCGAGACCAGGGACAGGCTGGGCCTTGGAGAATCGCGAGTAGAGCTCAAACACTGGCGCGAGTTTTTTAAAGAAGTCAAGGTCCTTGTTCTATAGTCCAAACAAAAGTCAGTAGCACATCCAAAGGAGGGGAAAAAATCCCCCCCAAATTCGTAAAATCCGTACCTTGGCGAATTCAGTCGCGGTAGGGATATCCTCTTCGAGCTCCATAAAGACAGGATCAACCGAATCGAACTGGCGGCGCTTCTCCGGGTTGGTGAGAACCTCGTGGGCTTTTTGTATACACTTGAAGAACGCATCGTCGTTCGTATTTTGATTGACGCCGGTCAGATACAGGGAGTTGGAAACGGGGGTCGCGTTCGATGCCTTTTTGTCCGGGTGGTGCTTTAGCACTTTTCTGCGATCTAGAGAATAGCAGGTTTGTTAAATATCCAACGAAACAAGAAAGAATTTGAACGTACGCGCGATTTTAATCTGCTCCGGGCTGGCTGTGTAGCGGAGATGCGACAGCCCAAGAACGGCATAATGGTCTTGTTTCTATCGATAAAAAACAGGTCAGAAGGAGCAAAGAAAGTTCCATGAAGATAATAAACGCACCTTCCACTCCTTGGGATCCAAATTCAACAACTCCTCTGGTTCCTCTTCATCCCCAACACCCAAATCATCCTCGCCAGCCGCGTCCTCTCCATGTAACGCAGCAAGGCGCTCGCGTTCGGCAGTGAGATGCTTATCCAACGACGAGAACGAATGGGCATAGTGCAACGAGAGTTGAAGGTGTCTCAGATACGCAGGTCCAACCGGTAGGAGTGTGCGGTGACCGGACGGATGGGGTGCTATATAAATGATGGATGAATAAATATTGTGGGGAGAAAAAGGTGCATTTACGCTATCGTACCGGAAATACGAGAAGTTGAAGGCGCGCTTGGGGTTTTGTACGACGTAAAGACCGGAGGAGTCACGATGGATAGTACTTGAACGGCAGCCATGGTGTTGGTGGTCGACTTGCAAAAAAAAAACGTTACCGTTTTTGTCACACTGCAAACGCGTCACGCTTGGTCGCGATATTAGGACCTTGCTTTATGCTGAGCGATGTCCGATCCTTATGCGGACGGAAATGGGTCCAAAATTCTGCCTATGTTCGACGGAAAGCGCCAAATTTCGCCAGATGTCCGATCCAAACAGGGTGCGGGAATGGCTGGTCGGCAGCAATGTCCGATCCCAAATTCGTACGTTTGTCCATGATTGTTGAGTTACCGCTGAGCAAACGGGGCCACATATATCGATCTTCCACTCCGCCATGATCTTCAGGCAACATAGCTCGTTCCCCAGAGTCTTAATACTTATGAATCGATTAGCGTGCATTGCCAATGTGGCAACACCCCTGCCATGATCATGAGGAACCCAGTCCCTAGTTTACTGAGGTGTTGGCTTATGAAATATGTGCCAAAAGTGTACCGTTGCCCAGAACTTGGCCAGATTCATCTCAAATACAAAGGTGTTCGGAAGCTCGTCGAAAAGGTGATACTCATTCTCTTGCGTTCAACTGACTATCAATACTAATTTGAGCTTTTATAGGATGACGGTCGCTCTCCTTGGCTTAAGTTTGCTCAGGGAGTCATCGATGGGGATTTCAAATCAGAAACCCTTCTTGGAATGGTTGAAGCGCTTGTCATCAAATCTGACCGCCTTCGTAGGGGCAAGGGTCTCCAAAACATGAAATACTCCAGCACTTTTACTAATTTTTGTAACCTCCTCGCTTCAACTTCAACGCGAGCATATCAAACGTTCCGCCGACACTTTGGTGGCCGTGTTATGAGTAATATCAGGTTCATTCACACACTGCATTAGTTCTATATTCTCATTGGTAGCAGGAGCCTTCGAGCAAAGATGCCACGGTTTCGACCTGGTATCTCGGCACACAATGTTGGCCTGGCAGCAGCTATACTCAAAAAATATGACTATGCTGGACCGCTCTCTTTATCCTGGGACGACACCGAATTAGAGCCTGCTATATCTATTTATCAGGAGTCCAAGGATGTATGTATCGTTGTCGGCAGTGTGGATGGACCAGATGCGATCGAGAGAGTTTTCGAGAACGCTAAGCTCAACAAAGTAGACAAGGTGTGTTCTTACTATATGGTCTATATTCTCCGTTTTAACGTTTACCTTAGCTTCGGATTTGGCTACTTAACATCCCTCTTCCCAAAATTCCACCTGTTCTCGTCGCTGCAGTTGCTCGTGGGTCTTCTGAAGATGCAAACAACTTATACGACATGCACACCACGCTAGCTGCACTTTTGCATCAACGAGGGATTCACCCAGTTTCTCTTGCTTCGGATGGAACAGAGGTCGAGCGACAGACACAGGACCTCATCGCAAACTCTGCGCCATCATATCATGTCTATATTATTCCTAACAAAATACTCGGCAGTATCGGCAACATCTCCCTTCGTATACCCCTCTTCCTCGGTCTCTATCCATTTGTCATTGTCCAGGACTCCAAACACGCATTGAAGACTGCCCGCAACCAGCTCCTTACGGGCGCGAGGATTTTGGTCTTCGGGTTTTTCACTGCATTCTTTGCACTCCTCCGTGAACTTGCTACAAACATTGCTGGGCCTTTATTCGCTCGTGATGTAGAGAGAGTGGATCGTCAAGATGATCGAGCCGCTGCCCGTACTTTTTCAGCGAAATCTCTGGACTTCCAGATGGATGAGCAACCAGATCAACGTGGATTATCTATCTACCTTTTTGTGCTCGGAGAACTCGTCGACGCATGGCAGAATCGTAATATCAGCCACGTTCAACGAGCCAAAATGGTGACTCGTTTGCGCTTTTTTCTCATGGGTTGGCGAGCCTATATTGTTGCGCACCCCGACTACTCAGTAAACGTTCAATTCATTTCTCGCGAGTCCTTCGACATCTTCATCACACTTGCAGACAGTCTCCTTTCTCTTATCATTGTCTATCGGAAATATTACCCTCGATATCCCTTCCTTCCCTGGCTCCACTCTACTGAAGCATGCGAGCACGTCTTCGGTGTTCTTCGCCAAATTAAAAAGGATTTCACGTTCAACGATTTTCTCAGTGCCCAACCTAAACTCCAAGCCCTCCTTGGTGCATTCGGCGATCTCAGTACCGAGGAACAAGCCAATCAGACGGCTGCTGGCTACCATCACACCTACTTCACAGCAGACGACCTCGACCTCAAGGAGCTTCTCCGGTATCCTTCTGATCAAGACCTTGCCGACGCTTCAGACGCCGCTTTCAAGGAGGCTGAGCAGCTTCTTTCCTCCATTGGGATCAATGCCCAACAAATGATGAAGGTCTATGTTCATCCAGAGAAGACCTACAAGAGCAAGCCACCAACATCATCGAGCCGCGGCCCACAGACACTTGAGCAAGTTCTTGCTCTATATGTTTCCCCGACTGCCTCAAAGGCTATCGATGAAGCCGAAGCTCGTGAATTGGCTCTTGTTGCAGAGAATATCGATCGTTCACTCGCCTTGTAAGTTTTT
>Ga0307513_10008861_pt1 | contig 12798 bp, 15 predicted proteins | sample 15_EM_MG_FD_202174 | JGI IMG/M metagenome (GOLD analysis project Ga0307513, IMG submission 202174) | Populus trichocarpa ectomycorrhiza microbial communities from riparian zone in the Pacific Northwest, United States - 15_EM | ecosystem: Host-associated > Plants > Roots > Unclassified | place...
CGTTAGGACGTCCGGGAAGCTCCGGTCAGGCCGTTTTCACGTAGGCCTACTTCACGAGATGTTGACCAATAATGGGATCAAATTTGTGTTACATAATGAGGATCCAGAAGACCGGCGAAGGTTCTCACAGAGTAAGAAGCGAGTTGTGCCCGCCGGTACCTCCCAATAAGGGCCGTGAAAGTGGCCTGAAAACATAGGTACGACCATATATTCCACGTTTGCTCTGAAAATATCTTCATGGGGCGTCTGGCCAAGCCCAGATGGCTCAACTTCTCATGGATGATTCCCTTGAACTCTAAAAGACGAGTTAGGCCCTGAGGGTTTCAATCTCTTGATCTATTTGCCCGACGAGAGCATCGGTGTAAACGCGAGGCACTTTTCACGCGCCCAGCGGGAATCTAAAAGCAGTACTCGTCTTCAGGAGGCCCAAGCGGGGGCCGGCCGGCAATCCATGAGGGGGTGCAATCGATGCTTCTTGAGGTGGCAAACTACGACGCGCTGAGACACTGGGAAGACCATAGTTTTATCAAGAAGAGCTGTTGGGGGCATTGAGGTACGAAGTCTATAGATTTTATCTATGGAGGTTCAAGTATGGGCTCCAATGGTGCACAATTCTCATCGCCTCATGAGTCGAGTGTGCCAGAACAGTCGCGGTCGTATCCACTGCAGTTATGCACAGGCACATCACCTGTTGGCTCGATCTTCGACGACTGCTTTCAATTCCGCGAGACGCTCCTTCATCCTCGCGCTGTGCGAGAAGCATAAGATATCGGCCAGGAAGCGGGATCGTTGCCCGAGGTATGACAATAGAGAGCACTCACACGTCAAGCAGTTTTGCTTCAAGCGCCTGTTTCTCCTCTTGGAGAGCCAGTCTCTTTTCCGCGTCGAGCTCGGTGCTTGGAGGAAGTGAGCACCTGATCGATCAGGAGATTCAGGCACTTACAAGACATAGCCGCCTTGCCCGTCATATTGGAGGATGTCGTGGTGGTACCTAGGACGACCCGTGAGTCCATTGCTGTGGCATCCTGAAGGCCAGAAGCTCACTTCCACAATGACGGCCGATGGCTGACAGTAAGAAGGGTGATACCAAGTCCTGCAGATCGCGTCAGCTCTAGTCAGGAACATGAGATATCCAGACTCACGAGTGGCGGTCGACATGAGTACCTCCTCAGTCTCCAGCGGCACAGCCGACGTACACTCGTCCAAAATAGCGTACTATCAAAAGACGTCTCAGATCGTCAGAAGAGTAGAACGCGAGCCCCAACCTTAGGTCGGTGGTAGAATAAACGCGCCCATGCGATCTTCTGCTTGTCGCCTCCAGATAAGGTGCTGTGCCATTCGCGAGTGACATCCCATCCACCTTCTCGCTCCACGATATGGCTCATCTGGGCTTGCCCGAGAATCTCGAGCAACTCCTCGTCCGTTACACCCTTTGCCTCCATTTGTTGGTAGTTGTGGGGATAGATGATTTGATCGCGCAAGGATCCCAGGCATAGGTATGGTCGTTGAGGGATCAAAATAAACTCTGACGCTGGGGGCTTGCGCACAATGCCGCCATAAACGGGCCAGAGTCCGCCCAAGATCCGGAAAAAGGAAGATTTGCCGCAGCCTAGAAGCACATTCAGCGGCGGTTATCACACCAACCTGAAAAACCTGCCATTAGGCCCAACAATCAGGAGGTGGCGCTGAATATCGATGGTTAGCGACATCACAACAGCAAAACGCATGGCCTCACCCCAGCTTTGACTCGCAGGCTAAGGCTTCTCACAAGGATATCGCCATTGGGTGTTACAATGGGGACATTCTCGAATACGATGTCTTCAGATTCGAGGACTTCACCCCGCCCTTGCAGGACTGCGCAGGAGGTAAGACTAATGCTTATCAGACCACGAAGGACTAACCCTTAGCGTTTTCTTCGATGCTGGCACTACTGACGAGAGCCTTCTGGAATTTTCCTTGTCGTACATCATCCATGGTATCGAACAGTTGCGCGACTCGGGCGGTGTAACCAGCGAGTTCAGCGAGTTCTGGAGAAAAATGAGTGAATTGCGACACATAGACGACTTTAGGTTACCTTTATATGAGTACATAATCCTTCCAAAGGCATCGGAGGAAGACAATAACAGTCGTCTGTTCGTCACAAAGCCCTCCGTTCGCGAACCAAGATCGGAGGTGTCGATGCCGGGGACCTTGAAGAATACAGGTATAGCACAGATTCCCAGCTAGTACAGAGGGTTAGTCGAATAGGTTGATCGGGTCCATAGAACCCATAGAACAGGAACTGACTCCAAGGCTTCCCCACAGCCACTTAACGATCCACTCTTCGACGATACCATGCGCAAGTCGTATTCTCAGTACTCGGGTGGTGTGCTTGATGAGCCCATAGTAGTCCCTCTCAATCAACATCTTCTCAGTTTCTTCCCCTCCATAGAAGGCAATCTCTTCAGATGCCTCGGCTAACCGCGAGTGGGTGTGTCGAAGAGCCCCTGCTAGAGCTGCGTCTTGTGCCGTGTAAGTGCCGAACGGGGGGGTAACAGCTCGTAGTAGAGCTGCAGATCTGTTGACCAAAATGGTGAGGAGCACCAACCCCTCAGCACCAACATTCTGGGACAGCTGATAGTTGTACAGGGTCATGTCTAGAACTGGCTTGGCAAGGTTCCCGTAGACTGCGGCCAGGTGGTTGGAGAAACGCTGGATGTCGGCGGTAATCATCGCATCTGGGTTCTTGATTCGGTCGTCAAGATTAGCTGAGAGGTATTTCAGGAGATTTGGAGCTTTCTTAAACTGGTTCACTCACATATTTTGTAGTATGTCTTCTCCTGCGAGCCGACTTCACCAAGATAATCGTCCATGACTTTCTGGGTGAGTCGGGTCCTATAGGCCAAGGCAAGCTTGTTCTGAACATAGGTCAACCAGGAATTGCACCAAGTGGCCGGGATAGCCACAGCCAGCCATTTGAGCTTGATGAGGAGCGTTGAATGAGCGTTTGTATCTCAAAAGAGAGAGTACTGACGATATTAAGTAGGAAAGGAACACCTTGTGCCCGGACTAAAGAGGCAACGATTCTGAGATGGTGTTAGCATGTCCTGTAACATGAATTGTCCAGTACACTCACTTGCCGTCGAGCGCTGCGACGTATAATGAGATTGCAGTCCTCAGGATTAAAAGACTGGTATGCATAGCAAGCAGCAGGGCCTCCTTTGAGCGGATGCCAGGTATTATGATACGAAGAATCGCTCGCAGTCGCTGCCAGAATACAGCATCAACTTGGACGCGTGCAGGCTTATTTCCATCGTCCTTGGGGGATTTCCTCGACTTGCGAGACGATGAGGAAGACGGCCTCCCTGAGCCTGAGACGCTACGAGCAGTCGAGGCGAGGATGAAGATCGTGAACGAGACATTGAGGCAGCGCTGGATGAGTGGTCGGTGCTGCGAATATAGCGTCGCGAGCGACGACGACGATGAACGCAGCCTCGAAACTACTGGTGCCATCCTCAGCCGTGTAGATGGTCGTGGTTCAATGTCAAGTGGTGGCTTGGACAGTGCACGTGAATCCCGGCATTCATCCGCCGAAAAGCAGGAGAAAAGGATGGTTTGGTATCTAACGCATTAACATGTGCACCAGACGGAGGCAGTACTATTTCAAGTTTTCTTTTGGGCGACGAGTTCGCCCACCAAACCGAGTTTGAATAATTCTCAACCTCTCCAAAGCGTTCGGTAGCAGCTTCCAGGTTGGAGAGTCGACAAGTGGATGAAATGCACCCCGGAGAAGACCGCATAGCCTTTTAAAATTGACTATTTAATTAGTGAGCAGTGAAGGATGGTGGAACGTCCAGCAAGGCTTCCGATGGGAAGCCAGAGAAGCTCATGGCCCCTATAGGTAGCTCTGTGTCACCCTTGAGTGTCCTTCTTTTTTTTCACGGGTTTCTGTGATTTTCTGTGGCACTGAGCCAAACAAACCACGGTTCGACCCAGTTTCCGTCCGTCGACTCGGCACTCCCCACAGCACAAGTTCAAGATAGTACACAGCACAAACCACACTGCTCCAGAATGTCTTCAGTGCTCGGAAAACGCGCCCGCACAGACTCAAACGCGCCGCCACCAGCAGCTAAACACGCTCCGTCCGCAAAACGACTCTGCACCGGCCACAACAGCAACGCTCCGAATGCAGACAAGGAAAACAAATGTCCAGACAAGAAACCATCCCCCTCTGTGACCCATCCTGACACGCCCAAAACTCCGACAAAGAAACCATCTCCTGGTCAGTAACAACCCCTCTCAGACGCGTCTTCCCCTTGCTCACACGCGTCACTCGCTCTAAAATAACACCAGATCATGCAGTATTCCAGCTCCCAACACCGGCTACAACCCCATCGTCGAGCCCAACGCCGTACACTCGCGCAAGAAGTCTCCTTCGCGCAAGTGCTGCCTCAGAATGTACAGGCAGGCAGACCGAGCGAGACACCATCAAGGCGTGGATAGAAAAAGAAGAATCAGGCCTTCTTTACATCTCGGGTGGTCCTGGCACGGGCAAGACGCTCATCGTTAAGGATACCCTCGAGCAAGCCAAAGTCAAGTTTGGATACGTCAATTGCACTGGTATGACTACTTTTAGTCTGCTCGAAGCGGCTGAAGGCGCAGCTGCCTCAACCAAATCGTATGTGGTCTCTAGTCCCGCATCGCAACATTTTCCTGACCTTTCCCTAGAATATTGATCGTTGATGAGCTGGAGCACCTTGATGCTAACGAAATGACCCATCTATTTGAGACTGCCGCCACCAATAGGACCCAGATCATCGCCATCTCCAATACCCACACCTTGACTGCCAAGCTACCGGATGACGCGACAACTCTTCACTTTTCCCCCTATACCGCCGACGAGATGTCTGCTATCATCAAGGTGCGCTTGGCGCCACTCATGGAAGAGGGAATCATGGTCATCCAGCCCGCCGCGGTCACTTTTATCTGCAAGAAGGTCGCAACTCAGACGGGTGACCTCCGCGCCTGCCTCTCTCTTCTCTGTCAGGCGCTTGCTATGGTGGAGAAGACGACTCAGGAAAAGAAACCGCCTTCACCGACCCTTATTCCGGTTGGAATGAATGACGTTCTTAAGGCGTCTAAAGCCGCCATGACGATCGCCCCTACTATCGGAGTCAAAGTCAAAGGTCTCAATATGCAATCTCGACTCGTCCTTCTGACTTTCCTCATCGCCTCCCGTCGTCTCACCTCGGGCCTGACCCTCCTCCCCTCTTCGAGCACGAAGAAAGAGAAGTCTGTATCTACAAAGCAGTATTCCATCACTCCGACTGTACTCCACACTCTATACGAGTCCACTCTCGCCGCGCATGGAGGAGTCTTCAGTGTCGTGTCACGGAGCGAGTTCCTCGATGTGCTCGGCGTGCTCGAAGTCCAGGGTTTGCTATCTATGGACGACCAAGCGGGTTCCAAAGCTGCCAAGTCTCCCTCTAAGCGCCAAGCCTCCCGGGGAAGCAGCGTGTCTCTTCCTGCGGGGGTTCGGGTGAGCGAAGTGGTCAAGGTATTGACCACAGTCGAAGACGCAGGTGCCAAAGAGCAGGAGATCCGTCGTATGTGGGAGAAGCAGTCATTCACTATTGATAAGCAGGCTCAGCAGCAACGGACGGCGCATGCGCTCAAAGCTGTCGCGTTTGAGGATGCGGTGGAGGCATAGTTGGATGGCGGAACTGTGGAATGATATCTTTGTACAAATCACGCTTATCTCGTCATGTATCGCTCATATAGCATGTAACTACCATTTTCCTTATCTTTGTGTTCCACTTGGACCAAGAGCATTATCGTGATGTCCTTCAAGGACCTCAAGGCAAAGCGGGACTCTCGAAGAGTGACGGCTGTGACCGTGTCACTGGCTCAACCAACGCAGGACCCACAGCGAGTCTCAAACACATCACTTAAAGGATTCGACGATCTCCAGGATGCATGGACGCTCTACAAAGACCTCCCCCCAAATGTAAAGATCCAAGAAACGGTAGAACGTGGTCGTGGACTATGGGCAACGGAATCGATCTCAGCAGGTGCCGTCCATAGAATCGAAGTGCCCCTCCTCATGCGCGTGTATCTAATAAAATATGCAGGGGCGATAATCATAAGCACGAGACCACACGTTTACGCACTGTCGATCCGATACCTCCCCTCGCACTGTTCAAGCTGCACCAGCGAAGCAGGGACAAGATGCGGTCAGTGTCGAACTGTGCATTACTGCTCGGCCAAGTAAGCAGATACAATTATGAACACACGATATTGGTTGGTGTACTGATTAACTAGAGATGCCAACAGGACGACTGGGTGGTGCATAAGGAGGAGTGTAAAGCCTGCATAAGATGGGCGAAGAACTCGACGCCTGCTGGTGGCATACCGGGGGATGCTATTAGGTGTCTGGGTAGACTGCTATGGACGACGAAAGTCAAAGGTTCGGGGTCGGTCTGGGTGAGTGCAGGATTTGGTGGTATTTTTGGATTGACAAGAAACGCTGCAGGCGAGGGAGATCAAGGCCATGCGTATGAAATCTACCAGAGGTATTGTGTATGCATACTAATTGGCTTTGGTAGACCGACCTGCCTTCAAGGACTTGCACGCCGCAGAATTCGTGCATCTAGCGCAGTCAATTGTGCTATACATGGGGCTAGGGGCTGGAAAGGCATTGGAGCAGTATGGTGTACACTCGAGTAAGGACCTTGTCGACCTGATTGCCTGTGTATGAACCGTTTTGCTGCTGACGAGTCCATGTCCTGAACTTCTCGACAGTTCAAATCGAACTCGTTCACATTGTCGTCACCTACACTAACGCCCATGGGATGCGCCATCTCCCCGGTCGCGGCCTTGGTGAACCATTCCTGCGAGCCAAACGTGGTGGTCCTCTTCCCCCGGTCCGGGCTGAAGAAGGATGAGCCAAATCTTCAAGCCATCGCGATAAGAGAGATACAAGCGGGTGAAGAGGTATGCAAAAGGTCTCTAACGGCTATGTATTGGTGGGTTTCAACGTCATGACTGTCGTACAGCTCTTCGGTGCGTATATAGATACCACATTACCTCGAAAAGAGCGAAGGGAATCGTTGGAGACGACGTACGATTTTACATGCAATTGTTCGGAATGTTCAAAGCCCGCCACTTCCATTGATATCCGTTCCGCCTTGGTGTGTCCAAGTCGGTGTGGCGGCTTGTGTGCACTCCAGAAAGGTAGATAAGATCAAACGCTACCCATGATTCCAATTTAACGATCTATACTAGGTTCCCTTTGCAACAAGTGTGGCACGCCTTCAAAGATCGGTCAACAAATTTTGGACAAAGTGGAAGCGGCTAAAGAAGGTCTAGAGAAAGCTCAGACCGAACAATGGTCTGGTGGGTCGAAATGCTCTTTTTCCCTGCTATTCATTTCTTCACTCTCAGAGCTCATACTTAGCGTATGCAGATCCTATTCATGCACGTACGCTCACACTCAACCTGATCAATCTATTGAAGCCTCGCATGGCCCTCGCGTCCCACCCCCTCCTTGCACTCCTACGGCTACATCAGTCCTTGCTTATCGATGCTCTTGTCGCAGATCCGAACTCCCTTGACGCCGCCATCAGAATGAACGCAGAGGTCGTGGCTGCTCTCACTGACCTTCTGCCGTATGGCCACCCCATACGGGCAGTGTCCATTGCTGAGCTAGGCAGGCTCCTCTGTGTCGACGAGCCTGCAACCAACAACGGCGAACAAATGGATGACTTCCCCCCTAGAGGTATACATAGGCTGAAGCTCGCAAAGGATACGCTAGAACGTGCCGTGGCAGAGCTAAGCATAGGCTTTGGGGAGAGTGGCGGTGAAGTAAGCAGGCGAGTTCAAGAGGACCTCGGTAATATTCGGAACGAAATCGAACTGTTCAATGGACTTGTAGACAGGTCAAGGCGAAGAGTACAGTGATGTATTTCGAGCGTTGAACACAAGTCCATATATAGAATCTGAATTTCCACACATATCATACATTGTATTACAAAGTGGACTTCGTATCGTGAGGACCCTTGGCTGACAAATCTGCTGTCGACGTCTGTGGAGTTGTACTGGAGACGGGCTCGCGTTCCTCTCCAGCGCCAGTGGGAATGGGTTCACTGACCAGAGGCGCTACTTTCGGAACCGGTCGAGCAATGAGGGGGTCAGTGGTGCGCGGCATGTCGTCTGGAGAGAGTTTGGCCTCTGAGCACTTCGGGGTCGCATCACCCTCATCCAGCTTAAGCTTCTTACTGGTCTCTTCAGCAAGGTGCTCTGCAAGTAACTCCGCATCGTCTTTCCTTCCCCCCACATCGCCGGTTCCCAAACCAGCGTGGATTCCTTTCGCCTTCATCTCTTCGATCAGTCGTTCCAAGTCCCGCGTCCAGCCGAGCAGTTTGCATAGTTTTCGAACGGCTACGTCGCAGTCCGAGAGGAAGACGACATCGTCGGACCGGGTCCCAAAATCTCCCACCGCGTTGAGGTTAATGAGTAAACGAGGGCAGTTCTCGGCCATTGTAGGGAGCATACTGAATGGTTGAACTTGCAACGATGTGCCCATGACTATCACAAGTCCAGCAGCCCTCACAGAGGGGGCGGCGGCCCCAAACTGTTTCGGTAGCTGCAGCACACGGCAAGCCAAAAACGGGGTGATAAATATGTGAGAGAGTATAGGAACCGCGAGTGTGTCAAGCAAAATAGCGTCAGTCTCACCCAAAATAGGTTTGAACTTTGCGCAGGGAGAGGTGTCGATATCGGATTACTTACCGATTCGCCAAAGAACACAATATCGGGCTTGACAAGACCGCCACAGTCCTCTTCTTCACAATGGACTACCCGCGCTTCCGTAAGGGCTGCTTCCATCTTTTTGTGATCATACTTAGCCTTGCAGCTGATGCAACTCGAAGTGGCAAATGACCCATGAGCTTCGATAACTTTGTCAGATGGAACCCCAGCGAGACGCTCTAAGGTATCGATGTTTTGTGTAAAGCAAGTATGGAGCAGGCGCTATCGTAGAGCTTGTTAACTTTGTCTGGGTTCAGGCATGTGGAGATCGGCCGTGCCGCTAACCTTTTCATGTAGCAACCGAATGAAGAGGTGCGCCGGAGTGGGTAGAAAGCGGCCCGGGGCGATTTCTTGGGCGAGGGTATAGACTGAAAGATTGGAGGTCGAATCGAAGTAGTGTCAGGGAGGGCTTCTAGATAGCGCGTGATGGCTCACGTACACGGTTGCGGATTGGTTCGGAAGAAATCAATGTCAAAGACCGCTTCGGGTCGGGGAAGCTTCAGACGTGCAAGATTAGCCTAGAGGCAGGTGAGATAGTAACGTAGCATCCGTCGAGTGAGATGAAGGGAACAAGGCGGGTGTTAGTCTCATGCAACGACACTCTGAATATGGGACAGTGACAGGACGTGCTGAGAGGAGACGTACGTATAGACCTGCAGTAGCCGTCGCGGGCAGCAGAGAGTGACGTCAGGCTCGACCGATCCATGTATTCATTCCAAGCCCGGCGAGAGCTCATAGGCCCATGAGAGTACTTGCCTGTTTTCGGGGACCTGAAATCGGGGATGCCCGCCGAGGTGCTGATGCCTGGTTGGGAGGTGAGGTGAGAGGAGACCACCGTAGAATGAATTGCTGACCTGCCCCACACTGTTAAGGACCGACCCGAATGGTAAAAGTGTGCGAGCATAAAAAAGGTAATCAAATTCGCCAAGAAACGGGTCAGTGGACGGCTTCCTTCCGAACGGGTTGTGCGAGCAAGTCGCCTGGATGCCAGGGGAAGATTGTCTAGCCTGACGATACACACCATCACGAACACATTTTCCTCGCATACATCAGATCCCATCCACTCGGCGATGCCTTCGAGCGTGCGTTCCGACAGCAGCTCTGGGGGTCCTTCGTATGGCTCAGAGGCGGTATTCCCCATGCTAACGGATCGCTAAAAATGATGTCCGATAAGCCCGGTATGATAGGCGGGCCGCAGTGGTTGGAAGCAGGTTCTCAGAATAGAGACTGGCGCCTATCAAAGGATTTGCGCAGAACGCCCTTAGGCCTGACTTGCCGCTGCATGATGAACGTGTTCCAGTTCTTGCTACATATTCGTCCTATTACGTATAAGTCGATCGACGGATCGGTACCATCATACCTCACTTGGCCGTTTCACTCAAGGTGACATGATGGGACATGGTTCTCCAAATTTTTTATTACCCATGTTCCTTAATACGAACGATAAAGGCTCGTAAGTCCACCGTGCGCGTCGCGACAATATTATGACCGGTTCTCTGCATTTCATCGATGCATCAATCTGGCACGACCTGCAATGAGCTCACAACACAGAGGGCATGCATTTATATGTGCTCTACCAGCGTACATGGGTCTATCTGCCTGGAGGGGTCGCAGACGTAGGCGCTGAATGTAGCGTTGTCAGGGAGGTGAAATGCATATGTGCTGAACATTGTCCAGTCTAGAAAATGTACCTCTGTTCGATGAATAACTGTACTCAAGCAGAAAGGGGACTGATGCCAAATTAGGTCGAGACCGAGAGGATCGAAACCAGGAGCTAGGTATCAATATCCGCGTATCATCAATAACGGGATGTGTTGGGAGTCATCCCGCGATCTAGTTGAGAAAAACTGAAACTCCGGGAAAAAGAACAGGCGGAAATCAGACCGGAAAATAAGCGTGCAGGCATCGCAGAACTGACAAATTTTCCCGCGTTTGGGCGGTGTAGGATTGAGAAGGAGTGGGTCAGTGCCGTCCAGGAAAAGGTGACGATGAGTTGGGTGGGCAGGGATACGCCTGAGCGTGTCTGAGAGAAGAGAAAAAATGTATTCGCAAAGATACACAGAAGAGATAGTTATGTTTAGGGGACACGTGGGACCGTCATCCACCCAACGACGCAGCTCTGATTAGGGGGCCGATTATGGGTGGGCAAAGCAAGCAACTGAATTCCGTGCGCTACGGCCTGGATATAGGTGACAACGCAGTGCAGTCTGCGGAAAACTCAAGTATAGACACCGTATGGAATGGAGTGTTGAGGGAAAGTGAGGGATCAGAGGGACGAGAGAGTGATGACGAGGAGGGAAGGAAAGTGGACTACCAGGGCAGACGAACGACGAGAAGGCGTAGGAAGGCGTGCGGGGTACCCTGTCGTCGTCGTCACCGATCGAAACGACTAAGCTAGTCGCGAAAGAGAGCGACGCGCGCGGATGGTTGCGTTGTCGGGTCACTCTCACTCATAGATAAGCTTCCCTGGTCTCGCTTCTCGTTAAATATGTTCGTTGGCCAGCCAGCCACACAGTTACCGGTCCGAAGGCCCACAGAGCCCCTAAAAAGGCCAGTGCACCTAGCTGCTTGCCCTGCTCGCCCCACATCTACACGCCTCTCGCCCAGACTAAGACTCCGCGATTCTGCTGCTCCCCTTTTCTCCAGCGTTTTAGCAGCTGCCTCCCAATCCACTTGCTCCGATTCCGAACATCTCAGCTCCGACGATGGTCCCGATCCGCGCGACCAAGAAGGAAATCCACCCGCTCCTGTCACCGTCGGGTGATCCCGGCAAGGACAAGGACTCTACCATGCACGATGCGACCAAAGCCCAGGACGACAAACCAAAGCGAAAGCGTCAGTCCCAGAGTACGTAACATCTCCTCATCATCCTCCGCGTCCTCCGAGGCTTTCTGCTCGCTTCGTATCGCGTTCCCTTCCCGCGCGGCTCGCCCTCGTGCTTTGGCTCGCTCACCCTCCACCTGCGCCACGTTCCCCTGTTCCAGGCACTGACAGAGATATCCCCAGGCTGTGACGCCTGCCGGTCCCGCAAAGTGCGATGTGCGCGGGACAATCCAGAAGACCAAACGACCCGCTGCGAGCACTGCACCAGCCTTGGTGTCCCATGTACATACGAATATCAGCCAAAGAAGCGCGGTCCTCCGAACCTGTCTGTTTCCCTCGGTCCTCTCGAGCTCGTCGGTTTTCTGACATCCACTATAGCTACCTCCGCCGTCTCCAGGAGGCTGCTGCGGCTGCGGCTGCCACACAATGTGAAGCCGTCAACAGCATCAACGGTAATACGTGCCATAATGGCCTCACCACGGGTCCCCGAATTTCTTCGATATCCCCATCGACTATGTCGATGATTTCCAGTGGTCCACATAGTCTCGCCCGACACTCTCCTCCGAACCTACCAACTCTTAGCATGACAGTAGCTGGTGCTACGGGGCCAGCGAGCAATATTCTGGGATCTACACAGTCCGCCTCCTTTGTCCCCGACGGTGCTCTTAATTCCCATGGGCCAGTCTCTATATCCCCTTCATGCTATCCAATTGCAGCCGATGCGCCCTACAATCATGCTCCCTCCACTCTCTACTCAGTCTCAGGACAGTTCGATCGCCCCTCGACCGCCGATACGATCTCCAGCACTGGTACTACTTCCGGACAGGCTCCTCCATCTTCTGCTATCACCCCACCCAATCTCGACAGCAGCCCCTTCGCACATTCATACGGTCTCTATCAGAACTGGAACGGTCAGCGATGCAGCCCATACCCATTCAAACCGCACCAGCATCCCCCCCCTTCGTACCTCCCCCCACTCAATTATTACTATCGACCCCATCGACTTAGCGATATCGCACCACGAGAGATGCTTTTACAGATCGTCCAGCTGTTCTTCGACTTCGTATACCCCCTCACACCCTGCATACACAGACCATCCTTCATGGCCGACCTCGGGAATCGCAGAGAAGAGCGCGACCCGCTCTTCTTTGCGTTAGTCATGAGCACCGTAGCGGCCACTCTCGTTCA
>Ga0307513_10008862_pt1 | contig 12797 bp, 11 predicted proteins | sample 15_EM_MG_FD_202174 | JGI IMG/M metagenome (GOLD analysis project Ga0307513, IMG submission 202174) | Populus trichocarpa ectomycorrhiza microbial communities from riparian zone in the Pacific Northwest, United States - 15_EM | ecosystem: Host-associated > Plants > Roots > Unclassified | place...
TCGTGGGCCGAATTGGCCTCAATGCACCGCCCATACAAACCTGGATGGCACTAATGTCTCGTTAAGAGTGTTGACGTACGGCCACCAACAGCCAGGAAAAAAAGGCAGCCTTCGAGGTCGGAGAAAAGAGCAACGGAACCCCATAAGGCTTTAGTTGTTACGTCGCACATTGAACATTCGCAACTGCGCAAAACATAACGGGGCACCTCTTCTTAGTTTAGCGAAAAACGAGGGAAGGCAAATAGACATCGCAGCCAAATCGCAGCAAGTCAGTTGTCGCCTCAGCTGTGCGGTAATCATGAGTAGCGCAGCAGGTGCCGCAGGCGCCGTTTGAAGTTTTGGATACAAAAGATGGTTATCAACCGCCCAAGGATCAAAAATGAAGTATCGGTGGACATATTGCGGCTATATGTCATGACGAACTACACGTTGTGTGGCAATAAACGCCGCTACACAATATCCTCGGCTTGCTATAGCTGGGTGTATGAGGCTTCTCGTTGCGACGCATGGATCACTTTGACGGCTTGAATCCATAGGAATACATTTTCTCTTTACCATCCAGTTGTTGCATGATTCGGCGGTCGTAATGCGAAGACCGGCATTGCGGAACTTTCACGATATCAGGATCGGTAGTAAGTAGATCATCCGAGATTGAGTCCAAAATCATTGAAACCGACTTTTCTGACAGCGTTCGTAATTACATATGCTCAAAAGCTAAACCAAGATATAGCCCGCTTAGCTCAGTCGTAGAGCGCGCCACTCGTACCCAATTACGGGTGTCCTGACATGGTGAGGTCGGTTGTTCAATCCAGCCAGCGGGCAATTACTTTTTGAGCTTTATAGCGATTGCATATTTTTTTGAGCCGAAGGCGAAGGTTCGACGCTACTATTTACATAAATCTATTCAGATGTGAAATCACGTAGCGCGAACAATAAATAGTTCTTTCATTACAACTGAAACAATAGCCATGAAATACGCGACCATCATACAGGGAGTCTATTTGTTATGTGGTGAAGCAACTGCCTTGCACTTCCGCGAATGAGTTCCAGGGCGCTGGACGATACTACATTGTACTACACTACAAATCTGGGGATTACTTTGATAACATCATCTGATAAAATTTTAGATATTGATTTGTAGATCGCAGTTGTTGATACGAACCTTCACGAATTCTATGGGAACAAGAGAGTTGAATAGTTGGAAAAGGAGAAGATGCAAAATGGCATACCGTCATAGTTGATTTGGCCATCGCCATCGATGTCTGCTTCGCGGATCATCTCGTCGACCTCGGTATCAGAAAGTTTCTCTCCTAGAGATAGGATGTTCTCGTTAGATTCGAAGATCGCGGAAAGGAGTCAGTGGGCTCATACCGAGGTTGGTCATGACATGCCTGAGCTCTGCAGCGCTGATGTAACCGTTTCCATCCTTGTCGAAAACCTTGAAGGCCTCTTTGATCTCTTCTTCGCTATCGGTGTCGCGCATTTTACGCGCCATCATCGTGAGGAACTCCGGGAAGTCGATTGTTCCATTACCGTCGGCATCGACCTCATTGATCATGTCCTGAAGCTCGGCCTCGGTGGGATTCTGGCCCAGGGAACGCATGACTGTCCCCAACTCCTTGGTGGTAATCGTGCCATCGCCGTCTGTAAACACGAGGGATGAGCACATCATTCTGACGTACAAAATCAGTAGCGTACACACCTTTATCGAACAGTGAGAACGCCTCCTTGAACTCTGATTACCGAAATATGGGTCAGCATCGCTAATCCTACACGAGGCGCAGGGCCAGATCGCAAGCGACGCCATGCCACATACCAGAGATTTGCTCTAAGCGCCCGTGGGTACGTCGGGAAGAAGAAAAGATGGTTCATTGGTGAATATTGGGTTCAAATTTGCGATATCGCGAACGCGATCCATACCTTCAGACTGAAACGCGACGAATGCAGTAACACATCAGGCGATGCCCTTGAACAATAATTATCCGACTCACAAGTTGATCAGCCATTACAGAGAGATTGGATGGATGGAAAAGGATGTGAAAGGATAGGAAACTAACGGTAGTGGATGTGGTTTTAAAGGTACCCGCCAGGTCAGGTCAGAGGGTATCATCTCCTGCGGCATCTCGGCAATCGCCGAGCCTTCAACAGCAATGCTCTCACTCAGCGATCGCTCCAGGGCGCCTGCAAGGCTTTGAACACGGCCACGAAGAGCAACCAAATACCCTGTAATTATCCCTCTGCTAGTGGTCATATTTGAACCTGAACCCTTAATACGGCAAGCCCATTTTATCTGGATTCGTAATGTCAATCGATGGGCAGTACTTATCGAGATCTTCGTTGGGATAATCAAAGACATCTCAAGATACGTCGATTCGCCGTGATAAAGGAAGTACTATGGATAAGCTGGAGGGACAGAGTTCATACAGAACATCAAATAATCGCAGATAGTATTTAGAATTTCTTCTAAGGGCATGCAATGCAGTTTTGTCCATGGCGAGACTGAGCTAGGCTTCTCCTAGCTGTAGGCAAATTTACTCAAGGTTTTTGTTATCACAGCCTTGTAGTTAGTCTCTAGTGGACATACCATGATATAAGTGGTTGTTATATTTGTTGTATGATGGAATCACCTTGTGCCTTGTAGTGGTCCTGAAGGCTCCACATACGAGCACCCCATCGACTTACTTCGTAATATCCGTTCCTCATCAAATGGATTAGTTTGTAAGTAATAGAAAGTGCGAAGGGGTACTCGGACGCAGGGATAGAATATGACTTGGAAATTCGTGTACTCCGAAATCGTATTAATGGTTCCCGAACACGCAAGAGCAATTTAGTGTTTTGGCTTCGGCTCAAGCCCAAGGCATTTCAAAGCCTATCATCCAGAAGGTCCCTCCGTTCTGTAAATTAGCGCCCAAGCTGTTGACATGATATCCATCAAAAAAATTCTCCCACATGTCGATCGGACGTGTTTCCTTCACAGCCACTCCGCACTGAAGGCGCCATTAGTTGGATAACTCTGGCCGGAAACCAATTACAAGTTGCGTGTGGACCTGGTTATTAGCTGCCACGCCATACACGATGAGATTTCGCGACGAAATGAATACAGCAACAGGTTCACAAGGGGGGCTGTGTACGGCTATGCAGTGGCTCCTCCCGTCTTATATCCTTACCATTTCCTTGTACCTATAAATACGATGAAAGTACACAAAACAATAGCCATCAATTCTCTACGCAAAAGACGCCATTCCATAGCTTGGTTGGTTTCTTTCTTGCTTTGAAGGCTCTGAGATGCAGACCAGTACGTCAGTATACATCGTCCTGACGAAATTTGAAAGGTCCATATTCACTTTGAGATAGTTCTCGGCTGCTTGAACGGCCTCGCGCTTTTCAGAACAGAAGATGTGTTTGACGTCTCGAGAAACCAAGGGGTGCCTCTTCAAAAGGGTCTCCAGTTGCAAACTATTTGAGGCCTTCGGGAGGAGGAAGGGGATGAGATCCAATGCACTCTTGTCCCTTGAAATGCCGGCAGCGACAGAGACGGTACTGAGAACTACTTCAGAAGGTTCCTCTCCCTGCGCTTCCGACTCCAAAGCATTTATGATTTGGTAGGGGTGGACGCTGTCGTCATTAAGCCCTCTGGAAAGCAGTGAGCACAAGTCTGGAAATGGAGGTTAGATGTAAATTCACCTCCTGATAATGTATCTCATTACTTTAGACGCGAAGTCCGCGTAGTCATCTTCTGAGAGGAAAAACGATTGGGCACGAGCTGGGTCAGACAGGAATTGATGAACTAGTGGGTATTCGTTCTTGGAACGACGAAATAAAATGGATAGAGTGATGGAGTCTGAGGGGCGGGAATCCGCCGGTCCTAATATGTCGAAGATTTCCGACGCACATGCCTTGAAGCCAAAACACAATTCGGAGCTGGACGAAAGAGATTCCAAGAGTTTGCTTTCAACTGACAGTTGGCCATGAATCCAGTTATCTATGGACTCAAGATGGTGGTGGAAGAGGTCATTCGAGTAATTGGAATGCGTCTGAATAATTAATTACCTTGTGAAGTTTCCTTGCAAAACAGAATGACAAACCTTGTGCTCGAACCACGTCAAAAATTGCTGGATATCATATAGGGAGTATTTTGGGACGATCGTAGGTGTCAGTCTCCGAACGAGGAGAATATTAGACAGCCAATCTAGGTAGCCCTTGAGGTTAAATTCGTATAGATCGAGGAGAAGCTCGGGGGTTGATGCCGAGTTCGGACAATGATACAAGAAGCCATGCCGTTCATGAGAATTGATGGTCGAGTCCGCTGAGGTGTGTGTCAGAATAATCTACCAAATTTATATGAAATGAAGGAGAACCTGTTTCCTGCGTTATGGACTTAAGCAGACATCTCGTAATCGACGCATGTGCGGCATTGGCGTCGATATAATAATTCCTGGATCGAGCACGATCAAGAAGGAAATCAATCAAGGAAGCATGGAAAACTCTAATAGGCCCATCGTCCTCTTCCGGCAATCCAACGGCGGAGTGGAGATCACTGAGGATGATACGCACTCGCCCAGGATTATAGGTAAGAAATCGCTCAATGGCGCGTGGGGATTTTTTAACGTATTTGATGTCTGCCAGAAAAAGGATGGAAAGAACCTCCAATGTATCTTTAACGTTGACAGTGGCAACTGCAGAGAAAATTTGGTGGTAGAGGGCATCCAATTCCGCGAAGGGTAACTCCTCATCCGGAGTAGCAGCCAATCCAAACACGATGTCCAGTCTTTCTGCGGGAGAGTGGTGGTGGGATTCAATGAATTCAATGACAGTGGAAGCATAGATGAACTGCCCGGATGATTTCTCGACCAACCGATCAATATCTGCACCCGACGGCCACGACGTTGGAAGATGGGCTCTAGCAGGATGGCTGAGAGTGATATCATGGAACTTCGATTGAAGGTAGATCCGAATGTCTTCATCCGCATGGTAGTCTTCGTTCAAGACTATGCGATCCGACATTGACCTCATGCTTGCTTGGTTGAAAACATCACAGATGGCTTGTTCTGTCCGGCTGAAGATAAGGAATAGGAACGGGATACGGATTTGCTCTGCTGCGATTACAAGAATTTTCAGGATTTGGCGTTGGGATTTAGGGCTAATGCATTCATTCAAACCATCGAGGATGATGACATTAGGGATTTCGTGGGGGTTAACGCTGTCGTTGACCATTTCGTTGAGAGGATGTACAACCAGCGCGAGCATTTGGGCCTCAGAAGACCTTGCAAAAATACAATTGTCTCTCTCAATGACCTTAGCAACACGCCGGCGAAGCTCTTGACTGGACTGGGTAAGCTGATACACCAGTGTTGAGATAAGAAGTGTTTCGTCGTCACACCCAGGTGCATCTCGATTAAAAAAGAAGCCTCCCGCCATCCTTCTCCAGGTCTCGCAACGTTTTGCAATGGTTCCGGCAATCGCAGACTTTCCAGCGCCGGCTGGACCACAAATCCATAGGAATTGAGACTGGGTATGTTCATCGTGGATCCAGTCTTTGATTCTGTCAAGGACAGCCTCGCGAGTATGAGAGTAACATCCCGGGCGTTGCTCTCGTCCTGCACCATCATGAAACGCCTCAGTTACAATTTTTGTGGCAAGGATTTCAATCCCTGCTTACTTATATTGGTGAGATTTTTCATAAAGGACATTCATAAGCTCACCCTTTTCCCCCTCTGATACACTGAAGTAGTTGTGGTAATCGCCAACGATGCTGGTGAACGCGCCTCCCGAAATTGAGATGTTGTTTGAATTGGCGAACATATGGTGGATCCTGATGGTTTCGGCCCGTGGGAGCGGGTGCTGCTGTGAGATCGTCAGCGCCAGACAGGTTCATTTCTTCATCGTGGCCTCGAGGCAATGCGTGTGAACAGACGAGACGTTTGAGGGAATGTTGACACCTTTCTCATCCCAACAATCGCTTACCAGCTGGTTCAGAGTGTCCCCGAAATACGTGGGCTGGTCGCAAAAGCAGTCGAGCAAAATCCTTTACTTTTTACACTATCCCTTCAAGCTCAAGTATTCGCCCTCATTATCCAGCCTCTTAAGCAGGCTGCCGCGGACCCGATCCTCTCCGTCACTCTTAAAGATCGACCCACGCTTATTACTCTCGATGGCTTGGATGAATGTGGAAACCCCAAATCTCAACGTCGCATTTTAGAGGTCCTTTCGGTCACCATGACGGAACTTTCAATTGCCTTTCCCCTTCTCTTCCTTGTAGCCAGTCGGACGAGGAAGATATTCGCAGCGCCTTCTACATGCCTACTCTTGAACCTCTTACCAGCTTTATATTTCTAGGTGACGAGTACAGGGTGGATGAGGATATCCGCTCTCTTTTTGTTAAAGAATTTCCTTCATCAGGACACATCATCAAACAAGAGCTCAAATCCCGGTAGATTGGCCATCTCAGCAAGATATCAGTACACTCGTTAGAAAATCTTCAGGCCAATTCATTTATACATTCACGGTAATAAAGTTTGTTAAATCGCGCCACCACCTACCCCAGGAAAGATTGAAAGCCGTCCTTGGGCTGTCTACATCAAATAGCGACACACCCGGTTCTTATTTTCTAGATGAAAGAAATTCTATGGTGCTTGCTCGCGGTGTTCTGACCTACATCATAAGTCGGTGAGCTCCTATTTCCCAATTGGATGATAATCCTCTTACACAAGGCGATCGCTGTCAAGGGGTTTCCAGAACGAAAGCCCGCACCCTTTGCAGTTGGTAGCGGCAATAAACCGACCGAATAATATCAGCGAAGCCATTGTCGATCAGAGACATAGAATTGTTCTCCTTTTACTTTCTTATATTCTTCCAATGGCCTCGAAGGCACTGCGATTAGCTGAGCACATAAAAGCCCATCCCTTGTTATGTACAGATCCGACAGACATCTTCCACGCCGAGAAATGTGCAGCCGCGAAGGCGAGGGAGGTGTATCTAATCGTAGGTTTTTCGTTATTTTGAATTATCTCTCTTAAAATTCGACCGTTGGTCCTGCAGGAGTACGAAAGAATCCAGACAAAGAACATTTTCCAGAGCAGCAATCGTCATATTATCTGGCCTGCTTCTATTGCAATTAGTGCAATCACTGCCTTAGTTGTGTGGACGAGATTGGTCTGGAAAGACCCGGACGTGATGAATATATCGTGGTTCATTCTTATTTCAGCCTCACTCAATAAAACTACACTGTATATCTAGATGATATCCTAATTAATCCTACATCAGCCTCGGTGACCCAATTTACGCAGTGACGAATTCCAATACATATAGTATACAAATGCGCTTCAGACCTGGGTAAGGTACAGGTGAAGATTTACCTATATGTGCCCAGCTCCGCCAGCATCTGTTGAAATACATCTCAGCAGCTTGCATTGGAACCGTAAGTGACTAACCTTTTTGAATTCTACCACGACAATCAGAGTCTTGAATTCAAAAAACCCATGGATAGAAACGAACCTATAAAGCTGATCTCACTGTCGCCATCCAGATCGGCTTCTTGGATCATAATCTGGAGTTCTTCGGGACTCAATTTCTCGCCTGCATAATTTCAGAAGCGAAAATCAACACCAAATCTGGGACGATGCGCGGAGAAAGGATGTAAAGTGCTAACCTAGACTTTCCATCACCTGCCCCAACTCCGAAATATTAATTTTTCCGCTGCCATCCTTATCAAACAGGTTGAATGCCTGGAGCAGTTCATCTGGGGTTCCTTGATCCGTAAACGTGCGTTCCATGAGCTCGACGAACTCGTCAAACTCGATGGAACCGCTGTTATCTTTGTCGATCTCCTTCAAGATCTTCTGAAGGTCCTGCTCGGTTGGGTTGCGTCCCACCGCACGCATGACGGAGCCCAACTCTGCGGTCGTGATAGTGCCATTGCTATCTGATTTTGGTAAAGAGTGTAAGAAGGTGAGCCTAAGTTTGGTAGGGATTAGCCACGAGCAGACCTTTATCAAACAAGGCGAAAGTCTCTTTGTAGGCTGTTGGATGATGGACGAATTGGGCCTTGTATCAATATCACGATGGCGTAAAAGCGGGACATACACGCGAGTTGTTCTGGAAAAATAAAGAACGACGTAAATATGAATCAGATCAACTTCGTTGGACCCAGGGCCTTGACGCGACAGGACGAACCTTCGCTCTAAAAAAAGGTTCATGAACGATTTTTCAATGGTCAGAGCAAATCGCGCACAAGGACTTTCTTGGGATCAGCGGCCATGACGAGTCTGAAGGTATTAGTTTGGGCAGTATGAGCTCGTCGTCACGGTTGGATCCAAAGTAAGTAATTGGCACACGCACAACGGTTTCGGGCCGGATGAAAATCGCCCCCCGCCATGGGTATTTATGAATACGAAGGATCATAGTGAAGTCTTATTCATGCGCACGATATATATCTTACAATTCCTCGTAGAATCTCCCCTAGACATTGAGAATCCTACCACAGGGCGTATAATAGTTTCGTGGCTGTGTATAGGGACCTTTCTCTCGACTTCCTCTCGCGGTCATATCCTCTTTGATTTTCGCCTTTTTGAGATGGTCTTCCACACCATAATATGGCAGCATGCACCCATCAAGACAACGGCCTAATGGCGGAAAATTTGAGATGATGGTCGACGTGTCTGCATGGAACAACTTACGGCTGCAAAAATCAGAGGTCGATGCCAAAGGTGACGAGGCGTTAGGAGCGCGCCAGCGATTGGATTTCCAGTCAGTAGTGCAAAGGCCAGAGAGAATGACAACATGCCAATCCGGATGCTATGGTGAATGGGTTCAACGAAGAGGTGAAATTAAGATCGGCGAGGTAACATACCCAAGGTCTGACAAATCCCGATGAGTCACAAAAGACCCTACTGCAGGTGCAGCAATTGATACCACTGGGGAAATTGGTGAAAATTATTGTTGAGAATACTCAGGCCACCCACTGCCGCCAGAAAAAAATCCATAAAAAACTCCGAACACCGCGACACCAGCAACAGATGTCGCTCCAAACATCCCGAAGATTAGGGCAGCAGAGATCAACGCAGAAGGTATCATAACTGTTTACAACTTATAATAAACAACTGGAAATCGTAATCATAAGAATTCGACAATACCATTCAGCGGGCCGTAATAATCAGCAACAAAGTTCGGTACGGTCCGTCCAAACACCGAGGCAGCGTTCATGATCGTGATCTAAAGCGAAAACTGGATGAGCGAGGTTCAAAAAAGGGGGGGCGCCATGAGTACGGAATATTTTGTGAACATCGGATCGACACCATGCATCGCCGCATATAATTGCAGATAAAAGACTGAGAAAAAATAAGACTATAGCATGAACCCCGAAGGGAAGACACCAACAGGGAACAAAGACACCCCAAAAGACCTAGACAAATGTTAGCTGGAGCAGCGAAGTTTATTAGAAGTCATGGATACCAGAAATGTACCGAGAGCGTAGATGAGAAAGGGGACGTCCTTGAGCACACTTCTAAAGGTGGCACCTCCTCCATCTGTAACCTTCTGTTTGGGTGGTAAGCGCGTCCGCATGATCGAATTCGCGATAACTAGGAGACCAAGGTCCATGAAAGCGACTCCCCTGTAGCATGTTTGGTTGGGCTTGGGCTCAAGCGCAGGGGAAAGAGGGGTGGTTTCCTTACCTCACTCCCCATTTGAAACCGGATGTTCGCTGGAATATGTTGTTAAGTAGCACAGGGTATATCACACCCCCGAGACTTGAACCTATGAATTGATCAGTAACAATACAAAAATGATTTAAGTTTTTTTTTTCACCGGAAATCACAATTCCCATGGCCATGGACCTTTTCTCGTGAAAGTAGTGTGATGTTACAGTTAAGGCCGGAATAAACATAATCCCCATGCCCATGCCCATGCCCACGCCTTGCGATAGGAGGTTCTGGTAGTAGTGATGGGGTTGGGCGAGTGATAACATGAAAATTCTGGAAAATGGGGCCTGGTAAAGACAGGACAAAGTTAAGAAGGGAAACTCTTTTACGAGAAAAGGTAGATGGCAGAACCCAATAGCAGGCAGTGGTGGAAATATCCAGCATCAAACAGTCGGCCCGCAGGTAGCCCAATGGCAAAGACGAAGAAGACTTGCATTGATCCAATTAAGCTGATTTGTGACGGACTGTGCTCTGTCAAACTCATTCGCTGTTGAAGATAGAATAACATAATATCGGATCAGGTCATGTTCCCGCAAACAGGAAGTGTGAACCGACACCGTAGTAATCTTGGTAGACGCCAAATGATTGCACAACTCCGAAAGTGCAAAACGCGACCATGGTCCTAGATGTGTATAGATATGGGTCAGATGAGACACTCAAGAGCAAAGAGAATGACTCTTACATACCCGCCAATTACAGTCAGCCAAGCCCGCAACCCACCCTCAGGGAAATCCTGTAGGTGCTTCATGGTAGAGTCGACTTCCCTGTCCGCCTTGTCGGAATTCGCCTGGACGTTGAGGACGTGACCCTTCGACGACAGTGGGCCTTGATCACTGCTGTCCGGACTGTCCATTCCAGTCGAGAGGATTTCGGTCATGGTCCAAGTAGCAAAGGAGCCAGAAAGGAAGAGTATCAATTACTGGAAAGTTTCCCCTGTGAACACAATTCCCATGCCTGCACCGGTATGGGTCGGCAAAAGCTTATAGAGGCCTAGGGGTATCTCAGCAAAACAAATCCACGAATGATCACTGCTAACTCTATCGTGTGAGTGTAACTTCACTGTGGGAGAGGGAATTGCTCACCAACAACACATGCGGAGTTTCCAAACCTATGGACTCGGAGCAAGGCGGGCGTAGGCGGTCATCAATAACTCTTGTGCATGTGGAATATATGTAGGTCATGCGATTCCAACCAGGTTGTAAGTGCTCCGAGGTTGAATTGGGATATGAAAACGTATCAGATAGGTTCTATGGATGTCGGCTAAATTTATTGTGTTCGAAAGAGTTGGCATGCTTATATAATGTTGTACCCCAATATCTGAGTCTCAATCTCGGTGCCTACATTTTTTCTTCTAATAAAGATAAGGCGCTGTATCCATAGACAATTCAGGTCAAAGAATATCTGTTCTCTCGCCCAGCCCGACGCAGCCAAAATTTGAAGACAAATTGGAGTCCTGCCAAACCTCTATGGTCCATTAGTAAGCCCTCGGGTTGGTATCGCAGAGCCGGGGTCGAAAGACGATCTTGATGAAGAGAATCCCAAGACACGATGAAGCATCATATGCTCCTGGTGGAGCTGATCCAAACTTCTGGGATTTTCTGACGGCCGGAAATCACTCACTGCATTCCAGGTACTAAAGGCGAGACAGGCTGCCCTCCGAAATAAACGGAAAGCCAATCTACCAATTTGTTATCAAATTCGAGCATCATGGACTGTTCCCTTTTCAATATTCATCTGCTCGATCCCAATCATTCGTTTCACACTGAACGTCAAGAAGTTAACTGACCATCGATACCGTATTGCTCAGTTTGCATTGATCAAGGCAAGTACTATCATATTTTTTCGTCCGCCTTGTGCATTCACTCGTACTATTTATAGAGTATGCGAATACTTGACTTTATCCTAAGGGTGACGACTTTTGAATGCCGATATAGGGGTTCGTCAGAAAACTCACATCACGTATAGATTCGTTTAGAGGACCACTTCAAGGATTTTCCCATAAGCAACTTCGAAAACATTTAAGAGCGTTCCATTCAATTAGCAATGTGTTCCAGAAAATTTGCTCATTCACTATAATCATGCAAAATCAACTCCACTCGCATCCCCTCTTCAAGGTCAAGACCGAATTACTATCCCCTGATGATCGCGTGTCCTTATCGTATCAGAGGGCCCGGCTGCTCCTGCAAATCTACCGTCAGTGCTCTAGGGTGTTGACCCGCTTAAACACAAACTTATTACCGCTCCCTTAATAGGTCTCACTGCACAGGACGTCCAGTCCTGCTCGTCGAGATTCTGGGCCTTGATGTGTGATCCCATTTTCTCGTTAGATATTGCCATGTTCACAATCATGGCCGCCCACGTCGGCCTTGCCATTGGCACTCTGTCCCGTCACCTGCGGAAGCGGCCCGATCTCAAGCCTCTCGTCCAGCGTCTTTTACGCTTTGAAACTGTTGGATTATACCTTTTGACGGAGCGAGGCCATGGGCTGGATGCCTTTAATATCGAGACGACCGCGACAAAAACACCAGATGGATACATTCTACACACTCCACGAGAAGAGGCAGCAAAGTCAAGTTATATCCTCCCCGACTCTTGGTCAAACTGACGTCAACCCTTCAGATTCATGCCAGCCTCAACACCTCTCTATAAAATTCCAAAGGTAGCACTTGTTATGGCGCGTCTCATTGTCCAGGGAGAGGATCGCGGCTGCCGATTCTTTGTTGTGCCGATTTGCAATGAACGAGAAATGTACCAGGGTGTATATTCGGTTCGACTTCCTCCTCGAAGTGGAACCAGTCCTCTCGATTTTTCTGTCACAAGTTTCGATCATGTTCATTTGCCGCACAGCGCACTTGTCGCCTCGGACATGTACGATCTCTCTAAACCCACCCGTCCACTTGAAGCATGGTGGGACGAGATTTGGCGAATTCAATTGGGCACCATGGCGGTTCCTGCGCCCTGGATCTCAGCTATCAAAGCAGTCGCTTACATTGGCGGCCGGTACTCGATGCACCGATCCCTTCTCGGTAAAAACAACGACCCCACACCAATCATGTCTTTCCGTACGCAGCAATGGCCTATCGCCCACGCCACCGCAGT
>Ga0307513_10008863_pt1 | contig 12796 bp, 14 predicted proteins | sample 15_EM_MG_FD_202174 | JGI IMG/M metagenome (GOLD analysis project Ga0307513, IMG submission 202174) | Populus trichocarpa ectomycorrhiza microbial communities from riparian zone in the Pacific Northwest, United States - 15_EM | ecosystem: Host-associated > Plants > Roots > Unclassified | place...
GAGTTTTCAACAGGGGAAGCCGAGTACCCCACCATTGATGGAGCTCATACACCGTATTGAGTCATTGAAATCTGGAACGACTTTGTCAAGCCCACCAACATCGATTCAAACTACCGAATTGCTCTCCTTGTCGGCCATGGGAGTGTCTATGCATATGGCGAGATGGATTGGCGCCTCTATGGCCCCAGTCACTACTCCTTATAAGCAACAGATTGCTCTGCGCCCCATCATACCACCAAGGTGGCATCGATGCAGTAGGGCTCTTGCTCCCAAAATATGAGTTTGACGAGTGGGTCATGAAGTATTCTCCAGCCTTCAACCTGAACAAGAGCTATATATTCTCTCACTACTGGGCATACCAGCGCGACCTTTGATGTGATTCAGATTATTCGCCTCTCCGATGATCTCCCAGTACACTAACTAATTGCTTCAACAGTCCTACCGTCGACTCCAGCCTGGTAATAAATACTCACGTGCGGCTTTTGATGAGGGGTTTCCTCCGAGCAGGCTCTGAGACCCCCACGGCATGCGGAATTCACTTTCAGGATATCACCACCGCCAAGGTATTTCATGCAATACTCAACAACATATATATGAAGAAGAGTCATTTCGAAGACAAGAAAGAGCAGGATATACTCGACGTGTTCTTCAAAAGAGGCTGGGTCAATGCAGGGGTAGGTAGCTCTCAAGAGGTCGTCTATCGCTTTACAACTCGGCTTCATCGCTGGGTCGTTGGTTCCTACCTGGGTTTCGGAGCGGAAAAACTGAACATCAGGAAGTGCAGCTTGAACAATTCGCGATCGCCGTGATACGCGTTTCCTCACCTCCTCAACTTTCAACTCCCAGGACGATTTTGGGCTTCTTCTGTGCAACGACCGCCCGAGGCCCGGTTCCTCACATCCATCGGGTTGGGGTTGACCACTGAAGACGCACTTGCCTGAGCTCCAAAGCAGTCACGTTTTAGCTCTGTAAGCATCTCGTGGCATGATTGGTGCTACATCTGATGGAGTCTCCATTCCGGACAACCCACTGGTGCTGATGCGATTGCGATTCTGCTAGAGGCTTGATGGAAGCGGGGTATGGCACGAATTCAATCTCTTATTATTTAAACAGCTTTAGCACATTAAATAGTCTACCCTCTGGTAATGCTCGAGTTTCAATTTAGCCATCTCAAGCAGTTAACGGCGCGTAGTTCAATCACAAAACAGTAGCGATGAGCAGAGAGATCAGTATTCCCATAATCCATTTGCATAGCAAAAGTCTGAGGTGATGTGACATTGAATGCGCTTCTATCAGAGTAAGAAGTCCAATTCGTAAACGAGTAGACTGTCAACTATGTGAGCAAGTAGTGAACAAACATCCTTTTAAGTTCGATTACAATCCTAAGGGTAAGACTGAGGAAGAAGCACAAGTCCGAGGCGTTGTTCTACTGGGTATGTTTACAGATGCCATATAATTCATGCGAGCTAGTCCGTTATTCCGAGCGTTCCGCTCGTGATGTATGCTTTGCGTCAGCCAAGGTGCGCACGTCGATAGTGACCGCGAGGTGGTGGTAGTGCTGGAGGTCGTAGGCTTCTGAGCGGGCAACACCAGCAGAGTCATTGGGCAGCCAGATGGTCGGTGCGGGGGCGGTGAGCGCAGGCGGGTAGAGGATACCAGCCATCTCTTCAGCGGCGTCCACAAATGCGAGAGGTGGAAGCCTCGGGGGAGCCTCCGGATGTGTCCGAGCAGCCCTCTCTGTTGCAATGAGGTCGTCCAGATGCTCAGTGGCTGTTAGGTCGTGTCAGAATCGGAGATATTATGCGAACGTTGTACGACTCACGCAATGGCACCGGCCCGCGATTCCGTGCCGGGCTCGGCATGACAGCAAGCGTGATATTCATCATGTCAAGGACACTCGAGATGCTCGTGTGTCCATTCCGTCTCCTTGGGCGGTCGCTCGTATTGGTGATGGTACTCTTCTCTTCGGAAGCCGGGCCTACCGCACGCCTCGGTCGTGCGCTATTCTCATACGCACGCAAAGTGTGTCTCGTAACGGCACTGAGAGACCTCCGACCAGGTTTACGCAGTCTCCAGCTTGCATAACCTTCGACTATGCAAACGATGAGAACAGCGACACCGGCCATGATGCTTCCGAGAATCCAAAGCTCTCGCGAGAGGAGGAGCAAGCCGAGAAGGAGAGGTTGTAGAGCTATTAGGGTCGCGAATCGACGCAGAACCCAGAGTTGGAGCAGACCACCGGTTTGACTTGAGTCGGTACGGCCAAATACGTAGCCAACGAGAAAACGATGGGCGATGAGAGTGAGGAAGATTAGAAGGACGACTGGAGGGCCGATGAGTGGGAAGACCAGTGCAAAGGCCGCAACGAAGACAATGGCGAGAACACAAGCGCTGAGTGCATAAGAAGGGTCGTATGCCTTGGGGTATATCACTAGACATTCGCGTCAGTTGCGGTAATCGTAAGCGAACAGAACCATGCTGACCTCTGAAGAGTTGTCTTGGCGTCCGAGCACGCTTCTTAGCCTTCCACATTTTCCAGAGTCGTACAGGTTGAAGCAGTAACAAACCAGGGGCGATAATGGCAATATTGAGCAGAATAATGAGCAGGAAAATTGCGGTCGTGACTGATCCATTGGCAATACTGGAAGGCGCATTCTGGCCATCGTCAAGAGCCCTCACGCCGATGATGAGGGATCCAGCCGCCACGATCCAAATACCAGCAACAATGACGAAGACCCAGAAAACCGCCTTGAAGGCTTTGAGTCTTGCGACAGAGACTGATACGGCCCCGCTGTATCTCGCTGCTTTGCGGATGGCTGCCAGCGATATCCAAACGAACAGTACACCGGCGAGTGCAGGAGCGATGGCGGTCGCGAGAGCGCTATGGAAGCTATCCGTACGCGCGACGGATCCCAACCATGGCAAATAATGTACGACCTCCGGCTGCGTCGAACTCGCTAATCCAATTACCGCAACCACTGCACAAGCCCAATCAGCACGTGACCATAAGCACGCAGACAGAATTAAAATAACTTACGTCCAATACCCAGGAGCACACCAATAATGACGACCATGATCCAAAAGACGGCCCGGCTCCAGAATCCACCCTGGACTTGGAGCTCCTCCCAACGAATATCCTCCTTCGTGCGGCCCTCGATCATCTGCACACCACGGAGGAACCTGAGGCCTCTGCCAACAAGGACCCACCCCTTGATGTTGAGGCCCTCGGCGATATCCTGGAACCCACGCTCCTGCGCCTCAGTGATCTCGCGGTTGATCCGCTTGAGCGCACCGCGCCAGCGGCGGATGTCCGCATAGATGATGCCGAGCTGGGCGTGCTCGAGCCCGGAGATGGGCCGGCGGAACGGCTGCTGCTGCTGCAGGCGCTCGTGCGGCATCGCGGGCGGCTCGTCGTCGGCCCCAGAGCCCTTCTTGCGCGGGCGCATCGGGAACGACTGCGCGGACATGACCGTCGTGCGTGGCGCCCCCGCTGCCGCTGCCGCCCTTGGCGTCGAGTTGTTCGCCGTCCCCCCCACGTTTTCGTCCTCGGGCACCAGCGCCGCGTCCTCGACCATGATGAACTCATCCCTCTCCTCCTCGTCTTCGTCATCCGGCGAGGGGCTGTTATCTGCGTGGTTAGGGCCTCGATCCGGCGCAGGGATTGGCACCGGTGCGAGCTCGCCGTGCTCCGTGACGGCGACGCGACTGCCGAGTGGCAGTTTGCCGTGCACCGAGTCGCGGTTGATCTCCATGAACCTCGATCCTCCGTTGCGCAACCCAACGCCAAGAAGTCGCTGCTTGAGAGCTTGGAAGCTGCCGTTCCTCTTGTGGCCGTTCCCGTTCCTTGCTTCCGGCAGCTGTTGCCTCTGCAAATGCAGCTGCTTTTGCCGGTCCGCAACTGTGAACACCTCTTCTGTGCCGGCGATCTTCCCGCCGGAGACGCCTTGCACATCGCGCAACCTGTAGTACTGCGACGGTGCGAGATACCCGCCTGTCCCGGCTCCTGCAGACAACCCAGCAGCAGAAGGGTCATCCTGAAGGTTGCCCCCTGGGACAGGTATGTAGTTGCCCCGATTGCGCGCATAGCTCCCCTTCAGTGCGCGGGGGCGACTGATTTTCGCTTTGAAGTCGCGATGGGGATCCGACGAGGTGGACGCCACACTATCTCCTACAGTATCCGATCTCTTGGATCGAGAACCTATAGTTCCAAAGAAACCACTTCTTGGACTTGGTAGACTCGCTTCAGGGTTGGCGGCATCGGAACCCAACACTGGAGGTAGGGCAGGATGAGATCGGAGAGATGGAGACGGAGAGGGTGTAATGGGTTGAAAGGACGCGATATAGCGGGCTTCAGCCTCTTCGAGGCGGTCAAGAATGATATCCCGTTCGTCGATAAGTTGAGCAAGCTGGGTTGTATCCCTGCATAGACGAGTCAGCTAAGGAGTAGTAAGTTATGGTATTGATCCACATACCAAACGCTAAACACGCCCGTAATGTTGATCTCTGCCTCCGCCTTCTCATCCCCCTCCACAGTTCCCTTCTTTCTGCGCCGCTCATCATGGTCCTTGAGGAGAATATCAATAGCAGACGTAGACTTGCTGGCTGGGCCCCCCATGCCGGGCCCACTACCAAGCCCAGCTTTGCGGAAGAACGCCTTGACTTGGCCCTCACCCCACCCTCTCCAGCCCCACGCGCCCCCGCGATTGCCAGAAAACCAGTGATTGGTCGTACCGCAGCCGAGGTAAGCCATTTCGACGCCCTCGCAGCGGCCCTTATCCCACATGTCGTAGTAATTCGCGAGCCGCGAAAACTCGAACCAAAGGTGCAACAGCGCGGGGAGGAGGGCGAGTACGATGATGATTACGCAGAGCGCGATGAGGCGCCTCTCGGCCTCGCCCGAGAGGTCGTGTCCGCGTTCGTCGAGCAGCCGGCGGTGCAGGTCACGGACGTCGTTGACAAGTGATCGTGCGTGCGTGCCGAGGGCGATTGCCTGTTGGTTGACGGCGGAGATCTTGCCGTTGTCGAGCATCTTAAGGAGGCGAAGGATGCTGAGGTCGGCGAGGGTGCCGTACCGCCCGCCGTACGTCGGCTGGGTAGAGCTGGATACGCAGGGAGTGTTGACCATGTATATTGGGAGTGCAGCAATAAGGGCGAGGAAGGTCCAGCCGAGGACGATAAGAAAGATGACCCAGAGCGATCGCTGGGCGAGCTGCTCGTCGGACGGGAATGCAGCACATGGGTCCTGGCCTGGCTGTGTGTTTCCCGTTCGTGCGTTGCGCACATTCTGGACAGCATCATCGGACGGATACGGGGGGACAAGGGGAACGGGCGGGTTGAGAAAGGCGAAAAGGCCGTTGGAGAGCGGACGAGGGCGGAGGGGCGGTGCAGGGAACCACTCGCGGAGAGCGTAGAGGGAGCGGGCGCGTGGTCTGATTATGGCGAAGGCGGCCTGTGAGTAGAAGAGTTGGGAGAAAGGCGGTCGAGAGTTAGCGCGCGACGCGTTGGGGGGCGATTGAGTTAGGAAAGGACGTGATTACGCACCCATACGAGGAGACCGAAGCCAAGACCTAAGACAAGCGCGGTGGTGACGCCGATTGCCTGTGTGTCCATGCCGTTGCCGACACACATTGGTGTGGACGAGGCAGCCACGTTTTGTGGTACTTCGGTGGGGGTTAGAAAGGAAGAGGAAGTAGAACTAGACGATGTAGAAGTGAGCGAAGATAGCGAGTGTAAGGAAGAAAGGCCAGTGGAGGTTAGCGTGGTGGTGGGTGGTGTTGGAGTTGGAGTTTGAGATGGGGAGGCAGGAAGAATAATAGTTGTGCTTTCAGAGGACGATGATGAGCCGTCTGGGTATGTTGTGTATACTGTGGTGACGAGTGTACCGCCAGAAATTGAGAGAGAACGGCTGGAGACGGATAGCATGCTCGTAACAGACTGCTCACTCGCGGACGAGAGGGAGGCTTGGGACACGGAAGATTCGGAGAGCCATGAGTAGTAGCCAGCGTCGTGAAGTTCGTTAAACGGTGGTGTTGTTCGCGGTCGTAGGTCGTTAGAGAGTGTATTCCAGGCGGGGGCAGTGTGGAGCCCCATGCCGCCGCCGCCGATGAGGGCGGTGAGAGTAGGTGATAATGAACTAATAAAGGTGTGTTTATGCGGTCCAAAGGGTTTGATGAGAATGTCGTCGCGGTAGAGGAGCCTCGCAAAAGTTGAAAGAAAGCAGCGGCGGCGCGGATGGAAACAAAAGAAAGAGTGGACGTAAATGATGGCCGCGCAAAAAACAAGCGGCAGCAGACGGTTCCTTGTCGTTTCAGCGATTGCGGTCGCGCCGCGCGGTTGCGGGTCTCTGACCGGCCCCGTTGCTATCCTCCTTTTGGCCATCTTCTCATCCTCCGACTCCGACAACATATACAGCAGCAGCGGAAATAGCCATGAGGGTTCGTTTGGAGAAATGCGGCAAGCTGTCCGTCATGTTATGTGATCCACGGAAATGATCCGAAAAAAGTACTGGCGCTCAAAATAGAACTCTAAAAGTAGTTAGGTTGGAAGGGTTGTTGTGCGTTCAACAAAAGCGGCCCTGCGACAGCCAGTCCGAGGGTCCAAGGGTGGCAGACCAGTCGTGCCGCGTGCCGAACTTAGGTGTTATGATAAAGCCGTCAGTCTTGAACCCGCCCCTTCCTTGGCCCCTCACCCCTCGTGCCTGCTCTCTTCGCCACTTACCCTCCTCACCAGCCATGATGAGCGCGTCCTCGCCTCGCCGCCCGCTCTCCACCCTTGCTGCCATTGCTCTCTCTGCATGGTCTGCCGCTGCTCAACAGCCCACAAAAAAAGGGACTGCAAACACCTTTGAGGTCGTCGGCAACTCTGGTGTCTCCGCTCAGCAGGTATGCCCTGCCTTTACCGTGGTTCCCGTACTCGTGCTCACCCAACCGATCGCGAACAGATGTTCCTTGGCACCCCAAATCGAGTGCGTTACCAATATGCCTACTGTGATACACACTCCATTCAACGACTCGAAACCAGGTCTATATCATTGACAAGACAGAGAACAACCCCATCCAGGTCAACGGCCACCCAGCTTGGGCAACAGGTGAGCTTAATCATCCATTTTTGGCACACCCACATCAAGCATCGTGCGCGCCTATCTCCCGCTCCCTCTCCACCGCCACTCCCCGGTCTGCACGCTGTCCTGTAGAACCGTCAGCGCCTTTGTGCCCGTTTGCCAATTCGGTGTAACGTGACCACCCATTGACTATCACTGCCCAGAATACAATACCGTCACTAACGAAGTGCGCGCGTTGGACGTCCTTTCAAATTCCTTCTGCGCTGGAGGCGGCGTTTTAGGCAATGGCACATGGTTAAACCTTGGTATGTGGACTGCCCCGGTCCCTTCGCACGTCCACTCACCTTCCGTATTAAGGCGGAAACCAGGGCGTGACGTATGGCGGTAATACCTCGGAAAGCCAGACCGGCGGTCCACCTTATAACGACTGGGACGGAGGCAAATCGTCAGTCTGCACTAATTTAAGCCAGCTACTGGTACTCATGACCTTTCCAGCATCCGATTCTTGAAACCTTGTGAAGACTCCACATGCGTATGGCTTGACGATCCTGCGCTCTACATGACCACTCGTCGGTGGTACCCTACACTGGAATCATTAGAGGATGGTTCGCTAATAATCATAGGTGGAAATCAATGGGGAGGGTACGGGACAGTGCTTTTATACTCCCTTTTCATTGACTGACGATCGCTCCAGTTTCGTCAACTCTGCTGGCCAGAACAACCCCACTTACGAATTCTACCCCTCGCGAGGCCAGCCTGTCGGACTGAACATCCTCACCACCACCCTCCCCGCCAACCTCTTCCCTCTCACCTGGCTTCTCCCCTCCGGAAATCTCTTCATCCAAACCAACTGGGGCACAGAGATATTCGACTACAAGAACAATGTCGAATACCCACTGCCGAACATTCCCCATGCGGTCCGAACTTACCCCGCCTCTGGCGGCACTGTAATGCTCCCCCTCACGCCCGCAAACAACTACGTAGCGACTGTCTTATTCTGTGGCGGGAGCAACCTCGAACCGGACCAGTGGATCGAAGACTGGGCGATCGCAAAATACCCCGCCGACGCGTCGTGCGTCAACATCGTTCCGGACGTGTCGACTACATGGAACGATGACGATTCCCTGCTCGAGGGGCGCACACTCGGCTCAATGATCCTCCTTCCTGACGAGAAGGTTCTGCTGCTCAACGGTGCCAACACTGGTGTGGCCGGATATGGCAACGTCTCGTGGGCTATTGGGCATTCGTACGCCGATAGCCCGACCACGCGCCCACTTATTTACGATCCCAATGCTCCGAAGGGATCTAGGTGGTCGCGTGCTGGTCTCCCGGATTCCACGGTCCCGCGCATGTACCATTCCGGCGCCGTCTTGCTCCCCGATGGTCAGACATTTCTCGGCAAATGTACGCACGCATGCTGACGCGTTGTTCAGGTTCCGTGTTCGTTTCTGGCTCCAACCCCAACCCCGATTACGTAGCCCCAGGCCCAGGTGTGACCTACGCGACCGAGTACCGTGTCGAGCGCTTCTACCCGTGGTACTACGACAAGCGCCGTCCGGAGCCCAAGGGCGTCCCCACCACCTTGTCGTACGGCGGTAACTACTGGCAGGCGACCCTCACAGCACAGGACCTCAACAACGACCCCGCTCAATACATCCAGAAGACCAAGGCGGTCGTCATCCGTACCGGGTTCTCGACGCACGCAATTAACATGAGCCAGCGGCTTGTCGAGCTTAGCCTTTCGTACACCGTTAATGACGATGGGTCTGCTACGCTCTATGTTTCCCAAATGCCACCTAATCCGGCCCTTTTCGCACCTGGTCCTGCCCGTACGTCTAGTCTGCCCGTGTTGGAGGAGGTGCAACTGATGCCATGTTTGTACTCCCGCAGTGCTCTTCATCACAGTCGATGGCGTACCCTCCGTCGCGCAGTGGGTCACGGTCGGCAGCGGAAAGATCGAGACGCAGGCTAAGACCGACGCGGCGGTGTTGCCGTCGAGCACCATCTCGGATAAGGTTACCAGCACCAGCACCAGCAACAATGGTAACGGAAACAATAATGGCAACGACAACGGCAAGTCGGCGGCATGGTCGGTGGTCTATGCCGGATCTTCCACGCTCGTTGCGGGGGCGCTTGCTGCGCTCGTTGTGCTTCTTGCGTAGGAGGACCAACGATGTTTGGTACGGCCCTTATGAACTGAGTAAGAGCCGTGTTCTCTTCCCGTCCGAAACTCAGTATTCTCGTTTTGCATGTATCCCCACCCCCCTCTCGGTTTTCTTCGTTGCGGACGCTTCCTACCGGACATAGGCAACATCGTTCCACACCCATCTCCTCTCCCCGTCCGTAGTCGTCGATTAGACACGCCGCAAAATGTGCATTACGACCCATATTCTAGCTACGTAACCTTATATGTCGTATAGTCGGACAATTTCCTAAGTTGACGTATTGTTGTGCTTCTCTGGGTAGTATGGTGTATGGTGTAGAATACGTCGTAGCGTTCGATTTGCATTTCGTTTACACCTCGAGGCGCTTACACTATTTGTTGTTGTTGTTGTTGAAGCAGTGAAATATGGACGCTGCCACGAATCCTGATTTACTTTTGACGTCGGCGGGGTTAAGGGGGACACACAACTGCAGTGTCTATTTTGGAATGCGCCAGCACGTGGACAAGAACAGAAGAGCGAAGGTGAACACATCCGGTTTTGTGAGTGATAATACATAGATAACAAGGCTGCTGAGACGGGATGGAAACACAGATTGAGGACATAGACGAACGAAATGAAAGGTGACCATACGGCCATACGGACCCGTTGGACGGTAAGAAGGAGAGACAGAGACAGTGCGAGGGTACTTGAGAGCTTAATAAGGAGACAGACATTTTGATTTTCTTGCGGGCATATCGACATATCGACGAACACGAGGACGGAATGAGCTTATTTGGGTTTGTGTTTGAAAAGGAGCAGAAAATCCGGTGCAGTTGACAGTACGAGATTGGGGGACACAAAGGGGTCGGTCTAAAGATGGTTTGGGGTGCCGACGGTCAAAAGTGGGTTGATGCAGAGGGTTTGTTCTTCTTGCTTCACGAGAAGCGGTGGAGTAGGGAAGCACGCAACGGGGTATTCCTTCAAATGATATGCGAGTTGGGAATAATTGCGTCTAGTACGTAGGTATGCGTCGTTGATGTGGTTGTAGTCGTAAAAATCGACGGCATCGGTGCTTGCAGGGGGGTTGAAGTATGGCGAGGGAGGGTCGGACAAAAAGTCTACTTGTAAGAGCGAGTGCCCGGTGACCGGAGTAAAACCGCGGCACTCTGGCGGTGGACTAAAACGCGTGGACGGCGTCGGTGGTCTTTCGAGCTTGATAAACGGTGAACTGGCTCGGCTCGATTGCGAAGGCTAGCGGTTTTTCGATTCAGCCATGGATGTATAGAGAGAAGATACGATCTACACTCACCGTCGTTGGCGTGTTGCTCAAACTCGGCGCAGAGGTCGAGCAAGGCGAGAACCTTGGTGTCGTGGGCACATCCTGGGAGGCCGGAGAGACGGGCTCGGGAGTGAAAGGTTCTCTTTTGACTCGAGGAGGTGGAGTGCTGTAGGGCTTAGAACGACGAGCCTTGGTCGGAGCCGAATCGGATGCACCGGTTGTGGCGGTGGCGGTGGAAGAAATAACGTCTTCCACACCATGTCGCCTCATGACCGCCTTAGTGCTCCGAGTCAGGGCCTCTCCTTGATAGCCTTTCAGTAGCAGCTCAGAGACTTCAATGATCCACATTTCTGGTTCGCTCTTGGGTTCCTCGTATTTCAATTTGACCGGAGTTGAGCCTGAAGAAGGTACGGCAAAGCCGAGGGACCTCTTTTCTTGCTCTGCGAGCCGGTGCCAGGGAGCCTTTTCGTCCACCGAGAGAGCCCTCCAGATGATGGCTGCAAGACAGGAGATATTATTCTCCTTGGAGAAAGCGGGGAAGGCTTCAGGAAATAGACGAGCATGCCTCATCTCGGAGCGGAACATAAAGAAGGCGTTGCGCGGTCGCTCAGCTTTGTCCTTGCCAGCGCCAGCAGCATCGGGCCTTCGACGGGCGTGAGACACGCGATCTTTGATCCGCGTAGGGGGTTCGGCGGGTGCTTGGATCGGACACTTGTATCCAGAGCGCTTCGCGTCTTCGACGAGAGCGCGTAGGGCGTGCCTCGCATCGGTGATCTTGGTCCTAGAGGCTAAATACGGTATCAGTTGCCGCAAGCCACAAGAGAACAAAGCCACACAGGGGCGTACCCGGCGGCATTGTTTGGAAGAACTGAGGCGATCGAGTAGTCAGGGGCTGAAAGGACGGATAGACGAGGACGAGGACGAGGTGAGTGGTGGAGATGAGGACTATGGGATGCATAGTGTAGACCTTATACGTGCTGTTCGGCCACCGTGGCTCCTCCATGAGTTGAATGCGTTCGACCGCACGGAACCACGGCCTCTATGAACGTGCTCTCGACATGAATGGAGTGAAGTTACGCAGGGGTATGCGTTAGTGTGCAGGCTATTGTCTTGCAAAGTGCCTGCATCACGATTCGTCGGAGAGGTCATCCCGTGTGACGGCCACATCTTGGGTGGCATGGGCTACTGACGGATGGGCCAAGCAACGGACAGAGCTGGGCGTATCCACACCGCCAATGGCATGGCTCGTTCATTGAGATATCCCATTGCCCCGATGTGCGATGGCAACGCGTAAACACGCAAGAGCCTCGTGTTTTTATTGTTTTGCAGTATCTCGAAGGCTGGACACCACTAAGACGTCATACAAATAAGGAAATTTTCGGCACAGAGGTACCTTAGGGCTTCGATTTCCTGACAAGGATCCGATGCGTATCGCTCAACCGGGCAGAGGGCAAGTCCAACAATGACACCCACCCGATAGGAAATCTAACACCCAGTTTGAGACTATGAGGAAACGCCGGCAGAAGAAAAAAAGAAGAATTAGACAAAGCGAGTTTTGGACCCCACAAGTCCCGTCGGAACCGTTGGAAAGATGCCTCCAATGCCCCCTCAGCGCCAGCAAGGCCCTACAGTATGGCAAAAGAGTCTGTTATGCGTAAATATCGTCGTTCCACGCGCGTTTATCTGACATTCTACCGGAACGAATAAATGTTTTCCAGTGAAGTAAGCCCATGACGCGCACCCCCATTTTCGCGACTTCCAGTGTGCTTATGTGCATCTCTAGAATGGGTGCTTTGATGGGCTGCGGTGTCGGCTTAACCATTGGCTTCATATTTGGGTCGTTTTCCATCATGAGGTGGGTCTGAGCCAATCGGCTATACTCAAACGCCTGTTTTTACGTATCAATCTCATACTAAAACTTTATTGACCTCCATTGGGGATTCTATACGTCCGTCCCTGTCACTTTAACCTAATATCGTTCTTCGATTTATCCCTCCACTCGGTCTGCGCATAGGCAAGGTGCAGGTCCTCGAGGGGCCCTGGTTTCTCTTTCTCAGTACATGCTGAGTAGCGCTGCCACCTTTGGTTTTTTCCTCTCCATCGGTTCGGTGAGTTTTGTTCTCCGGCCCGCCTTCTCGTCGCATAAATATTTATTGGTTGCATCGACCTCCCAGGTAATTAGAAATGATGCTGGGGACCTGCAATACCATCCTGCAATGCTCCGTGCTCGGCAAATTATGAACAGACCCATCTTGTTGGGGTCTCGCTCTGAGAGCATCCAGCGGATGAAGGCCCGTTATGCCCTTGAGAAGT
>Ga0307513_10008864_pt1 | contig 12795 bp, 16 predicted proteins | sample 15_EM_MG_FD_202174 | JGI IMG/M metagenome (GOLD analysis project Ga0307513, IMG submission 202174) | Populus trichocarpa ectomycorrhiza microbial communities from riparian zone in the Pacific Northwest, United States - 15_EM | ecosystem: Host-associated > Plants > Roots > Unclassified | place...
AAGTACGAGGACGACGAGGCAACTGCAGCCTAAAGTCTCCAAGTCGATTTTGTGTTGTACCATCACTATCTTTTCTACTCGACTCTTTTCTATCCTATGGCCGTTGGTTTCAAACGCGTGCTTTTCCGAGGTCGATTCGCTGCGAACGTTCGTCCCTTTGCCTTATCCTTTTTCATGTTCGTAGCTGACGGACTTTGACGTTCTAGATCTGCGACGATTCCGCACACTTCAGTTTTGGTCCTTCGACTTCGTCTTGACTCGTTTCTTGGCTCGGTAATGCAATTTACTGGTTGGTTGTCGACAATGCTGGATGTCTTGACTTGTGAATCCCTGACTTGGTACGTTTATCTATATACATAAGGGAAGGATGAGCATTCGTGATTGGCCGATAGCGCCTCTCATCATATTTGAGGCGTCACGCACCCCCATTGCCGGGCCGAGTGGGGCAAACCGAATCGGGAGCTCGCCTCTCACGAGTGGTGCGCCCAGGTCACGTGTGGTGATGTTGAGCAAAGCACGTGATGCGCGATATCAACGGTTTCAAATTTGGGCCCCCTGTATCTGCGTGAGCCTCGATGCGAGCACTACGCGAGCCCGAGGTGACATTCCCCGTTTGACGCGCTTAGACGTGGGTTGAATCCTATCTGAGGAATAGGACGCGAGATCCCTCTCTAGCAGACGCGCCGATGACCAGCGTTTAACGATGCGATGCAGGGATATCTCCCAAAATCTCTTGTTTTGGTATGCATGACAACTTCTCCCGTGGGTTTCCTCGATATAGTTCGCCAGGGGGCGGAACGTTCGAACGTTCAACGTTCAATATTCATATTCATCGGTAACAATACACCAGAGCACCAAGTCACGTACAGCAGAGCAAATATACACATCAATTCCACAAGAAAACGAGAGAGGGGGTGTAAAAAAACATTCAAAGCAAATGCCGAGAATGCTACGCAGATTTCGTGAGATTTTCCAAACCGATCAAAATCATCGCCCAGACCAACTGATCCCCCGAGGCCAAACCCTGAAGGAACGGCATGGCATCCAAAGCAAGTTCGATGTCCTCCGCAACATGAAGCAACGGACTGCGGTCGGTGAGGCCCGCTTTGGTGAAGCCGTCAGCGAGGTGACCGAGTGGTTTATACGGGTCGATGCTGTCTAGGAACTGCCTGATATACGTGCAATCTTCCACGTCAGCCTCATGATCCTGGGTCTGGACAATCATTCTCCGACCCAGGAGATCTTCGAGACCAACCTGGAAGATTACCCAGCCGAATTTCTTGGACGCAGCGAACTCCCGGAGGAAAGGAATATTTTCCGTGTATCCCTCCAGGTTGCGAGAGAGAACCAACAGGTCCCTTTCGGATGAGACACCCACTCCCCGAAGGCCATTTTCGAGCGCTTCCACGTCAATGGACCTCCCTCCACTCAGAGAGCGGACAAACCTCCTGACAGGATCGCTTTCGGGGACTGGGTTGTCGGCTGACTGTTCTCTATCATCTCCCTCCAAGAGTTTTTTGAGCCCCTTCCGAAACATCATCCACAGGTATTCGTCACGTTCACGGAGGTCTGCTAGTACAGATATTTTCGTTCGGAATGCTTCAGGTTTACGGGCGATGATCCTGAGCTCCGTCAGCGTTGAGATCCCCACCTTCTGGAGGTCATTCGCCGAGAACCCCAATGGTCTGAATAGGGTCACTCCGTCCAGGAAGGTGGTGAGAGTGGGGACCGTACGATCGGCTTCATCAGTGCTCGTAGCTGTAGGTTTTTCTAGTTCGGGGTTGTCGTTAGGGGTGAGAGGAGGAGTGATTGTCGGCACAACCACGGGGGTCTGTGGTTGGGGCTGCGCCTCTGGCTGTGGTAGCTCTGTAGGAATGGGGATGGGGCTGACCACTCCAGTCATCGGTTCAGTCGCGGGGATGGCGGGGGTGTTACCGGAGGACGATCCCGTCGAAGGTTGACTGGTGGGTTGTTGGGGAGGGTCGTTGGGTACATTCGAACCGGCCCGAAGGAGATTATCTGGCGGCCAAGGTATGAAGGGAGGTTCCGCACTCGTTGCCGAAGGTTCAGTGGAGAGTACCATTGCGACATCTGTTTCAGGCTCGTGGTTCGGCGGCACAGGGCAGCTCTCCCCGGACGATGCATGGACATTCGGATTCCCCGGTACCTTGGACAGTACAGAAACGGGCTCGATAATCCTTGTGACGGACCTAGGAACCCTCACTGTACTGTCCTCCGATTGACTCGAAGTAGCACTTGACGCTGGATCGTCGACCGTGGCGAGTACGCGTACCTCCCATGGCCGCGTCGGGGCAGAGTTGCTGAGTACGAACTGTGTTCGTATTTTTTTCTTGTAGGGACTGTCGCTTATTGACCTGAGTTCGCGCTTCCCCAAGGAAAGAAAGCTGCTTGTGCCTGTCGTAACACCCTGTTTGGGGGGGATTTCAATCCCCCTGATCCGACCACTGAACAGTTCATCTGCTTTCCGTGTTAAGCCCAGCACAGATGCAACGAATCACAAGGACCTCCTCACCTTCGGTGCGATAATTAAAATCCAACTTCGCAAACAGTTTCCAACGCAGTTTACCTATCTCCGCCGCATCGGGGGAAGGTTCCCCGATCACCAGCCCGTTACCAGCGAGCCTACAAAGCGATTACACATGGTGAACAAACCGAAGGAGATCAGAGACATACCTCACACATAGTGTCCAAAAGGTACCGTCCATGCTGACCGGCAACTCAAGCTGTTCCGTCGGTTTCTCCGGAGGAGTAAGTCCATCTCCGGACCCCTGAGGTTGGTAAACCGTAACGCTGATGCACCCGGTTTCAGATGGCGGACGAGAATGCTTGTTCCCCGCGCGAGTCAAAGCTGCGAAACCATCATCCATCGTGAGCGAGTCGCCGAGCATGAATGAGAGATCGACGGACTTGGAACTCACCCGAAACCAATTGAAACTTCATTGAATGAGACCTTGTCCCATGGCACGTCACCGTATCTCCTGCCTCACCGGTCGGATGTAGAAGATATTGTTGAATATAGCATGCATCAACAGAGATCCGAACCGCGAGGAGCCCCTTCGTCGTATTCGTGCATTGAACCGAAAACACCTGGGTCAGAACGCCTAAGTGCAGGAATGCAATAGGATGCCGATGTTGATTACCTCTCCTTCCTTGGCGAGGATATAACACGACCGGTCTTTGGCCGACACTTTGGGTTTCTTCCCATGCTCTTGATATGGTTTCCAGATATCCCCCAACCTTGTCCGGAACTTTTGCAGTATCACGACGTCTACAAGTTTGGTGGACGACATGGCGATACGGAGATCCCACAACGACGAGCGAGAGAGAAATCGCGACTTTTCTCACGATCGCTCCGTCTCTCCAGGCTAGCATACAAGGGAAGAGTGTGTCATCGTAGGTACTGTCCACCCGTAAGATTTCAATACAAAATGACTACATGATATAAGTAGATTTACGATGCGTGAGCTGGCCCTACGGCCATGAATACGTATAAACCACCATAAAGGCTGAGGAGACGAGATTCGGCGCAAACAACGTGAGTCCTGTAATGTAATGTAGGAGGGAGAGAGGCAGACAAAAAACGCGAAAGGATGATCGTATGAGAGGGAGCTCAGAGGAGATGAAGAACGGACGAGGAGCGAAAAACACATGCATCATAAGACGAGATCGAGAACTGCGAAACGACATGGAACTTGGGAGACTGCAGACGATGAAAACGGTGACGAGAGGGGAGTGGGAGCAAAGCAAGCAGTGAGATAGAGAGAGGAACAGGACGGAATGATGAGACGATGCATACATTCACCTCTGCTCCAGCCGACCAGCTGCCTCGGCTCTGGCTCGGCTGAGAGCGGGATCGATATTCTGCGTCCCGAGTTTATTCCCGTCTGCGGGTTGTTGGATAACGACAAGATGAGGATCTATAGGGTCACCTGTGGCCCCTGATCCAGGACCGGTTGGGGAGGGGCCTTGAAGCCCATGATGACCATCGGGTGGGAAGGTTCGGAACGGAGTAGGTGCCACAAGTGAACGGTGAAACCTCGCACGGAAATCTTGCCCCGGCTCGGCCCCATAAACCGCATCGACCGGTGGCGGAGGGAAAGGGCCAGATGGATCTGACCCATCTGGCTTGCCCGCATGTTGCGCAAAGTGGATTCGACGCTGCGGGTGTGGCCAAACAAAAAACAATCAGCCATGACGCGTTCCCGCGAGATAGAGAGGTAGCGGTGCGCACCTGCTGGTCCCAATGGTCCCAAGCCTGAGCAATGATAGGTTCCAATGAAGCGAGCTCTTCGTTCGACATTGAAAGGGTGCGTAAGAGATGTTGTTTGAGGAGTGGTGTACAGGAGAAGGATAACAATAGGGTAGAGGCAAACGTCTGGCCACCGTGTATCTGACCTTGAGGAAAGGGCGGTTCAGGCATCCCGTGAGGCGGAGGCGGAGGTGGATGTTGTAGTTCGGGTGGGAGAACAGTATACTGTCCATCCGGATGAACACGGTACTGAACTTCCTCCATACCTGGGATCAACTCGTTACCCATGGGATCCAGCCCGAGTTCGCGCATCTTGCGTTGTTTGACGAGCGCACGATGTTTCCGCTGCCTCTCCCTTGCGGCGACGCGTACGCGATCCCTGCGCGAAATCTCTTCAGGGGACATGTCCTGTTGGTGGAGATCGGGAGCAGAGACGGTGGAGATAGGGGCTTGTTGGTCTCCTGTCTGGATGGCGGATGAGTTGAGGTTGGCCTGTCTGTCGCGTTCGCGTTTGCGGCGTTGTCTCTCTGCGGCCTTCTCTCTCTTGGTTCTTTGGCTGGGAGTTTCGTTCTCGCGCATTCTCTTCCTAGACGCAGGTGTTGCTGGGGCGGCGAGGTTACTGGGATGCAGGTGGGGAGCCTGGTTCATACGGTGGGCAAAAGTGTATTTTCTGATTGATGGATGTAAGCGTGAGCGTTATGCCTCTTGTGTGACGAACGGACCAGGGGCGAGAGGCGGGCAGAGTAACAGAAAGTAACGTCGTGACGGTAACGGAACAAAACCTTCCCCCTCTTGCCGTTTTCGGGTACCATACTGCGGACTACAATGTGGGTCACTACTTGTTCACCATGCTCTCCCGCCCGGGGCCGACCCCAATCCACCGTATCGGCACTCCCAAAAACTCTTCGATAAACAACACATACTTCTGGCAATTCTCTGGCAACTCCCCAAACGACCTCGCCGAAGAAATCGAAGTCTTCCACCCAGGTAGCACAACATAGACCACTTCGACCTGTGCGAGAACATCCAAGTCGGCTGGAAACAGATAATCAGCAATCCGCACACGGTCGTTGCTTGGACTTTCCTACCTGGGAAACTCGGCAACTCCTGTTCATTCACCAGATACTTCACCCCGACCTTGATCTCTTCAAAATCGTCGAGGATATCCAACTTGGTCAGGTTCAACGAATCGTAGCCATTGATCAGGCACGAGTACTTCATCACGACCAGGTCGAGCCATCCACACCGTCTTCGTCTGCCCGTCGTCACGCCGTACTCTCGGCCTACCTCTTGTAAATGCACTCCGGTGTCCTGAAACTCTTGTAAGCCGTCACGATCTGAACAGACTCCTCGGGACTCACGTTCAATTGCTCGGTGGGGAACGGCCCACCACCGACTCGAGTGGTGTACGCCTTGACCACACCAATCGTGGTCCCAATCGACTTTGGTGGGACTCCCAACCCGGTGCAAACTCCCCCAATAGTCGTCGAAGACGAAGTGACGAATGGGTACGTCCCAAAATCTAGGTCCAACATCAATGCGTTGGCTCCCTCTACAAGAACGCGCTTCCCGGTCCCCAATGCCGAGTGGATGTAAGCGACGCTGTCGACGACGAACGGCTTCAGCCTCGCCGCCAATTCCTAGATCCCGTCAGCCAGAGAGGGGTGGCATTGGGTGCGCTGAACCAACCTGGTATCGAAGTATCTCCCCTTCTGTATCGTATTCGAAATGCCCATATCGTTTGTACCGGCCTTCAACGAGCTTGCGAAACTTGATCGCAAAGGTCTCATCGTCGAAGAGGTGGTGAACTCGAAGACCAGACCGGGAGGCCTTTCCAGAGTACGCGGGGCCGATGCCCTTCTTTGTAGTACCAATGCTACCCCACGTCAGTTTCTCGTGTAGATAACACACAAAAACAACAAGCGAAACCATACCTCGATCCACCAAGCTCAACCTCCTTGAGACCATCCACGATCTGATGAAAGTCGAAAACGAGTTGCGCTCTGTCGGAAATGAACAATCTGTCGGTGCAATCGAGACCTTGGGATTGCAGTTCGTCGAGTTCTTTGAAGAACGATGGGAGGTGGACGACGACGCCGTTTCCGATTAATCCGACGCAGTTTGGGTTCACCAAACCTATTAGGAGACGTAACGCATGAGCACCGTATCACAAAATCGGGCCAGCAAAGGTGTGAAGCCGACAACGAGGCGGATAATCAAATAACCAGACAACAACATACGAGCAGCCAGAGATGTGAAGATAACGAAGATCGTCACGAAGGAAGGAAAAAAGAAGCTCACCGCTAGGCAGCAAATGGAACGCAAAGGTCTTCTTGACTTTTTCATCTCCATTTCCAGTCGGGACAGGAACGACAATCGTGTGTCCAGCGTTATTCCCCCCAGCACACCTCGCACAGACGTCTGCATCGGCGGCCAAAATATCCACAAGTTTCCCTTTCCCTTCATCTCCCCATTGTGCCCCAAGTACGACGGTAACCGTGTTCTTGGTCGACATTCTGGGCTGTGGGAAAGTTGTCGACTACCCAAAAAAAAAAAAGGTCGATGACTCGAATGTCGGACGGGAGATCCCCCGCTTTGCTGAAGACGGTCGCAGGAAATACGAGAATCCTCTAGGGTGCAAAAGATGGCGGGTGGTGAAGGTCGTTGGCCTTGAAGGTGTCGGTTCATATACAGCAGGGATACAAAGCGACTCAACGGAGGGCCACAAGGACCGGGGTAGCACCAGAGCCCGCCAGGCTAACCAATGGGAGACATAGGTGCTATCCTCCGAACCCTCCCACACCCGTCAATACGGGAACAACTCATATGCAAACGGGAACCTCTGAACACGCTGCGGGACGCCTACATTCCACCAATGGGAGGATTAATCTATGCATGGGAAAGCAGAAGCAATAACTAATGATATCTAAAAGTAGCGGACCTGCCAGATTCGTCGTCAGCAAGCATTCGGAGAAACGGGGGCCAAACAGAACGTACCTCCTCCCTCTCTCGTCCTCGCATGAAGGGTGGCTCGGTACCCTTGTAATAGATGTCCGTCCAGAAGTCATTCATATCGGGTTCGGGAGAAGCCTTGGCCTCCTCGACAGCCTTGTCGACCTCGACTTTGGAATCCTTGTCGATGGCCTTGAGCTCCTCCTCGGTGGCAAGGCCCCAGTCTTCGATGTATTTCTGGAGACCGCGGATAGGGTCCTGAGTGCTACGCATTTTCTGGACCTCGTCACGAGTACGGTAAGTGGTACCGGGGTCGGACATGCTTTAAACGATATTAGAGCGCTGATCGGGGGCAGTAAATGCGGGGCAAGAAACTCACGAGTGACCACCGTAACGGTAGGTGACGAATTCCATAAGCAGAGGCCCTTTGCCGGCAGAAACCCACTGTTTGGCAAACTTGACGCTCTGGTGGACAGCAATGATGTCCATGGCGTTGACCTAACCAAATCGGTCAGCCCCTCACTGGACAAGACGTCGGAGATCAGTCATACCTGGATACCGGGGATGGAATCGCCACGAGTGTAGTAGGCGGTGTTGGCCGAGGATCGCTCAGCCGAGGTGCCCATACCATACTTGTTGTTTTCGCAAATGAAGATGCAGGGCAAGTTCCAGAGCTTGGCCATGTTGAACGCTTCGAAGACCTGACCCTGATTGCTAGCACCGTCACCGTAGAGAGTGAAGGTGGCAACATCGTTTTTGCCGGTGTACTGCTGGGCGAGAGCAAGACCGGCTCCGAGAGGAACCTGAGCGCCGACGATACCGTTTCCTCCGAAGAAGGAAGGGGTGAAGATGTGCATGGATCCACCCTTTCCGTTGGACATGCCATCCTGGCGACCAAGGAGCTCAGCCAGGACACCCTTGACAGTTCCGCCCCGTAACACCGCGAAGGGGTGGCAGCGGTATGAAGTAATCACACGATCCTCGGGGCTCATAGCCGACTCCATTCCGACAGACACGGCTTCCTATTGTGACGCGTCAAAGGCGTCCCGCCATAAGTGATCAGCGTTCCGGTGGGAACAAAAAAGGGGCGGTACGGACCTGACCGGTAGCCAAGTGACAGAAACCACGAATGAGTTTTTGCCTGTAGAGGGCATCTGCAGCCATTTCCATCCGACGCATGAGGGTCATTTTTTGGTACATGTCGATCAGCATGTCCTTGTTGACCTCGACGTCGAGGGAAGGGATGTCGGTCTTGTACCCCTGGAAAGTTTCATCGTGAAGCCTGACGGTAAATGGCTTGGAGGCGGTCGGAGTCTCCGTTAGCTGAGTGCTGTCTGCCGACGTCTGGAGAGACCGGGTCAAGGATCGCTGGGGTGAGGTCAGTTGTCTGCCCGGAAAACGAATATACCAAAATCACATGGTCCTTACAAGGAGACGAGGAGCACGACGCGACAAGGTGACCAGGGAAGCCATTGGGTTTAGAGGGAAGGATGAGGAATGAGTTGGGGAGATACGTTCGCGAACGGAACTGGTAGGGGATCGGTCACGGCCGAGTCACGCGGTGGTGTCACGCCGACATCTCCCGGAACCCTGAAGGACCCGGGAGATCTACATGTGTCAGTTCGTGCCTAGCACAAAGGGTGAGTGCTGCAAGCGACGTAAACGGCGGCGACGGAAATGAGAAATCTCTGGGATATTTGTCGGTCGTGGGCAGGGGTCGCGTCGTAACGAGGGATCCCCTGGTCTGTATCTCCCCACCCAGCCTTGACCAGCCGGGAGAAAACTCGTTGTTGGTGAAGCCGGCCCGGGAATTTGTCCCATGAATTTATTTACATTTACACGGGACTTAATTATTTAAATAATATTCCGCACGTTTCAGAGTTTGCAAGCGCTTCCCAAGTCCGGCGGAATGACGGGGTGATGAAACGCGTCGGTGTCCGTTGTCTCTCCTCGTCACGATCACACAGACTTATTGCGAGGATGATATATAAGGATCGACGAGATCCACCATGTTCTCCCCTGTTCCCTCCCCCCGCGCCCGGCCATGATCCATTCCAGCTCGACTCCCTCTACCCCCGCCCAAAAGACCAGGACCCTCCGAGGGTTTCCGTCCATGAACTTCCCCCGCTTCCACAGAAAAGTGACCCCTTCGTTCTTCTCTGGGTCCAGTTCAGAGCCCTCGCGTTCGCAAACATCGCTTCATGCCGTCGAAACCCGTTCTTCTTCTTCCACAAACTCTCGTACAACCTTCTCCTGCACTTCCTCGCCGGCCGAGAGCGCCGGTGATAAATCCCCAAGTTTGACGGTGCGTCTGATCCCCCGGTTGTTCGACGACAGAGTGTTAATCTCGGTTGACAGGCCGATCTTGTCGGTCGTCCTATCATGGACCCCAAGCTATTAAACGAACTCATGGAAGGGAAGGATCCCGCCACACTGCTTGCTGGGCCCACTCTGTCCCCCTTGGTCCGTTCAAAGTCTGCGGAACCTTTGGCCAAAGCAGACGCGCAAGATTTCTCTCCATTGTCAAGCCGGCGTCCGGGTACGCGGGAAGACAGATTCTATCGTCCTGATGAGCCTTCAGAGTAGGTCGTTTGCGGTTAGGGTTGGGATCAGCATTCGGGCTAGTGGCTGACGTATTCCTGATTGATTTGCAGCGCCAAAGATCACACAAGACCCGCCTCGTCTCAGTCTGGACCAGTCAAGGCGGGGATGCTATTTCCCTTCTGACCGCTCGCAACTCCATTCCTGATCCCATCTGCACCACCACCACCACCACCACCACCTGCAAACACCCACCCGCATCTAATCATTTCTTGTCATCGCATGTTGTGTCCTTCCCCAGTCCGCCCCAATAGTTTGTGTCCTGTTGTTAAGTCCGCGCCCTCACTGCTGTCTTGTTGTATCTTCTCCGCCCCCGACTCACTACCTTCCTTCGTCCCTAATTGATACGTATTATTTGCCTTTATAATTCCGCGGTATCCTAGATCGCCATTTACTCATTACTAGCCTTTATCCGTAATTCCGATGGAAATTGACCCGATTTTCCCACCTCCACTCGCACATCCTTTGTCCCTCTCCCCCATTGTGTGCCCAAGCGGTATGTCTGCTTTGCGGTAAATTGACGCTGATTGGCGGGAAGAAGTTGTGCAATGAACTGTGACGATCGGCGGCGCTGCGGGTGGCCCGCAAGTTCTTTCAAGCGCCAAAATCTCGCGTGGCTTAAAACCCAGACGCCCGAGACTCGTCTGGCTTGGCGTCGGGTGTGGTGGTTGACGTCGACCGCCAACTCGGCCCTGGGAAATGGGAACACGCGTTCGGACCGTTCGTCCCTACCAGACCACCGAGCCAATATCCGGGCGTCGTGTGCGTGATGCTGGGATATCAAATTTGAACCACCATGTTCCGGTGAAAAATACTTTAGGCTCGAAGAAGATGACGGTGGGCGGCTACGGAGATCCTCGCTCTCCGACCCTGGCCACACGACTGCTCCAAGGGAGGAGCGCTTTGATAATCTGCAACCCTGGAGACCACGTGCAACCCTCCGAAGATCAAATCGTGCCCGTCCGCTCCCCTTGGGAACCATTATTCCGCCACTCGTCGGCCTCGGAATGCGCAGTCGGGCGCTCCGAACGTACGCACGCCGAATAGCGAGAAAAAGTAAAATAAAGAGATAAATAAAGGATTACGCTTTCTCTCGCCGGAAAGTTGGGTCCTGCACGCACGCCAGTGCCACGAATTTTGGCAATTTACCTCTTTTTCTTCTGATCGAATGGGGAGGTGTCACTAATCACTGTCCGTGTGCAAGGCCCAGCCTCTCCAAGCCAAATATTCATTGACGTTCCCGGCAGCGGCGAAGATTTTCCCAGACAATTCTTCACACGGACTTGGAGGGGCGGTTCTGAACTTTCACATCCGGAGCATGGTTGCGGAACGCTGGGGATGCTGTGTGCGTTCTTTGACGGAAACCTAACCCAGAAGAGAAGTGTGAGTCCGACTTCGTCCTAGCCTGGCCCAGAAGGTCCAATCACCAGACCAGACACTTCCGAGCATTCCTCGCTGTCCAAACACCGCAGAATCCAGGTCTGGAGGCCGGTTCCACGCCCTGGATCGTTGTTACATACGGTAGTTACAGCATGACGAGACAATAGCTGGTAAAATTTGTCAACAGGGTGGCTACCGAAGAAAGACTCAAGACCATGCGACAATCCGATCATGCTACGTGCCACCCCGGCGCCACCGTCACGGTGACTTGTCTGTCTCCCTGCATTCTTCCACCCCACGTGTGCGCGGTTTTTGTAGCCCGTATTTCGACCTTATTCGGCACCGGTAGGGGGTTGGTTGCAGATTGCCGCCCTTCAGGCCAACGCTTGCTCGGGTGCGCCAGGTACATTACATCCCACAGTGTGTTCAAATGTGACAGCAGCCGATTCATATGATTCACGGTTTGCGCGGCCGCCGGGTGGGTATCGGGGACACAGAGGAATGTTGGAATCTGTTGGCGCTGTTGAATAAAATTGACTTCTGGCTTATAATAAGCTGCCGTCGGATGGACCGACGTTCGTTCATTGGACGTGAATAGATGCGAACCAATTCCTGGGAGGACCCCGCTCAGAACGTGGATGTATGTGGTGGGAAATATCGGAAGGCGACCTAAATTGTATTCTGGGGACGCAGAGGTGGTGAACTGTCATTCCACCTGTCGCCCCTCGCGCCCATGCTTGATGCTTGTAGTCTGTCGGCTGTCGGCCTCCCCGGTGCCCGGCGATTCATAATTACGACAGGCATTGTTGTGCCTGCGCTCCAACGCTGCGTCTGGGCTAGCACTGGTCTGTCCCTTGTTTCTTCCATGTCTGCCGTCAGGATTTGACCGGACATTCCCAATCTCCTATCAAACGGCATACGCCCCCTATACGCGCTGATGGGTGCGTGGGGGTTGTTGTTCATCTATTCACGCCCAGCGCTGTGCGGGGTGCGTTTGACTATACAGACCGAGTCTGGGATGAGGGGGTTTTGAATTGGATCGGCTTCCATCAGGATCGTTCAACGCTTGCTCTCATCGCCAAGAAGCTTTCGAGCGCCCAGCCACTTTGGCCACTTTGATTGCTTTGGGAAACTTTTCGGCAGCAGGTGACTTAACCCTTACTTTCCACCCATCTTCCCGCCTTTTCTCACTTTACCAAAATACTGTTTTCGTGATGCAAGTAGAGGAGATAAACGTACCAAGTCAGGGATTCACAAGTCAAGACATCCAGCATCGTCGACAACCAACCGATAGATTACATTACCGAGCCAAGCAACAAGTCAAGACGAAGTCGAAGGACCAAAACTGAAGCGTGCGGAATCGTCGCAGATCTAGAACGTCAAAGTCCGTCAGCCATGAACATGAAAAAGGATAAGGCAAAGGGACGAACGTTCGCAGCGAATCGACCTTGGAAAAGCATGCATTTGAAACCAACGACCATAGGATAGAAAAGAGTCGAGGAGAAAAGATAGTGATGGTGGAGGCGGAACAACACAAAAACGACTTGGAGACTTTAGGCTGCAGTTGCGTCGTCGTCGTCGTCCTCGTACTC
>Ga0307513_10008865_pt1 | contig 12795 bp, 11 predicted proteins | sample 15_EM_MG_FD_202174 | JGI IMG/M metagenome (GOLD analysis project Ga0307513, IMG submission 202174) | Populus trichocarpa ectomycorrhiza microbial communities from riparian zone in the Pacific Northwest, United States - 15_EM | ecosystem: Host-associated > Plants > Roots > Unclassified | place...
GTTCGTCGCGGTCGGCGCGACCGCGGATCACCCGTATCCGCCGCTGACAAAGAACTACCACTACGAGATCGAGCTCGTCGCGGCACTCGGCAAGGGCGGGCGCAACGTCCCGGTCGAGGAGGCGCTGTCGCTGGTCTACGGCTACACGATCGGGTTGGACATGACGCGGCGCGACCTGCAGCGCGCGATGGGCGACGAGAAGAAGCCGTGGGAGATCGGCAAGAGCTTCGACCGATCGGCACCCATGGGGCCGCTGCACCGCGTCGCCGACGTCGGCCACTTCACCAAGGGCGCGATCTCGCTCAAGGTCAACGGCGTGGTCAAGCAAAGCGCCGACCTGAACATGATGACCTGGAGCGTGGCCGAGCAGATCGCGAAGCTGTCGCAGGCGTTTGAGCTGATGCCGGGCGACCTGATCTACAGCGGCACGCCCGAGAACGTAGGCCCGGTCGTGCCGGGCGACGTGATGCAGGGCTCGATCGCCGGCCTGCCGACGCTCGACGTGCGCGTGACGGGGACCAAGAACACCTAGGCGGTGCCGCCCACCGTGAGCCGGTCGATCCGCAGCGTCGGCTGGCCGACGCCGACCGGCACGCTCTGCCCTTCCTTGCCGCACACGCCGACGCCCGGGTCGAGCTTCATGTCGTTGCCGATCGCGCTGACGCGGGTCAGCGCATCCGGCCCGTTGCCGATGATGGTCGCGCCCTTCACCGGGTACTGGATCTTGCCGTTCTCGACCCAGAACGCCTCGCTCGCCGAGAACACGAACTTGCCGCTTGTGATGTCGACCTGGCCGCCGCCGAAGTTGGTCGCGTACAGGCCGCGCTTCAGGCCCGCGACGATCTCTTCGCGGGTCTTGTCGCCACCCAGCATATAGGTGTTGGTCATGCGCGGCATCGGCACCGCGGCGTAGCTCTCGCGCCGGCCGTTGCCTGTGGGGGCCACGCCCATCAGGCGCGCGTTCATCGAGTCCTGGATGTAGCCCTTCAGGATGCCGTCCTCGATCAGCACGTTGCGCTGGCTGGCGTTGCCTTCGTCGTCGACGTTCAGCGAGCCGCGGCGGTCGGGGATCGTGCCGTCGTCGAGCACCGTCACACCCTTGGCCGCGACGCGCTGGCCGATCCGGCCGCTGAACGCGCTGCTGCCCTTGCGGTTGAAGTCGCCTTCCAGGCCGTGGCCGATCGCCTCGTGCAGCAGCACGCCGGGCCAGCCCGGCCCGAGCACGACGCTCATCTCGCCGGCCTTCGCCGGGCGCGATTCGAGGTTCGTCAGCGCCGCGTTGACGGCCTCGCGGACATAGCCCTCGATCACCTCGTCGTGAAAGTAGCCGAAGCCGAAGCGCCCGCCACCGCCACCCGAACCGACCTCGCGGCGCACCTCGCCGTTCACCGTCTGCTCGGCGATCACGGTGACGCTCAGGCGCACCAGCGGGCGCACGTCGGCGGCCAAGGTGCCATCGGCGCGCGCGATCATCACCACGTCGTACTCGCCGGCGAGGCCTGCCATCACCTGCACGATGCGCGGGTCCTTGCTGCGCGCGAGCTTTTCGACCTTCTCGAGCAGCGCGACCTTCTGCGTGCTGTCGAGCGTGGCGATCGGGTCCATCGGCGCGTACAGCACGCGGCTGCTGCCGATCTTCTGTTTCGTGCCGACCTTGACCTGGCGGCTCTGGCCCGCGGCGGCGATCGTGCGCACCGTCGTCGCGGCGTCGAGCAGCGCCGCCTCGGAGATGTCGTCGGAGTAGGCGAACGCGGTCTTCTCGCCCGCCACCGCGCGCACGCCCACACCCTGGTCAATGCCGAAGCTGCCGCTCTTGACGATGCCCTCTTCCAGGCTCCAGCCTTCACTGCGGGTGTACTGGAAGTACAGGTCGGCGTCGTCGATGCGGTGCGTCGCGATCGTCCCGAGCGCCTTGGCCAAGGTCGCGTCGGTCAGGCCGAAGGGCTCGAGCAGCAGCGCGCGCGCGACGGCCAGGCGTTCGATCGTGGGTTCGCGGGAGATCATCGGCAGCGTCCTCGGAGGTGAGCGCCCATTGTAGGAGTCGGCCCCTCGGACGGCACGGACTCGCCGCCTTGCCCCTGCGGCGGGCTACGCGTCGTCGCCGTTCTTCAACGCCAGGGCGCGCTCGTACAGCGCGTTGCGCGGCGCGCCGGTCAGCTCGGCCGCGAGCGCGACCGCCTGCTTCAGCGGCAGCGCCGCGAGCAGCGTGCGCAGGGCCGCGTCATGCGCCGGCACGGCCGTGTCGGCGGCGGCATCCCCGGCCAGCGCATGCAGCACCAGCACGAATTCGCCGCGGCTGCGGTTCGGATCGGCGGCGAGCCAGGCCGGCAGCTCGTTCGCCGGCAGGCTGTGTACGGTCTCGAACTGCTTGGTCAGCTCGCGGCACACGGTGAGCCGGCGCGCGCCGCAGGCCCCGGCCAGCGCCGTGGCCAACGCTTCGATGCGGTGCGGCGCCTCGAACAGCAACTGCGTCTGCGCGTTCGCCGCCAGCTGCTTCAGCGCCAGCGCGCGCTCGCCGCTGCGCGGCGGCAGGAAGCCGAGGAAGGTGAAGGGACCGCCGGTCGAATCGCCCGCGACGCTGAGCGCCGCGACCGCGCTGCTCGCGCCCGGGATCGGCAGCGCCCGATAGCCGGCGGCCTGCACCGCGGCGACCAGCGCGGCGCCCGGGTCGCTGATCGCCGGCGTGCCGGCGTCGCTGACATAGGCGACGCGCTCGCCGCGCGCGAGCCGCAGCAGCACACCGGCGGCGGCCTCGCGCTCGTTGTGCTGGTGCAGCGCGATCAGCGCCTTGCCCTCGATGCCGAGTTGGCGCAGCAACGGCGCGCTGTGGCGCGTGTCTTCGCAGGCCACCGCATCGACCAGCGCGAGCACGTGGATCGCGCGCAGGCTCAGGTCGGCGAGGTTGCCGATCGGCGTGGCCACCACGTACAGTGCGCCGGTCGGGTAATGCTGCGCGCCGGCCGCGCCGGCGGCGGCTTGCAGCATCAACGAGGCGACGGGCGTGGTCACAAGGGATTCGACGACAACGAAGGGGGCAGCGAAAGAGCGCGGCGACGCGGGCGAGGCGCGCGCGCTGGCGCACCTGTTGGGCCAGGGCCTGACCCTGGTGCAGCGCAATTATCGGGTCGCGCGCGGCCCCGGCGCGCGCGGCGGCGAGATCGACCTGATCCTGCGCGAGCGCGACGGCACGCTGGTGTTCGTCGAGGTGCGTGCGCGCCGCGGGCTGGCCCATGGCGGCGCGGCTGCGAGCGTCGGCGCGACCAAGCAGCGCAGTCTGGTGTTCGCGGCGCAGCACTTTCTGCGCACGCAGCGGACCCTGCCGCCCTGCCGCTTCGACGTGGTCGCGATCGACGGCGAACGTATCGAGTGGCTGCGTGCCGCCTTCGATGCATCCTGATGCCGTTGCGCGGCGCGGATCGTGGCGCGGGCCGCCGCGCCGGGCCGCCCCAAGCAAGGCCCGACCGTCCTGGAGGGTCGATCGCCGTACTCGGCGGCCGGGGTGTCGTCATCACGGAACCAGCGTGGTGCGTCGGTGTCTTATGATCCATGCTCATGCTTGAACAACGTATCCAACAGCAGTTCTTCGACAGCGCCGACCTGAAGTACGCCGCCGCCGAGGTGCTCGCCAAGCCGATCGCCGACGCGGTCAGCGCGCTGGTCGGCTGCATCACCGCGGGCGGCAAGGTGCTCGCCTGTGGCAACGGCGGCTCGGCCGCCGACGCCCAGCACTTCGCGGCCGAGTTCGTCGGCCGCTTCGAGCGCGAGCGCCCGGGCCTGGCCGCGGTCGCACTGACGACCGACAGCTCGATCCTGACCGCGATCGGCAACGACTACGACTTCAACTCGATCTTCTCGAAGCAAGTCCAGGCGCTCGGCGCGCCCGGCGACGTGCTGCTCGCGATCAGCACCAGCGGCAACTCGTCGAACGTGGTCGCGGCGGTCGAAGCGGCGCACGCGAAGGAGATGGTCGTGATTGCGATGACCGGTCACAAGGGCGGCAAAATCCGCGAGCTGCTGACCGAGACCGACGTCCTCATCTGCGTCCCGCACGAACGCACCGCCCGCATCCAGGAGGTGCACCTGCTGACGCTGCACTGCCTGTGCGACGCGGTCGATCTGCAATTGCTGGGCGAACAGGAAAACACATGACCATGACCCGACCTTCGATGCGCTTGATCGCGCTGCTGGCCGCGCTCGCCGCCACCACGGCGCTCAGCGGCTGCGCCCCGCTGCTGTTCGGCGGCGCCATCGTCGGCGGCTCGATGATGGCGATCGATCGGCGCACGTCCGGAACCCAGGTCGACGACCAGACGATCGAGGTGAAGGGCATCAAACGCGTCAGCGAGACCATCGGCGACCGCGGCAGCGTCAGCGTGACCAGCTACAACCACGTCGTGCTCTTGACCGGCACGGTGACGAACGAGGCCGACAAGGCGGCGGTCGAACGCGCGGTCGGCGCGATCGAGAGCGTTCGCTCGGTCGTCAACGAGGTCGCGATCGGCACCGCCGCGTCGTTCGGCAACCGCTCGAGCGACACGCTGGTGACGAGCAAGGTCAAGGCGAGCTTCGTCGACGCGAAGGACCTGCAGGTGAACGCGTTCAAGGTCGTCACCGAGCGTGGCGTCGTCTACCTGATGGGCCGCGTCACCGAGCGCGAGGCGAACCGTGCTGCCGACATCGCGCGCGGCGTCAGCGGCGTGACCAAGGTGGTCAAGGTCTTCGAGATCGTCACCGAAGCCGAGCTCGCCGAGCTGCAGCCCAAGCCGGCCAAGCCCTGATCGGGCGCGCAGCGCGTCAGCGCAGGCGGCGCAGCAGGCTCGAGGTGTCGAGCCGGTTCCCGCCCTGGGCCTGGATGTCGGCGTAGAACTGATCGACCAGCGCCGTGACCGGCAGGCGCGCGCCGTTGCGCCTGGCCTCGTCGAGCGCGATCCCCAGATCCTTGCGCATCCAGTCGACCGCGAAGCCGAAGTCGAATTGGTCGGCGAGCATCGTCGGCCCGCGGTTGTCCATCTGCCAGCTCTGCGCCGCGCCCTTGCCGATCACGCCGAGCACGGCCTCCATGTCCAGGCCGGCCTTCGCGCCGAAGGCGATCGCCTCGGCCAGGCCCTGCACGAGCCCGGCGATCGCGACCTGGTTCACCATCTTCGCGAGCTGCCCGGCGCCGCTCGCGCCGAGCAGGGTCACCGCCTTCGAAAACGCCATCGCGACCGGCTGCATCGCGGCGAAGGCCGCGGCGTCGCCGCCGCACATCACCGTCAGCGCGCCATTGGTCGCGCCGAGGTTGCCGCCCGAGACCGGCGCGTCGATGAACTGCAGGCCGAGCGGCAGCGCCGCGGCCGCGAGCTCGCGCGCGACCTCGGCCGAGGCGGTCGTGTGGTCGACGAAGACCGCGCCCGGGGCCATGCCCGCAAACGCACCCTGCTCGCCGAGCACGACCGAGCGCAGGTCGGCGTCGTTGCCGACGCAGGCGAACACGATGTCGGCGCCGGCGGCCGCCGCGCGCGGCGTGGCGGCGCTCGCGTGGCCGTGCTCGGCGACCCATCGCGCGGCCTTCGACGGCGTGCGGTTGTAGACCGTGACGCGGTGGCCGGCGGCGGCGAGGTGGCCGGCCATCGGATGACCCATCACCCCCAGGCCGAGGAAGGCAACCCGGCGCGGCGGCGTGGGTTCGTAGGTCCGTGTACTCATCGCGCTCTCATTCAAACAGAAGGGGCCGGCAACGCCGACCCCGCTATCGTCTCTGGCCGAAAGGCCTTCGCCGTCGACTATACGATCGTCAGGTGCTCGGTGCCGGCTGACAGGTCGCTGCTGCGCGCGCGATGGCTGTGCAGCTTGATCTGCAGCCGCAGGTCGTTGACCGAGTCGGCGTTGCGCAGCGCGTCTTCGATCGTGATCGCCTGGCCTTCGTACAGGTCGAACAGCGCCTGGTCGAAGGTCTGCATGCCGAGTTCGCGCGAGCGCTTCATGATCTCCTTGATCTCGGCGACGTCGCCCTTGAAGATCAGGTCGGAGATCAGCGGCGAGTTCAGCATCACCTCGACCGCGGCGACCCGACCGCGCCCTTCCTGGCGCGGCATCAGGCGCTGCGAGATCAGCGACTTCAGGTTCAGCGACAGGTCCATCAGCAGCTGCGCGCGCCGCTCCTCGGGGAAGAAGTTGATGATCCGGTCCAGCGCCTGGTTCGCGCTGTTCGCGTGCAAGGTCGCCAGGCACAGGTGGCCGGTCTCGGCGAACGCGACCGCGTGCTCCATCGTCTCGCGGTCGCGGATCTCGCCCATCAAAATCACGTCGGGCGCCTGGCGCAGCGTGTTCTTCAGCGCCTGCTCCCAGCCGTCGGTGTCGATGCCGACCTCGCGCTGCGTGATGATGCAGTTCTTGTGCGCGTGCACGAACTCGACCGGGTCCTCGATCGTGATGATGTGGCCGAACGAGTTCTCGTTGCGGTAGTCGACCATCGCCGCCAGCGAGGTGCTCTTGCCCGAGCCGGTGGCGCCGACGAAGATCACCAGCCCGCGCTTGGACACCGCGATGTCCTTCAGCACCTGCGGCAGGTTCATGCTGTCGATCGTCGGGATGATCTGCGGGATCGTTCGCATCACCATGCCGATGTTGCCCTGCTGCACGAAGGCGTTGACGCGAAAGCGCCCGATCCCTTGCGGGGCGACCGCGAAATTGCACTCCTTGGTGCGCTCGAACTCGGCCGCCTGCTTGTCGTTCATCATCGAGCGCGTCAGCGCCAGCGTGTGCTGGCTCGTCAGCGGCTGCGGTGAAACCTTCGTGACCTTGCCGTCGACCTTGATCGCCGGCGGGAAGTCGGCGGTGACAAACAGGTCGGAGCCGTTGCGCGACACCATCAGGCGCAGCAGGTCGTTGACGAATTTCGATGCCTGGTCGTGTTCCATGCGAAGCCTCTCAAAAAACCGCTGCGTTCACCGGCTCAGCCGGGGAAGTTCTCCGGGAACTTGGCCTTGCCGCGCGCCTCGGCCGGCGACACGACATTGCGCCGTACCAGGTCGGCGAGGTTCTGGTCGAGCGTCTGCATGCCCATCGAATTGCCGGTCTGGATCGACGAGTACATCTGCGCGATCTTGGCCTCGCGGATCAGGTTGCGGATCGCCGCGGTGCCCAGCATGATCTCGTGCGCCGCGACGCGGCCGGTACCGTCCTTCACCTTGCACAGCGTCTGCGAGATCACGCCGATCAGTGACTCCGACAGCATCGCACGCACCATCTCCTTCTCGGCCGCCGGGAACACGTCGACCACGCGGTCGACCGTCTTCGCGGCGCTCGAGGTGTGCAGCGTGCCGAACACCAGGTGGCCGGTTTCGGCCGCGGTCAGCGCGAGGCGGATGGTCTCGAGATCGCGCAACTCGCCGACCAGGATCGCGTCCGGATCCTCGCGCAACGCCGAGCGCAGCGCGTTGTTGAAGCTCAAGGTGTGCGGGCCGACCTCGCGCTGGTTGATCAGGCACTTCTTCGATTCGTGCACGAACTCGATCGGGTCTTCGACCGTCAGCACATGGCCGAACTCGTTCTCGTTCAGGTGGTTGACCATCGCCGCCAAGGTGGTCGACTTGCCCGAGCCGGTCGGGCCGGTCACCAGCACGAGGCCGCGCGGCTTCAGCGACAGCTCGGCGAAGACCTTCGGCGCATTCAGCTGCTCCAGGGTCAGGATCTTCGACGGAATCGTCCGGAACACCCCGCCCGCGCCGCGGTTCTGGTTGAACGCGTTGACGCGAAAGCGCGCCAGGCCCTGGATCTCGAACGAGAAGTCGCACTCCAGCGTCTCTTCGTAGGCCTTGCGCTGCGAGTCGTTCATGATGTCGTACACCATGCCGTGGACCGCCTTGTGGTCCAGCGGATCGACGTTGATGCGCCGCACATCGCCGTGCACCCGGATCATCGGCGGCAACCCGGCCGAGAGGTGCAGGTCCGACGCCTTGTTCTTGACCGAAAACGCCAGCAGTTGGGTGATGTCCATGGGTCCAGGGGTTGGTTGGCGCCGGGCGCGAATGAACTCGACGGCAGGGGAGCTCGCCCCCGGGCCTGCGGGATACTCGGCGCATTATGGCGATGATCGCAGACAACTTACAACAAGTGCACGAGCGTGTGGCCCGGGCCTGCGCGCAGGCCGCGCGGCCCGTGCGAAGCGTCACGTTGCTGGTGGTGAGCAAGACCTTCGGCGCCGAGGCGGTGCGCGAGGCCGTCGCGGCTGGCGAGCACCGCTTCGGCGAGAACTACGTGCAGGAAGGTGTCGCCAAGATCGCCGCGCTGGCCGGTCTGCGCGCGCAACTCGAGTGGCACCTGATCGGGCCGCTGCAGTCGAACAAGACGCAGGTGGCGGCCGAGCAGTTCGACTGGGTCCATTCGGTCGACCGGCTGAAGATCGCGCAGCGCCTGAGCGAGCAACGCCCGGCGCAGCTGGCCCCGCTGCAGATCTGCCTGCAGGTCAACACCAGTTTCGAGTCGAGCAAGAGCGGGCTGCGGCCCGACGAGGTGCCCGAGGTCGCGCGTGCGGTGATGGCCTTGCCCCGGCTCAGATTGCGCGGGCTGATGGCGATCCCCGAGCCGGCCGCCGACTTCGAGGCGCAGCGCGCACCGCACCGCGCGTTGCGCGAACTGATGCTGGCCCTGCAGGGCCAGGGCCTCGCGCTCGACACCTTGTCGATGGGCATGAGCGCCGATCTGGAGGCCGCGATCGCCGAGGGCGCGACGCTCGTGCGCGTCGGCAGCGCTATCTTCGGCGCGCGCCCCGCGGCCGCTGCGCTCAGGCCGGCAGCGGCTTGAAGAACACGGTCGTCGCGCACAGGCCGCCGCGCGGCCACAAGGCGTAGCCCGGGATCACGCCGCAGCGCTGCCAGCCCAGGCGTTCGTAGAGCCGCTCGGCGTCGCCGCCGGTGACGGTGTCGAGCACGAGCAGCGTCTTGCCCTCTGTCACGGCGACCTGTTCGGCGGCGCGCATCAATGCCGCCGCCAGGCCCTGCCGACGGGCGCGACGATGCACCAGCATCTTCGCGATGTCGGCGCGGTGCGGCTGGTTCTCCGGCTGCGCAAGCACGAGCTGAACCGTGCCGACGATCGAGCCCCGGGCGTCCTCGGCGACAAGCAGCGCCCGTTCGCCGCGGGCGACACCGGCTCCTGCGTCACGCCAGAACCCCAGCGCGCGCTCGAACGGCAACGGGTGCATGAAGCTGACCGACGCGCCGCCCTCGACGCAGTCGACCAACACCTGCGCCAGGCCCTGGATCTGCGCTTCGTCGGGCACGCTCAGGCGCCGCACGGTCACCGGGTTCATCACGGGCCTCACCTTCTGGTCGGACGCCCGCCGTCGTTGGCGATCACGACCGCGTAGCGCGCCGCGCGGCGGGTCGGGTTGTGGAACTCGATCGGGCCGTCGACCCGCATCGCCAGGCAGTCTCCGGCCTCGAGCCGATGCGTCTGGCCGCCCAGCGTCAGCTCCATCGTGCCGTCGAGCACCCAGACCTGCTGCTCGATCACGGCCCGTGGGGAGGCGCCTTCGAGCACCACGCGGCGCGCCGGCGGGAACGCGACCTCGACGATGCGCAGCGGCGACGGGTGGTCGGGCGGCGACACATCGCGCCGCACATAGCCGCTGGCCGGATCGCGCCACTGCGGCTGCTCGGCGCGGCGCATCAGCGGGCTGGGCGCGGCGCGCTCGACCTCGAACAGCGACGCGAGCGCCACGCCGAGGCCGGACGCGAGCTTCTCCAGCACGACCGCGGTGGCGCCGGTCTCGCCGCGCTCGATCAACGAGATCGTCGAGCGGCTCACGCCGCTGCGCGCCGCCAGCGCGTCCAGCGACAGGCCGGCGCCCGCGCGGCGCTGCGCGACGTGGCGCGCGATGCGCTGGTTGATGTCGTTCGCAGCGGCGACGGCAGGTTCTTCCATGATGGAATCATTGTCCAACATGATGGACAAGCGCGTCAAGCGCCAGCGTGGTCGAGAACGGGCGGGTCGATCCGTCGGCGCTCATGCAGAATTGCCGTGCGCGAAGTGAGCACGCTTCGGTGTGCAGTACCGGCATCGGGCAAACAACCTAAGCACCTATCCAAAACCAGGGGTCACCCATGTTCGCCGCCGCGCCCGCTTCCGCCCGCTTGCCGCAGCCTTACCGCGACGAATTCGACGTGCTGGCGACGCTGCTGGGCTCGCTCTGCGGCGCGGTCGACTGGCCCGCCGCGATCCAGACCGCGCGGCCCTGGGTCCAGGCGGTGCGCGACAAGCCGGCGCCGTTCTGGGCCATGGAATCGCTGCTGCGCGAGTACCCGATCTCGAGCGCCGAGGGCCTGGCACTGATGCGCTTGGCCGAAGCGCTGCTGCGCGTGCCCGACGCCGAGACCGCGATCGCGCTCACCGCCGACCAGCTCGGCAAGGCCGATTTCGACTCCGCCTCCGGCGGCCCGCACAAGATGCTCGCGAATCTGTCGGCCAGCGCGATCGCACTGTCGAAGAAATTCCTGCCCGAGAACGACGCCGAGCACGGCCTCCTGAAGCGCCTGGGCGCGCAGACCGTCGTCGCCGCGACGGTGCGCGCGATCCAGCTGCTCGGCCGCCAGTTCGTGCTCGGTCGCTCGATCAAGGAGGCGATGGCCGAGGCCGCCGCGGCGCGCAAGGAGCAGCGCGCGCTGCGCTTCAGCTACGACATGCTCGGCGAAGGCGCCCGCACCGAGGCCGACGCGCAGCGCTACCTCGCGTCCTACCTGAACGCGATCCAGGCGATCGCGCAGGGGCGCGTGGCGGACGCTCCGGAGTCCGCCGACGGCATCTCGATCAAGCTCAGCGCGCTGTTCTCGCGCTACGAAGACGCGCAGCGCGAGCGCGTGTTCGCCGAGTTGCTGCCGCGCGTCTGGCGGCTGATCGAACCGGCCGCGCAGGCCAACCTCAACCTGACGATCGACGCCGAGGAAAGCGACCGCCTCGAACTCTCGCTCGACGTGCTGGAGGCGCTCGCGCAGCGCATCGCGCGCGCGTTCCCGCAGTGGCGCGGCTTCGGCCTCGCGGTGCAGGCGTACCAGACACGCGCGCTGCAGGTCGTCGACGAGGTCGCGCGCATCGCCCGCGCGCACCGGCTGCGCTTCATGGTGCGTCTGGTCAAGGGCGCGTACTGGGACGGCGAGATCAAGCGCGCGCAGGAGCTGGGCCTGAGCGGCTACCCGGTGTTCACGCACAAGCAGCACACCGACATCTCGTACCTGGCCTGCGCGCGCGCACTGATCCATCACGCCGACGTGATCTACCCGCAGTTCGCCACGCACAACGCCGGCACGATCGCCGCGATCATCGGGATGGCGAAGGCACAAGGCGCGGCGTACGAGATGCAGCGCCTGCACGGCATGGGGGAGTCGGTGTACCGCGAAGTCTCGCGGCACAGCGCCGTCCCTTCGGGCCGGCTGGCGACCACTCCCCGCGCTCAAGCGGGGGGCCCGCTGCCAGAGCCGATCCCGGTGCGCATCTACGCACCGGTCGGCGAGCACCGCGACCTGCTCGCCTATTTGGTGCGGCGTCTGCTCGAGAACGGTGCGAACTCGTCGTTCGTGCACCAACTCGCCGACGCGGCGGTCGACGTCGATGCGCTGCTGGCGTCGCCGCTGGTGCCGGCCGAGGCCGCGGGCATCGCGCCGCCGATCGCGCTATACGGCTGGGACGGAACGACCGGCCGCGCGAACTCCAGAGGCGTCGATCTCGCCTGCCTCGCGCAGCGCGCACCGCTGGCCCGCGCGCTGGCAGCAACCAGCGTACCGGCTGTGCAGGAGGCCGGCGCCGCCGAGATCGGCGCCGCGATGCAGCGCCTGCAGCTCGGCTTCGAGGCCTGGAGCCGCACGCCGCTGCCGCAGCGCGCGGCGGTGCTGAGGCGCGCCGCCGACGCGCTCGAGGCGCGAGCGCCCGAGTTCTGCGGCCTGCTGGTGAAGGAGGCGCACAAGACCCTGGGCGACTGCGTCGCCGAGGTGCGCGAGGCGGTCGACTTCTGCCGCTACTACGCCTACCAGGCCGAGCTGCGCCTGGCGACGCAGGCGCTGCCCGGCCCGACCGGCGAGAGCAACGAGCTGCACCTGCACGGCCGTGGCGTCTTCGTCTGCATCAGCCCGTGGAACTTCCCGCTCGCGATCTTCGCGGGGCAGGTGGTCGCGGCGCTGGTCGCCGGCAACGCGGCCGCCGCCAAGCCGGCCGAGCAGACGCCGGCGGTCGCACAGCGCTTCGTCGAGCTGCTGTACGCGGCCGGCCTGCCGCAGGAGGCGCTCGCGCTGCTGCACGGCCCGGGCGAGACGGTCGGCGCCGCGCTCGTCGCCGATGCGCGCACCGCGGGCGTGTGCTTCACCGGCTCGACCGCGGTCGCGAAGATCATCAACCGCGCGCTCGCGGCGAAGGACGGCGCGATCGTGCCGCTGATCGCCGAGACCGGCGGCATCAACGCGATGATCGTCGACAGCAGCGCGCTGCCCGAGCAGGTCGTCGATGCGGTCGTGCAGAGCGCGTTCCGCTCCGCCGGCCAGCGCTGCTCGGCGCTGCGCCTGCTGTGCGTGCACGAGGGCGTGGCCGACGCCGTGATCGAGATGATCCGCGGTGCGCTGCAGGAACTGAACGTCGGCGACCCGGCGCTGCTCCCCACCGATGTCGGCCCGGTGATCGACGCCGAGGCCTTCGACGCCGTCAATGCCCACATCGCGCGGCTGCGCGCGCAGGCGCGCCTGATCGGCGAAGCGCCGCTGGCATCCAGCTTCCCGCGCCTGATCGCGCCGATCGCGTTCGAGGTCGAGCGCATCGCCGACGTGGCGC
>Ga0307513_10008866_pt1 | contig 12794 bp, 12 predicted proteins | sample 15_EM_MG_FD_202174 | JGI IMG/M metagenome (GOLD analysis project Ga0307513, IMG submission 202174) | Populus trichocarpa ectomycorrhiza microbial communities from riparian zone in the Pacific Northwest, United States - 15_EM | ecosystem: Host-associated > Plants > Roots > Unclassified | place...
GAACAGCACCGGCAGGATGAACAGGATCAGCGGGATGGTCATGATCGCGGGCAGGCGTGCGGCCTTTTCCTCGGCGCGCATCATGCGCTCGTTGCGGAACTCGGCCGAGAGCACGCGCAGCGCCGAGGCGAGCGGGGTGCCGTATTTCTCGGTCTGGATCATCGTCGTGACGACGCCGCGCACCGCCTCGAGGTTGACGCGCATCGCGAGATTTTCGAACGCGGCGCGGCGATCGGTGAGAAAGCCCAGTTCGATCGCGGTCAGCGCAAACTCGTCGCCCAGTTCGGGATAAGCCTTGCCCAGCTCTCTGGCGACGCGGTGGAACGCGGCGTCGACGGTCAGGCCGGCCTCGGCGCAGATCACCAGCAGGTCGAGCGCGTCGGGCAGGCCCTTGCGGATCGCGTCGGTGCGCTTGGAGACCTTGTTCTTCAGCCAGATGTCGGGCGCCTTGTAGCTGAGGATCAAAGTGCCCGCGGTCAGACCGAATTTCTTCATCGGCGTCCAATCGGGCAGCATCCCGAACACATAGATCGCCAGCACCATCGCGCCGCCGAGCACGACCGGCATCACCAACCGGCCGAAGATCACCGCCACGGCCGCGTCCTTCGATCGGATGCCGGCCTGCATCAGCTTGACCTGCGCGGCCTTCAGCTGCTCGTCCTGCAGGACCTGCAGCGACTGCAGGAAGGATCGCATGCGGTCGGTCGTCTCGTTCTTCTGGTTGAGCCTGGCGCGGCGCTTCGAGGTGGAGGCGGTGATGCCCGCCTTCAGTTGCTCGCGACGCTCGTTGAGCGCCTTGACGCGCTTCGCCATCGGATCGCGCACGGTGGTGGCGGCATAGATCGCGACCATCATCGCCATCGCGGCGACGGCGACGAGCAGGGTCGCCACCCACAGTACGTCGACACCCAGCAGCGTCGGTCCACCCGTCTCACCCATCGTCGTCCGCCTCTTGAGGCGATTTCCATCCGGAAATCGCGGTAAATGCCCAGATCAGATTTCGGCTCAGATTTCGGCTCAGATTTCGAAGTCGATCATCTTCGCCATGATGAACGCGCCGATCGCCATCCACACCATTCCGCCCATGCCGGTGATGATCAGCCGTTCGTCGATGAAGAATTTCTGCATGTAGTTGCCGTTGATGAACCAGATCAGGCCGAACACGATGAACGGCAATGAACCGATGATATAGGCCGATGCCTTGGATTCGGACGACATCGCCTTGATCTTCAGCTTCATCTGGGCGCGCTTGCGCAGCACCTCGGCCAGGTTTGACAGCGTCTCGGCGAGATTGCCGCCGGTCTCGCGCTGGATCGTCAGCGTGATGACGAAGAACTGGAATTCGGGCGTGCCCAGCCGGTCGGCGGTATCCTGCAGCGCCGCGTCCATCGTCCGTCCGATCTTGATCTTGTCGCCGACCATCCGGAACTCCTCGCCAACCGGCCCCGGCACCTCGGCACCGACGACCGTCAGCGTCTCCGAGATCGGCAGGCCTGAGCGCAGGCCGCGGACCAGCAGTTCGATCGCATCGGGAAAGCGCGCGTTGAAGCGCTTGATGCGCCGGCCGATGAAAAAGCCGACCACCTTGTGCGGCAGCCCGAGACCGACGAACAGGCCGAGGCCCAGCGCCAGCAGGATCGGCGCACCATTGAGCCAGGCGAGCGCGGCCACGACCACCAGCAGACCCACGCTGGCCATCAGATACTGGCCGAGCTTCCATGGCTTGCCGGTCATCGCGATGCGTTTGCGGAGCAAGGCCGGGTTCGGCAGAATCTGTGAGGCGAAGCCGTCCATCCGGGTCGCGCGATGGGCGGTGATGCGGCGCATCTGCGCCTCGACCACGGCGCCCGTCGACTCGCTGTGGCGGTCGCGCAGCGCGCTCATCCGCCGGGTCTGCGCCTTTGCCATCGACGGGCCGGAAAAGGCGGCGACGAGCATCAGGACCATGCCGATCAGGCCGGCCGCAATCAGGATCATCGGCATCATCGGCATGTCAGTTCACCCGGTCCCCGCTTGTTGACGTCTCGATCGAAGGGCGCTGGATCTGTCAGCGCCCGGCGATCAGCCTTCCTTGGACAGCTTCAGCTTCTTCGCTGACGACGGCATCCTGTTCTTGAAATCGCTCAGCTTGCCCAGCAGCGACATCGCGCTGCCAGCCGGCTTCGCCGGTACCGCGATGTCGTCCCCGGCGACCGCCAATACGCGCTGCGCGAGTTCGACCAGCGCCTGCGTGGTCTTGGCGCCCTTGCCGGCTTCCGCCAGCGGCTTGCCCAGCTTCGCCGCCTGCGCCGCGAGCTTCTGGTCGAGCGGGATCACCAGATCGATCTTGCGCTCGATCGAGGTCTCGAAATCCTTGCGGTTGACCTCGGGCACGCCGGTGGCGGGCACGCGGTTGGCGACCACGAAGATCTTGGTCTGCGGCGCGTTCGACTTCAGCCATGAGAGAATGCGGATCACGTCGCGCGCCGCCGCCAGGGTCAGTTCGGCGACGATGATCGTCGCCTGGACTTCGTGCAGCAGATGCGGATGCTGGACCAGCATGTTGCGCGGCAGATCGATGACCGTGCATTCGAACGCCGACCGCATTTCTTCCTGCAGCTGGAAGAAGGCGGTGCCGTCGCTCATCAGCGGCTGGCTGATCGGCGCTTCGGCCGAGAGCACGGCGAGCTTGTCGTTGGCGCGCACCATCGCGCGTTCGATGAACAGCCCGTCGATGCGGCTCGGATTGTCGATCGCGTCGGTCAGACCGCGGCCCGGCTCGAGATCGAGCGCGAGCGCGCCGGTGCCGAAATGGACGTCGAGATCGAGCAGGGCGGTCGAGCGGTTGCTGCGATCGCCGAACAGCCACGCGAGCGAGGTCGCGATGGTCGAGGCGCCGACACCGCCGCGTGCGCCGATCACCGCCGCCATCATATGCGGACGATCGGCCGACGCGTCGACATGCTTGGGTGCGTTGAACACCGCCTGCGCCTGCGTCAGCGTCTCGCGCAGCTGATCGAGGCTGAACGGTTTCAGCAGATAGTCCTGGATGCCGCTGGCGACGAGATCGCGATACAGCCGGACGTCGTTGACCTGGCCCGACGCGATCACGACCGTGCCGGGTTCGCAGACTTCGGCCAGCGCGTTGATGTCGTTGAGCGGATCGCCCGACTCGCTGAGATCGACGAACAGCACGTTGGGGCTGGCCGAAACCGACAGCGACTGGACGGCGTTGCGCAACCCGCCCTTGTTGACCTTGTCGGCCGACCAGCCGAGCTCGACCGAGATCGCGCGGATCTGGTCGGCGGTGGCATCGTCGCAGACATAAGCGGTGAAGGGTTCACGCAGCGCGGCCCCGCGCTGAACATTCCATGGCGCGTTCATTGTCCTCCGCTCCTCGTGCTCTCGCTCTTGACTGCGCCTGACCCTGTGGGGGCCTTGTCGCGATAGGCCTTGATCGCCTTGCCCGAGGTCGCCGTATCGGATGTGGCGCTGCCCTCCTGGCCGTGGATCAGGTCGTCGGGATTGGCGACCATCGCCGCCAGATTGGCGTTGGTCGCGCAACCGAAGTTCGACATCGTCGAACTCTCATATTCGGGCTGTGATTGTCGGCTCCAGTCGGGACAGTTCGGTACCGACGCCGTCTTGCGGCTGACGATCACGCGAACCATGCCCGGCGCGATGCCGCCGGCGGTCACCGGCGCCTGGTCGTCGACCAGCAGGCCATAGCGTGCGGCGATTCCGGCGACGTCGTTGTGCGCGCCATAGCTGCCGGCTGGATCGTCGACCGCGATGCGATCTCCATAGCCGAGCTTCAGTGCGTCGAACCAGCCGACCAGCCGGGCACTTTCCTGCGGACCGATGCTGCCGCCATTGGCGTCGACGTCGATCACATAATCGGTGCGGCTGACGACCGGCTGGTGGACCGATTCCATGCCGGTGTTCTTGGTGCCGCCGCACGCGCCGAGCGTCAGTGCCAGCGCGGTTGCGGTCATGAGGGGTGTCAAGCGCATGATGGTCTCCCTGATCCCGCGGATCACTTGCTGAGGCTGAAGCCGGGGGCCGCGGCGCGGCCGCCGGTCCTGCGACCGGTGACACGGGCAGGATCCTGCGGCAGGACGGCACCCAGCGAAGGTTGGACCTGGCTCGGCGCCGCCGGCTGCGGGGTCGGTCGTTTCTCGCCCGATTTGCCCTCGAAAGTCTGGTTTGCGATGATGTTTGTGAGGTCGTTCGGCAGGTGATAGCCATCGGTGGGCAATGCGATCTGGTTCGCCGAGACCGGTTTGACCAGATAAGGCGTCACTACGATCACCAGCTCGGATTCGCGCCGTCGCCAACGCTTGGACCTGAAGAGATTGCCGAGAATCGGGAGGTCGCCCAGAAAAGGCGCCTTTTCCACCGAGTTGCTGCTGGCATTGCTCAACAGGCCGCCGATCATGAAGCTCTGGCCGGAGCCGAGTTCGACGGTCGTCTCTGCGCGGCGGGTCGTGATCCCGGGCACTTCGAAGTCGTTGAGCGTGACCGCGCCGACCGTCGACAGTTCCGAAACCTCCGGACGGACGCGCATCGAGATGCGGCCATCGCTGAGCACGGTTGGCGTGAACGCCAGGCTGACGCCATACTGCTTGTATTCGATCGTGATCTGTCCGAGCGTCTGGGCGAGCGGGATCGGAATCTCGCCACCCGCCAGGAAACTTGCGGTCTCGCCGGACAACGCGGTCAGATTGGGATTGGCCAGCGTCGTCACGAGGCCGTCGGCTTCGGCGAGATCGAGCGCACCGATTACGTCGAGCCCGAACAATCTGCCTATTCCACCCAGTGTGGTCGATGCATCCTTGCCGTTGATCGTCACCCCACCCGTCTCGTCGTCGACCGTGGCGAAGCCGCCGCGGCCGCGGCCGATGCTGAACTTGAAGCCACCGCTCGAGTCGCTCGTCATCAGGTTGACGCCTATTTCCTTGCTCAGCTCGCGATTCACCTCGACGATGCGGACCTGGAGGTTGACCTGCAGCGGCGTCGCCGTCCTGAGCCGGGTGATCACCTTGGTGCCGTCACCGACATAGGCCTGGACCAGCCGCTCGGCTTCGGCGCCGTCTTCGGGACCGTGGACTGTGCCGGTGAGCAGCATCATGCCGTTCATCGGGGTGGCGACGATCGCAGCGTCGGGCATCGCCAGCTGCAGCATCTGCCCGACCGAGCCGATATTGGTGCCGACCCGGACACTGGTGGAATAGACCACCGCGCCCGATTTGGCGGTCGCGTAGACCGCGGTCTCGCCCGGCCCCTTGGCGAAGATGTAGAGCTGGGTCGGCGAGCGGACCTGGACGTCGGCGACCTTGTCGTCGGCGACGAACAGGTCGCTCATCGGGCTCGGCAGGTTGATCAGGCGGCCATTGCCGATCGAAAGCACCATCGAATTGGCCGGAGCCCGCTCGGTCGGCGCCGCGGCGCCGGTGGGTGTCGAAGCAAGGGAGCATCCCAGTGCCAGTGCGGCAGCCAGGGCGGTCCCCACCGACCCCTGCATCATCTTCAGATTGCGCATCTTATTTACCCCCCACCGGAACTTCGGTGATTGCGTTGCCGCGTGCGACGCGGACCACGGGTCCGGTCGGTGCCGCCGGTGGCGGTGCGGTCGGCCTGCCGGCCAGAGCGGCAGCCATGCCGGCGAGCGCGGCTGCGTTCGGGTCGCCGCCGGCGCCCGCTTCGGGCTTGGACGGCACGGTGCGGCGCTGGAAGCGCGACACGTCGGCGCCCGTGACATACCGACACCTCGCCGGCGGCGATCGCGCGCTCCAGCTCGGCGGTGTTGTCGGCGATCGAGCGCAGCGACAGGCTGAGCTGGCCGATGGTCTGTGCCACCGCGATCTTCTCGGCGATTTTGGGCGTCGCCTCGATCGTGACGGTGGAGAAGATTTTGACGTCGGTCTTGCCCTCGGCGTCTTCGCTGTTGGTGCGTTGATCGGTGGCGAGCACCCGCATGTTGCGGACGATCGTCTCGGACACTTTCAGCGGATCGCCGTCGCCGCCACCGGCGACGCTCTGTGTCAGCACCAGGTCCACCCGGTCCCCGGGGAAGACGAAGCCGGCAACGCCGCTCTGCGTCGACACCGGGACGGTGACGGCACGCATGCCCGGCCCGAGTGCCGCTGCCAGGAAGCCGCGGTCGCCGGGCTTCACCAGGCTGCCCTGCGTGATCGGCTGACCGGCGGTGACCGCGAAGCGGACCACGGTTCCGGCCAATCCCTGCGGATTGGCCTCGCCCTTGATGTAATAGGCCTTGTCGATCAGCTCTTTGGGCCAGGGCTGGAAGCGGAAGCTGTCCGGCTCGATGATCGTCCCCACCGGCAAAGCGCGGGTCGCGACGAGCACCTGGGGACCATCGGTTGGCATGGCCGCTGCTCCGGCCTGCGGCGAACCGGCGCCGCTGAACATGTTCTTCGCCAAGACGGCGGTCACCGCTGCGATCAGCAACGCGCCTATCAGCAGTGCGATTTTCTTTGCATCCATGACGCGAAACGCCTCCTGCGCGGCCCGAATTGGCCAGTTCTCAAATCAGACAACAGTCCTTTTGTCGGACGAACGTCATCAATCAGACAAAATGGTTAAGATAAGGTTCGCCAATCGCCCACAGGCCGGCGGCAGAGATCGCCACGCCATAAGGGGTCTCGGGTTTCCCCGGCAATTTGCGCAGGCGATGGGCGATCAGCATGACGAGCGTCAGCCCGCCGCCGATGATCGACATCACTGCGATCGTCATCAACAGATCGTGGAACGGCAGCGGCGTCGCGCCGGCCAGACCCATCAACGCCAGCAGCGGATCCGGCAGCGGCAGCCACAAGGCCAGAGCGGCCAGCAGCTTGACGTCGCCGCCACCCATTCCGCCCAGCATGAAGGCGATCGCGAACAGCGCGAACACCGCGAGACCCAGTCCCAGCTGGATCGCCATGCCCGGCCAGGGATCGAGCCCCGCCGTCCACCAGCAGGCCGGCGCCAGCAGCGCCATTGTGCCGGTGAGCCGGTTGGAAATGTCGCGGCGGCGGATGTCGGTGACGACTGCTCTGACGAGCAGCAACCCCAGCAAGGCGACCAGCGCCGTTTGTATTACCCCCCCGGTCATGCTTATTGGGGCTACACACTATGGCTTTCCAAACCGTAACCATCCGCCGATGACCGGCATTTCTTTCGACCGCCGCGCGATTCCGCCGGCCGCGCGCTTCGGCGAGTGGATCGCGCCCGACGGCTGGCGCCATCGCCTGTTCGCGTGGGACCCACCCGCCCAGGTGGCGCCGCGCGGCAGCCTGGTGTTCCAGGGCGGACGCGGCGACATGGTCGAAAAATATCTCGAGGCGTTCGCGCACTGGCATGCGCAGGGCTGGGCGATCCGGTCGTTCGACTGGCGCGGGCAGGGCGGATCGGGCCGGCTCGGCCGCGATCCCAAAGTGGGACATATCGGCGATTTCGCGCCTTGGATCGACGATCTCGCAGCCTTCGCCGCCGACTGGAAGGCATCAACGCCGGCACCGCATGTTGTGGTCGCGCATTCGATGGGCGGCCATTTGTTGTTGCGCGCGCTGATGGAGCACAGGGTGGCGCCCGATGCCGCGGTGCTGGTCGCGCCGATGCTCGGCCTGCGCAGCACGCCGCTGACACCGGGCATCGCCGCGATGCTCGCGCGGCTGATGGCGCGGATCGGCGCGCCCGATCGCGCGGCGTGGAAAGTGCCCAACGAACGGCCCGGCCCGTCGCGCGCGCCGCGCCAGACGCTGCTGACGCACAGCACCGATCGTTATGACGACGAGCTGTGGTGGAAGGAGGCGAGCCCCGAGATCACCCTCGGCGCGCCGAGCTGGCAATGGCTCGCGGTCGCCTACGCCTCCGCCGCCGCATTCGCGCGGCCGGGAGCGGTCGAGGAGATCGCTACGCCGATCCTGATGCTCAATGCCGAGGCCGACCGGCTGGTCGACTCGGCGACGAACAAGCGCATCGCCGCGCGGCTGCCCGATGCGCGGATCCGCAACTGGGGTCCCGAATCGGCGCATGAGATCCTGCGCGAGGCCGATCCGGTGCGCACGCAGGCGCTCGCCGAGATCGATCGCTTTCTCGAAGCGCGGGCGCCACACGCTTGACGGGCTATGACGTCGCCATCGTCGGTGCGGGCATCGCCGGCGCCGGTCTTGCGGTCGAACTGGCGCCGCACGCGCGTGTCGTCCTGCTCGAGGCGGAGGACCAGCCGGGCTATCACAGCACCGGCCGCTCGGCGGCGTTCTGGACCGAAAGCTATGGCGGACCCGGCATCCAGCCGCTGACCACCGCCTCCGGCCCCTGGCTGGCATCGCCGCCGGCCGACATCGCCGACCGCTCTTTCCTCAGCCGCTGCGGCGCGCTCTATATCGGGCGCGCGCAGGACGCCGCTTCGCTGGACGGGTTCGAGGCGGTTTTCGCGCCGGCGATTCACCTCGAACGACTCGATCGCGCCGCCTTGCTCGGCCGAATCCCCGGCATCGTCCCGAAATGGGACAGCGCCATTCTCGAGGCGAGCTGCGCCGATATCGACGTCGGCGGCCTCCACGCCGCCTGCCTCGCCGCCGCGCGGCGGCGGGGCGTGACGATCCTGCCGTCGCACCGGCTGCGCTCGGCGCGCCGTCGCGCCGGGCGCTGGACGGTCGACACGCCGGCGGGCGCGGTGGTGGCGGCGATCCTCGTCGACGCGGCCGGCGCATGGGCCGACGACGTCGCCCGTGCCTCCGGCGTCGCCCCACTCAATATCCGCCCCTTTCGCCGTACGATCGTCCAGTGCCGCACCGATCCGCCGCCGCCCGCCGACATGCCGCTGGTGCTCGACATCGCCGGCGGCTTCTATTTCAAGCGCGAGGCGGGGGGCCGGCTGTGGCTGAGTCCGCACGACGAGACACCGACCGAGCCGTGCGACGCCGCGCCCGAGGAACTCGACGTCGCGCTGGCGATCGAACGGCTGCGCGAAGTCGTCGACTGGCGGATCGAGTCGGTCGAGCGCAAATGGGCCGGGCTGCGCAGCTTCGCGCCCGATCGGCTGCCGGTCTACGGCTTCGACCCCGGCCAGCCGGGCTTCTTCTGGTGCGCGGGGCAGGGCGGCTTCGGCATCCAGACCGCGCCGGCGGCGGCAAAGCTGGCGGCGGCGCTGCTGCTCGGCCGCGCTCCCGACCCGATGGTCGCCGGCATCGACGCCACCACCTATGCGCCCGGGCGCTTCGCGACGGCGACGAATTTACACTGATTGAAACGCGTTCGCTGGCGAATGCCCGCACGCAGGCCTAACGTCGGTCCGGTTCCGCACACCGGAGGAGGCAAGGATGGCCCACAAGTTCGTGATCGAGAAGAACAAGGCCGGCGAGTTCGTCGCGAAGTTCAAATATAACAGCGAAACGATCTTCTGGACCGAGGGCTATACCAGCAAGGCGAGCGCGAAGAACGCGATCGAGTCGATCCTGAAAAACGGCCCCGACGCACCGATCGAGGAGGATTGAACTCCAACTCCTCCCCGGAATGGGGAGGGGGACCGCCGACCGCAGGTCGGTGGTGGAGGGGCAGGGCGTAGAGCGCCGGACTCGCCATGCATCTCACCCTGCACCTTCCCCTCCACCAGCCGCCGGCTGGTCCCCCTCCCCGTTCCAGGGAGGATTTTCTACCGTCCCCGCCGCGCCGCCACCGCCGCATCGCTCGCGAGCTTGTCCGCCCGCTCATTGTCCGGGTGCCCGGCATGGCCCTTTACCCAGGTCCAGTCGATCCGGTGCGGGGCGGCGGCGGCGATCAGTTCGCGCCACAGGTCGACATTCTTCACCGGCTGGCCGGCGGCGGTCTTCCAGCCCTTGCGCTGCCAGCCGGCCAGCCATTTGGTCAGCCCGTCCATCACATAGCGGCTGTCGGTCGACAGCTTGACGTGACAGGGCTTCTTGAGCGCCTCCAGCGCGCGGATCGCCGCCGTCAGTTCCATCCGATTGTTGGTCGTCTCCGCCTCGCCGCCCGAAATATCCTTCTCGCGCGTGCCCGAACGGATCACCGCGCCCCAGCCACCGGGGCCGGGATTGCCCTTGCAGGCGCCGTCGGTGGCGATCTCCACTTTCGGCAGTTCGGCATTGGTCGTTTCGGTCATGCGGTCACGACGTCCGGATTGCTGGCGTAAAATTCGAGGCGATTGAGGAACGCGATCGGGTCATGGCGTGTCACCAGCGCGTCGGCCGGCGTGTTGAGCCAGTCCCACGCCCGCGTCAGCAGGAAGCGCAGGCACGATCCGCGCGCCAGTGCCTGGAAGGCGGCGCGCTCGGCCGCGTCGAGGCCGAACGTCGCGTCATAACCATCGACCAATGCGGTACCCAAATCGGGCCGGTAGCCCGTGCCATCGCTCGCGAAGCACCAGCTGCTATGCGTGACGGCCAGGTCCCAGGCGCGCACTTCGGTGCACGCGAAATAGAAGTCGATCACCCCGCTCACGCGGTCGCCCAGCATCAGCACATTGTCGGGGAACAGATCGGCATGGACTACGGCACTGGGCAGGCTGCGCGGCCAGTGCGCATCGAGCCAGGCGAGTTCGGCCGCCACGGTCGCGCGCAGGCCCGGCCGGATCCGGTCGAGATCGTCGCCGCAGCGTGTCGCCAGCGCGTGCCAGCCGTCAAGGCCGAGGCTGTTGGCCCGCGTCGGAGCGAAGCTCGCCAGCGCCCGGTGCATCGCGCCCAGCGCGCGGCCGGTGGCGGCAGCGTGCGCGGCCGTGGGGTGGCTCACCGACACCCCGGGCAGGAATTCGATGAGGCAGGCGGGCCGGCCGGCCAGCGTCTGGATCTGCACGCCCCGATTGTCGGCGATCGCGCGCGGCACCGGATTGCCGGCGTTGGCGAGATGATCGAGCAGCCCCATGAAGAAGGGCAGGTCGCCGGCGTCGACGCGCTTCTCGTACAGGGTCAGGATGAAGCGGCCGCCGGTGGTGTCGACCAGATAATTGCTGTTCTCGACGCCCTCGGCGATGCCCTTGGCGGACACGAGTTCGCCGGCATCGTAGCGGGCGAGCAGAGCAGTCATCTCCTCGGCGGAGACGTGGGTGTAGACCGCCATCGGGATCAGGCCGCTTCGAGGCCGCGCGGCAGCTTGAACGCCATCGTCTCGACCGCGGTTGCCAGTTCCTCGCTGTCGACGCGATAGTGCGCGGACAGCAGGTCGATCACTTCGCGGACGAGCAGTTCGGGGGCGGAGGCACCGGCGGTGATGCCCAGCACGCTCACGCCCTGCAGCCAGCCGAGGTCGATCTCGCTCGCGCGCTCGATCAGCAGCGCCCGTGCGCCGCAGCGTTCGGCGACCTCGACCAGCCGCAGCGAATTCGACGAATTGGGCGCGCCGATCACCAGCATCGCCTCGCATTGCGGCGCGATCACCTTCACCGCCGCCTGGCGGTTCGACGTCGCATAGCAGATGTCCTCGCCGCGCGGCGCCTGGACCGCCGGGAAGCGCCTCCCGATCGCGGCGACGATCTCGGCGGTGTCGTCGACCGACAGCGTCGTCTGGGTCAGGAAGGCGAGGTTGCCGGTGTCTGCCGGAGCCAGCTTCATGACATCCTCGACCGTCTCGATCAGGGTCATCGAACCGTCGGGGACCTGGCCGAACGTGCCGATCACCTCGGGATGGCCGCGATGGCCGATGAACAGGATGTGGCGCCCGGCCGCGACCAGCCGCTCGGCCTGGCGATGGACCTTCGACACCAAAGGGCAGGTCGCATCGAGCCAGGTCAGACCGCGCTCGCTTGCCTTGGTCGGCACCGCCTTGGGCACGCCATGCGCCGAGAACACCACCGGCGCGTCGTCGGGCACCTCGTCGAGTTCCTCGACGAAAATCGCACCCTGATCGCGCAGGCTGTCGACGACGAACCGGTTGTGGACGATCTCGTGGCGGACATAGACCGGCGCGCCATATTTCTCGATCGCCAGTTCGACGATGCGGATCGCGCGATCGACGCCGGCGCAGAAGCCGCGGGGCGCGGCGATCAGCAGCTTGAGCGGAGGCAGCGAGCCAAGGGGTGGTAGCGCGGGGGCGCTCATCGTCGTCATCTCGGGCCCGATCGTCATCACCGGGCCGGCTCTACGCGATTGCATGGCGGCACGAAAGCCGGTTCCTCTGGTCCGGGCGTCCAACTTGTGGCAAATCGCCCGCCGTCGCCTCGTTACCCAAGGATCCGTCGTGCCCCCCATCAAAGCGTCGCTCGTTACCGCCGCCGTCCTCGTCCTGCTCGCCGGCTGCTCGAAAGACAACGAGATCGTCGATGCCGCCGGCGGCATTTCGGTGACCCGTTCGGCCTGCCCGGCGGTCGCCGTCCCCGATTATACCGGCGACGTCACCCTGTTCAATCCGCCGGCGAGCCGCGATTCGCGCGCGATCGACGTCGTCGCGGCGATCACCAACGTCCGCACCAGCTGCAACGAAAGCGGCGCCGACCTCGTCAGCACCTCCACCTTCGACGTGATCGCGCGGCGCTCCGATCCCAATGGCGCCCGCGACGTGACGTTGCCCTATTTCGCGACCGTCGTGCGCGGCGGCAGCGCGATCGTCGCCAAGCGTGTCCACAATGTCACGGTCCATTTCGCCGAGGGCGAACTGCGCGCGACCGCGGCGGGCAGCGGCACCGCGGTGGTCAACAAGGCGGCGGCGACCCTGCCGGCGGAAGTCCAGCGCCAGATCACGCGCAAGCGCAAGGCGGGCGACGCCGACGCGGCGATCGACCCGATGGCGAACCCCGAGATCCGCGCCGCGGTCTCGCGCGCCAGCTTCGAACTGCTGCTGGGGTTCCAGCTCGATTC
>Ga0307513_10008867_pt1 | contig 12790 bp, 15 predicted proteins | sample 15_EM_MG_FD_202174 | JGI IMG/M metagenome (GOLD analysis project Ga0307513, IMG submission 202174) | Populus trichocarpa ectomycorrhiza microbial communities from riparian zone in the Pacific Northwest, United States - 15_EM | ecosystem: Host-associated > Plants > Roots > Unclassified | place...
GTCACCCCCCAGGAGCTAGCCACAGGTTTTGTGTCAAAACCTGGTGACTGGGGATTCCCACCATTTTTATGTCATGTTTGGCCAACCTTATCGGGTTTTTTATGTCAATAGGTGCTGACTAGTATTGTGTTGTGGCGGTGGAAGGAAGGCCGATGATTCCCCTGCCATCGAGGGCGAGGAGGTTGACCGCTTCCGGGACCTTGCTCCCAATCGAGAGTTGCGTCGAAACATCCGTCGAGCTCGAGGATCAGTCGGGGATTGAACACTCGTTGGAGACATTAGCCTTGGAGGACAGATCACTATCGAGCCACTTTCTCAGTTCTGTCAGGACGAGCTCAAGGCCTTCGGTAGAGGTGGTGGGTCGAGTTCCAATGATGAACGTTCTTCCGAGGGTCGAGACAGTTGCAGCGGAGAGGAATCTCTCGTTGTCTTTGCCTGACGATGAGGCGCGGCTTCGAGGGATTATGAGCCATGTGCCGGTGAGGAGTCTCGAGGGTTGGCGAGGGAGAGTGGTGTATTGCATGGATGCCAGTCGTTGGGAGATGGAGTTGCACGTTCCCTTGGGGTTGAATGAAGGGGATCGTATCTTCTCGACCTTGACTGATGCTCATGATTCTCCTGAGCATTCTACTTCTCCGGCATCGTACCATGGCGAGATCCTGGACTATGATCAAAGCGAAGAATAGTAGTCGCTGTATCGTATCTTGTATCATCGAAGAGGCAGTAAGCCTCAAATCAATTTGTCTTCTTGTCTTGTCTTGATTGTTCGTGAGGGGGAAATGAGTTGAAGGATAATGAATGTGTTCGAAGAGGGGAGGTCTTCGTGGATTGTTATGGGTCGTTTGACGGTTTTGAAATTTTTATTTCGGCTTTTCTGTTAGCATTGCAAGCGCGCTGACAGATTACGCGTTCGTGACAACTAGAGAACAGCAACAAGAGACTAGCCTTGATTGCTCTGGGATACTCGGCAGTTGGATCAATCCAACTCTTGCTGTGTTGACAGTTGTTACAACAGGTGATCTCTCCACGGTTGTCAGGAACGACATAGACAGCACGAGAACCAACAGAGTTATCAACAGTGGCCACATTGCAGATAGACATAACAGGTATGGTGGTGTTGATTGGTGAAGTGGTAGGAAGGTTTGATGGGGATTGATTGCATACTCACCCTGCTTATATGCTTTCCACCTATCCCCTCTGCTCTACCTTCGGCCCGAGCCTTCTTCTCATCATCAAGGGTTCATTCTATTCCCCATCACCGCCCATGTCTTATCTTGCAGCCCACCTTGGTCATCTTCCATCAACCCTCAACATCATCTTTCATATCATCGCACTCAACCATCGTCATCAATGACTTCATTCTTTCGTCATCATTGCATCATCATGACACATTTATGACATCATGACCTGGACTTTCATTCTGGACTTTCACAAACATGTTTCAGACTCATCTTTGATGCCCCATCACATTCATTCCCCCTACACGTTTCACATTCATCTGCATCATTGATTGTTATCCCCCATTTCACACTGATCATTCATTTATCAGTTCCAACTCCTACCTTTCCATTTTTGGTACAAGTTGCCTTTTTAGGTTTTGGTAGTTCTCACACATCCATTCCTTTCTATTCTTTCTCTCCCTTCACTGGTTTGCGCAGCCTTGGTCATGCCTGTCACTGTCACGGCCCCTCTTCATATATAGGTAACTAGATTGTGGCTGGTGTTTCTTTAGCTTTGCAATTCCAGGAAATCCTCTCCCCTTCTCAGCCCTCTTGCACTGTTACAGACAAGCGAGTATTTTTCCTTAGGAAGAAACCCCAGCATCCTTCTTGCTCTCCTCCACTCAGTTCTATCAGTTCATCATTGCAACCCTTCACTCAAACACTCAAGTCAAGATCAACGCTCACTCTGATAATCCCTCAGTTTGAGGCACACATCTACCAAGTAGTTTATGATTGTCCTAGTGGGTTAACCCCATAGTGCAGCAGGAACACCTACCAGAAGAAGCGACCACTCAAAGCTGTTGTGGTTGTGTCTAGGGACTGGGTTGATTTGTTCCCCAGTAACAACACCTTTGGCGCAGTAGAGCTTAGGGTGAAGAGTGGCCCTGACACATATGACGTAGATCTATGGTGTAAGTCCAGTGCTATAGTTCACTTATAGCAGCAACCATCATCAGGTTGCTTATAGCATTATCTGGTGATCTGATCGGGTGTTAGAGCCACTCCATTTCAACACCTCAATCTTCTCTGTAACCTCTACTCCAACCAGTGAGTTGGATACCTCTCAATAAACCACTTTACCCTTTATACTAACATACCTAGCAGGAGTCTCCTGCTATTGTATGTTACCTACCTCCCATCCCAATTCCAACTTTGTCTCTCCTTTTCCCCTCCCAGAGATCAGAGATATAAGACTAGATTTGTGGAGTCAACGCTTGCTGACAAGCCTCAGTGTTAACCAGACCAGAGGCCAGCTAGTGCACTGTCCCTACTATTGACCCTTTTCATCTTTAGATCAAGAAGCTCCTTCCCCACCCTTCCTCTCCATGGTCAATCATTATTTTGAGTGGCAATCCATCTATACTAATCACTCCCGGCTATCATCACTTTTATAGTCCATCCCACCTATCATACAGACGTACCTCAAGTACTCATCAACTCCACCCCCTTTACAAGTGTGAGTCTTACATAGTCAGTTGGTGGGAGTTCCCTACATCTCTACCCGGTCAAGTTGTTGCTTGGTTACAAACTGTATCCAACCTTCATGACCAAGCAGAAAGTTTCTGGCTCTTTTCCCACGCTCTCACCAACTTCATAGACAAGTTCTGGAAACCTGTCTACCCCTACAATCACCACTCACCCAACCTCAGACCCGCTCATGCTCCTCCTCTTCCTCTCACTCCGAACCACCCTCTACACACTACACCTCTGGTGTCCAATGAATAGTAAGTAGGCACCATCCCTGACAATTCACAGCACCTGAAAGAGGACACTTTCAAAAAGTACCCTCACTTCCCACAGTGAATGTAGGAAGTTCAGATATATATAGAGCCTTGTTATAGCCCTTAGAGAATCAAATGAGTAGAGTGCTCCTTCTCTCCCTAGTTTCCTGTCTGAATTTCATATTCTCTCTCTCACATCTCTCTCACCCCTCTCTCATTCAACTTGCCCACCATCTTGCTCCTGTCTCTTGAGTCTACACTAAGCCCATCCACCTCCCTCAAGCTCTCTATCACATCAAGAACTTCCCTACCCAACCACTCCACAAGCAGCAAAATCCCACCTTCACTACACTTCCCCCACACTCCCTTTCCTATCCAGAGCTCCCTGTGGGAGGTGGTACTTCAACAATCTGTATCACTATTACATTAGTGCACTCAACTTTATCATTTTTGGCTTAGGACAACCTAACCAGGACCCAACACCTACTTGTGATTGTAGAAATGTCATCTGAGGTCATCTTGGTGCATTTACATGCTACACCCCTTCCTTTTGTAAATGGTCACACTTTCACTAGATGGAGAACTTCCAAGGGCAGAACAGACATTACATTCAACATTCAACTTCAAGTGAACAACAGACAGGAAATGAGATCAGTAAATACAACTAAGGCACATCACAGTGCACTGGCAATAATTTGCCGTTCCCCATAATCTGCACTTCCATCAACAGGGCGAGTACGAGGCACCCGCATCTCAGAAATGATCAATGGCTCACACACAAGGTAATCCAATCTCCCACTCTCCCTCTCCACCTCCACAATGTTCTCCAGTGCCCACATTGCATCCTCCACAACACAATCCAGAACATCCACACAAAGTACCAGCCGAAATTCCCGCACCCTATACATCTGTCTAAACACCTTGAATCGCCTTCGGCTATGTTGGACATTTTCAGCTTCTATTTCTGGAAGTGGATGCTCCACATAAACAGGCTTCACCCAAGTGGATCCAAAACAGCTGAAATCGCACTCCCGGTAGGTGATAACGATGTCAAGAGGTATATGGGGTGGGATGGTGGAGAGCACGGCTTTGAGGAAACCAGAAGCTGCCTCCCCCGCAGTAGCAATTGATCCAGCAGTAGTTTCGAGCGTCCGAAGGGACTTGTTTCGTGACAGATTGAAATGCCAGCGCACAGTTCGGTTATTTGCTATGAGTCATCGACTTGAGTTTATTCTCTCCTGTTTCCAAACAGATTCTCACGGATTCTCACCATATGGGTCCGTTGGGTACAACCGCAATCTCTCCAGTGTTTCCGTGCATGCATCCAAAAGTAGCCGCACACAATTCACCCTGAAGAGGTCCATACAACGAAAACGAAGTCCACCGAAAAGGGTAATCATGTCCTCCATAAGCTTCCTCCTCGTGAAACATGTGAGCGTTAACCGTCCACGCAGTGGCGGTACAGAGAGGGGGACAAGTGCTGTATCAACTGTGATCTCCTGCTCTTCTTTGGGGAAAGGGTAGCAGAGCTTAAGGTCCTGGAGATTTGGGAAGAGACCAACAAGGTACAGGATCTCTCGACAAGACCCTTTGGGCTCACTGAGAGCAAGGAATTGAAGAGTGGATGCGAAGTGTCCAAAACACCGTTGAATGTTCGGTATGGAGTTGGATACTTGGAGACCATCTATTCCAAGCTCCCGGAGGTTTGTGAGTGCGGAAAAGTAACATAGAGCGTGTCTGTAAAACCGTTCAGGGGTGAGGTTCTCAGGTGGATAGCCCTGCTTGCGGATGCGAAGTCGCTTGACGAGCGGAAGCAACCCAAGCTTGCATGATTCTCGGAGTGGTGTAGGCCATCGGTGTTTTAAGTCGCACTGGAAGAGACAGAGTTGGTCTGTCGTGAGGGAGTAGTGAAGATGGGACACGGCCACGATGTACCACGAATAACACGTCATGGAGCAAACGAGGAGGGTGGGGGTGTCGTAGATGAAGTAGGAGATGATTGTCTCTACAAGTTCTTGTGGGATCCTGGTGATTGGTGACGAGCATGGGGTAGGTGTCTTCGGGGTACCTGAGAAGCACCACTTGATTTTGGCTTTGCTCCGGTACCAGAGTTTCGTAGCGAGTAATTCGATCCCTGCAACGGTGTCGACGCGACACAATGAACCGATGAAAGACCGAAAACGGCTTGTAGAATCACCTGTCAGCGAAGATGTGGGTGTCTTCACGGGCGGCATTGTGGACGGGATGAGGGATCAAGCGGCGATCGGGCTCTGAGGAAGTCCGAGGTGACCCTGAGTGTTCCACTCGATCTCGGGGCGCACGAGGACGCCTTGGGATACAGGAAAGTTCAAAAGAAGAATTCATTCCGAATGCCCGCAACAAGTCCGTAAAGCGAGTATTCAAACAACAGTGGTAAACATAGAGGAGTGTTTGAAGGGGACGGGCGACCCCATCCGCATATCTACCAAGAACCGCCAGCTGATCGCAAACATGTATACGTCTCCCGAAACCTGCGCACAGTGTACTCCTCCACCGCCACTGGATTGTACTCCCTGGGGTTCCCAGGTCCGAAACAATGCGGCACACATGAAAGTGTCAAAGTTCGGATTACAGAAAATGGCTATCGACTGACGCAGGAGCGATGGCCTCGAACTCGTTGGCCGGTAGGAAAGGAGGGGCAACAACGCGGTGGAGGGTCCCACGTAAGACGTTATCGCTCCAACGAGCGAGAAGGTTGGCAACATTGACGACAATAGCTCCGGGCTACAGAGAGAGTACTCGAATAGGGGTGAGTCATCTTGCCAATTCACGGAGAAAGAAAAGGGGAGGTGCTCACAATTGGGTGTGTTGGCACGAATTGCTTCGCAGTGGGGTTTTCAACCCGGAGCCCACCAACCTAGAGGAGCACATGAGTGTTTCGTCCATCATTTAGGGGAGTTCGTCGCTTACGGAGTCCTGAAAAAGTAAAGTTAAAGTACCTGGGGATGGCGCGTTCAAGCAGAAGACTTAAATGATGGGCTCACCGTAATCTGTATGAGCACCGGCACAAGCTTGACCATCACTGCGTAGTAAATCGGTCTTAATTGGAAGAAGTTTTCTTGTAAATTAAGTCCGAGAGCGATTGCCCCCATCACACGGACATGCAACTGGTGACGTGTCTTTCAGAAAGGTTCTCGATCTGAGGAAACAGTGAACCGATGGAAGGAGGAAACTCACCTGGTAGAAACAAAACGTAAATTTCTTGAACATGGGCACGTCCGACTCCTGGGGCAATACGCTCTTCCACGTATTATCCCAGTCACGACCAATTTCCATCGTCTCCTTGTAGTCCGGAGCAGACGCTCGAAGTCGTGCGATTTCCGCTTCATCTTGTGAGTTGGTCACGCGCTCCCGCCCCTGTTGCACGTAGCCACAGTTCGAACGGGGGTCCTCCCACGCGAGTGCTTGCTAAGGAAACGACACAGTAAATAACCTCGGATTAATGCCGAGTCTCTTGTAGTAGGTAATTACCGCATGCTGACCTTTTTCTCGCGTAGAAGTCCGAAAATTTCATCACTTCAAACATATTCCGTTGAGCAACTACTTCCACGAGAACTGGACCACACACCCTCTTGAAAGCTTCTCGCACGACCCGATCGCTAACGCCGCGATTCCTCGTTGTGGACAGTTTCACGTCTCTGGTCGAATGACGAAGAGCCGAAGATTGCAAAGTCATCACCGGGATTCCGGGGGTGTCCACGTTGCCGTTAAGTACGGTAGCCAGCGAGTGTGAGGCGACAAAGGAGCGAAATAAAGTTCTAGAGACGGCAGCTCTCGCACAGGACAACGCTGGGAGGGACTCAACTTGTTCTCAAGGTCGTCGTCCAGCACTTGAGCATCCCGGGATTGATCGATGATCTGCGGCCGTGTGTGCCTGACCACATCCCCGTTCGCAAGAATCCCACCGCAGAAGGGTCGCCCGCTGGGCTCTGCGATGGACTCAGGTCAATTCTTCCCTACAAAACCCGCTATCCGATGCAGTTGCTCGGTAGACGAATTGTTGATGCGCACCCGCATTGGCCTGACCTCTGTTCAACCGTCTTCGGAAACCAACCTTTCCGTCCCGTTTCCTCAGGTCTTCCAAACCTGGTCGGTTGCTCCCACTGTACCCTGCCAACTAACCGACAAGAAATAGTTTCAGTTTGAGATCAGCCCGATAACTGATGATCTCATTCCTCCCCGCTCAAAGAGCATGGGGCACCTCGAAGCACCCACGAAAGCCCACGAGTCGTATTGTCGAAGGACCAGGCGTCGCCCGAGTAGCGGAGGCGGTGACCGGTGAAGAGGGAAGGGATTCCGACCCTCCTCTGGTATCTTCCACACCGATATGCTATTTCAACCTCTCCATAGTTTCCTCCAGATCATCGCCCAAAACCTCCAAGCAAGAAACCAAACGGAATGGCTTGGTCTCGAAAATATCCCGAGCCACCCTGAATAGGGTACACTGGAAGAAACCCACGTCGAGGGTGTCTCTGTCCTCGAGTACGATGGCGACCTCAGAGAACACGAGGGATATGATGGTGGACAAGAGATCCCCGAGAAAGCTGAGGGCATCATAGGAATAGTCCTGAGGCAAACTCGTGACTGTGATCTCGAGGGATCGAAGCGACCAGCTGTTCGACAGATCAAAGACCAACAGTAGGGTTTCAGGAGGTCCAAGAGATTCTGTGGATTATCGAGTCAGACAAGCGAGGGCGCACGAGAATGGAACAACGCCTACGAATACGAGGTGTGGTGTGAGCGCGCAATGTCTCGAGGATGTTGGCGCAGGCGTTCAAGAGGAAGGATGCACCCTTCATATCGAGCAGGTTCGTGTAACGGGATAGCGGGTGGTCAGACAGCTCGGATAGAGCTCTCAAAAAATCCTCCGCATCAAACGAGATCAGGCTCAACGGCCCTCGCAACGGAAGCACTGATTGTGGGACGAGCACTGGGCCTGACGGCGATGACTCCGAGATACAATAACAGACGGACTTGAAACCGCCAACGTTTGCGAAAACTCCTAGGAAGTGTAGGAGTGGAAGGTATGGGTGACAGATCAAGCAAGCTTCCTACCGACGGGTGTGTGAAAATTCCGGGCGGGATCACGTCCTCGCAGCAGCAGTTTCCTCCGTATCGCGTTCACATTCCGCCAAACTCTGCGTCTAATGGGCAAATCCACTCAACGAACTTCTCCCTACTCGACCGATGGAGGGACCTGCACCGCGCCGTCGACCGTCTCCGTCATGACATCCCTGTCGTTGCCAAATCGACCCCCTACGTCAGCGCTGGGTGCATTCGTGTGGAGGTGCCGGATGTGGTTCGAGTGTACGTTCGTTTTCACGATGCTGGAGCCATGGGAGAAGATTCTGTGTGGTGAGTCTGCCGGAGAGACGGAGAAACTTTGGTTGGTTTGAACGGTTTCTGTTTTTACAGCGGTGGTGATCATGACTTTGTTCCTGCTCGTCGGCACGGGCTTCGTTCGATATTTCCCTCCACACGTCAAGACAATGTACGATAGGGCGACATATTACTGGTCCGGCGACGTCTCTCTGCTGGCGAACGACCCTGGGACCGGGTTCTAGTTTGACGATTCGATACCTTCAGTCAGGTGGGTTCATACCCGACTTACTCTATTCCCCGCCGTTACTTATTGGTATTCGTATTCAGGTCGGCCTGGTGTATACCCTTGATTCCGGAGCACGTTAATCATTAATGCAGTCCCCTTTTCTTTCGCCGCGTAAAAGATTTTTTTGTCGGCCGATTAGAATGTTCCATGCCCAACTCTCCGCCCCGCCCCCCGCCATTGTGTCGAAATTCCCTTCCCCGTCTGACACCGACCCACCCTCCGGATCATGTAAATTGTTTGACGTCCCGTTACTCGGCCCGACCCCCTCTTCCTCCTTACAACTCGTTGTATCGTAGCAACACCCCCACCGCAAACTAAACTTACGATACGAATCAATGGCCCAGGCGGCACAGACTGAGCGACGCGTGTGAAATTGTCCCGCCTCACCCTGTCGGCTCGCATCGACGAACTCTGCGTGTCGCTTCGTGTTTTTCTGTGCCTGCGCTTCCATGCTTGGAGTGCCTTTCTGGCTGCGGCGAATTACATTGCATCGCTCCATCCCCCGTGCCGAACCGGGTTCTCGTACGTCACACGCCGCGGCTTTGTTCAGTCGACGAGATCGTCTCGCGCGTGTATGTTTCTGGTCGGCGCATTTCCGGCTTTGGTGTCTCTATGTGTCTTCGGACCCCGGGTCTTCTGTGAGACCGGCCTTATTGAGCGACTTATCCCCGATGAAAGTCGGGAAACTCGTGATCGAAAGGATTTACCTCATCCTGCTTCCGACCCACGTAGTCATTCCAAGCTGGAGAACTCCAATGTGACGTCTACTCATGGTCATCTGGTCGCTGGGAGAAGAGAAAAGATGCTTCGAAGCGAGGGGGGAGGATCATTTGACACCAAGACGCGTGTGGTAATTGGACCGGAATAATGATTTCCGTCTCGCATCGCTCATTCTGGTCCCCAATTTCTTCCCTGATTTTTATTTATTTTTCATTCCACCCGTCGAGCGGTACGTCCTTCCCCACATTCTCCACGCTAGCGACTGGTATATAAACCAAGCGGGGGACAGAGAATGATCCCTTGTGAAACCTCCTCACCGTTTCCCATCCCACCCCTCTCCCCCAGTTCCTCTCTGCACGGAAGGAATCATGATTTCCTCACGCTTCCTCCCGCTCCTCTTCTCGTGCACATACGCAGCGGTGGCCTTTGCCGCCTCCTTGCCCTTGGTTCGTGAAGGCAATTTCCCCAAGCGCCAGGACGCGAAGGACGCGACTGTCCTGATTCTCGGCGGTGGAGTCTCTGGTATCATTGCTGCGAAGACCCTTACGGAGCAGGGTATCACGAACTTCAAGATCATCGAGGCTCGCGAGGAACTTGGAGGGCGTTTGCACAGCGAAGTGTTCGGAGAGCCAGGCAGGCGAGTGACCGTCGAGGTGCGCAAGTCCACAACAGCTCCGTGGGTAGGCGTTGATGGGCTTACTTCCTCTTCATAGGTTGGCGCGAACTGGGTTCAAGGAATCGGTGGTGGCGAGGGTGAAGGTCCAGAAAACCCCATCTGGACCCTCGTCCAGAAATACGGCGTCCAGACGCGACTCAGCGAATACTATGATGGCATCGGTAAGTTTTATCACCGCAACATTTGTCTTGGCATCACCAGTGACTAATTGTTTTCCAGCCATGTTCGATGAGACTGGGGCGACCAACTTCACTGATATCTTCGATGAATATGAAGAGGCATATGGCGAGCTGACCGTTGCCGCTGGAGCCCGCGTGGAGAAGAACTTGGTTGATACCACTGCCAGGACTGGCTACGGATTGATCGGCGTCAAGCCAAAGACCCCTCAAGAGATGGCCGTGGAGTATTACACCTTCGACTGGGAGTATGCTCAGACTCCTGAGGTACTGGTTCACCTTCATCACTGCTCGTTGGATTCTTGGCTGATCTGTTCGCTATAGCAATCTTCGTTGATCGCTTCGTCTTGGGTAAGTAACTCGTTACAATGATTATTAGTGACCAGACCCGCTCATCGTTGGCTAGGGTAACAACTACACCTTTGACGTTGCTTCAGGAGGTTTCTCCCCGGAAAACCAGCTTTCCATTGACCAGCGCGGTTTCAAGACCTTCATTCAGGAAGAAGCGGCAGAGTTCCTCACCCCGGAGCAGGTCATGCTCAACACAACGGTCAAGACGATCGCTTACTCTGGCGAGGGTGTCACTGTCACTCTCGTTGATGGATCGACAATGGAAGCCGATTACGCTTTGGTCTCGTTCAGTTTGGGTGTGCTCCAGAATGACGATGTGACTTGGGAACCCGAGTTGCCTGCATGGAAGACTGAGGCCGTTCAGAGCATGTCCATGGTCAGTGATTTTCTCTCGTTACGCCCTACGTCTCTCACATCCTGCACAGGGTACCTATACGAAGATCTTTATGCAATTCCCGCAAAAGTTCTGGTTTGACGCCGAGGTAAGGACGCTTAACTATCGACCCAGGTCACGTTACTAAGGGCGAGAACAGATCGCCATCTACGCCGACCGAATTCGTGGAAGGTACCCCGTTTGGCAGAGTCTCGATCATGAGAACTATTTCCCCGGATCCGGAGTGCTCTTCGCCACCGTCACCGTACGTCTTCCTCCCGCAGCTTCTGGGCCATTCTTATCGTAATCACTCATAGGGCGACTGGTCTCAACGCATTGAATCGCTGACCGATGCTGAGGTTCAAGCGGAATTGATGGATGTCCTCCACACCATGTACCCCGATATTCCCGAGATTCCCGAACCCACCTCCATCCTCTTCCACAGGTGGTACAACGACCCACTCACTCGTGGAAGCTACTCCAACTGGCCTGCAAGCTTCTTCCAGGAGCATCACGATAACGTGAGGGCGACTGTTGATGAGAGGGTGTGGTTCACTGGCGAGCATTGTTCTCAGAAGTATTTCGTAAGTGTTCCTTTTTTGCGAGCGCTGCTCTCGCTGATCATGCTGTGTTCGTTTAGGGTTTCTTGCACGGCGCCTGGTTCGAGGGACGAGATGCCGGTCAGGAGCTCGCTGAATGTATCAATGGTGGTGGGTGTGCGAAGGTCCGGGAGCACTTCGAGGATGTGACGAACGCTCGACCTTACAAGGTCGATGAGTACGACCCTCTGCGACGCAAGTGAGCCTAGGACCCTCTGCGACGCAAGTGAGCCTAGGACCCTTTGGGCCGTTCACGGTAACCACCGTTTCATGTGATGAACCACGGGGCTCAACGATCTACGATCTATATCAATGACTTGTACTATATCTTCATGATTCGTAGCGAATAACGAGAAGCGCTTCCGCGGATCCTTTTTTTCTACTGTATGAATGAGGCTCAAGGCGTTTTGCGTGAACCGCCTTGAAACCACGTTGGGGTTTTTTTTTACCCCGCGTAGGACAGGAAAGGGGCGTGACTGAGGCAATGTAAATCCTGATTGGACTGAAACCACATTGGAGTTGCAGAGATGGAGCGTTGTGTCAGATCCCGGGTTCGGGCTGTGACATACTGCATCCACTCAGCCGTACGTTTTGGTTTAGCTCGGACCACCCGGGACCGACGCGCGCGGGCTGCTATGGAATGGTAACCGAGACGCATACTGCGAAACGCAGATACTCATGCATTGGGTGGCGAAGAACGATCCCCTTTCACGTCAAGGAGCCCGTTTTCCGGGAAAATGGACCGGGATACGGTATGGCGCGGTTCCTGGAAGCGTCTCTGTGATTGTCCGAACTATTAGGAGACTCGTGCTAATCTGGGAGAAGGTCGCAAAGCGTCCACAGCGTCCGTGGTACATTCTAGGAGACCCGGGTCGCCTTCGATACCACCCGAGGGGCATATAGACATCGGCGGAGAATACAAGAGAGAACTTAGGTTTGTCCGCTGGGCTCACTTCGGCTCCTTCGACGTTTGCTGATCCCATCACATCTGATCCCAGATCTGCTCTCCGCCAGCCAGCCACTGGCCAGTCTGCGTTTCCTTCGCGAGAGCCCCAAATGAACACGCACTAGCACACTTGGTTACAGATTGTTTGGGGGTGCGCGCGCGGTTTTAGATAGATAGATTGTTGCAAACGCGGACTGGGTCCGATTCGCTGGAGTCGGTCGGACGAGGGGGAAGCTTCGGAGGCTCAGACCTGCCCCACGGTTATAGCCGAGTGGGGAATCTGTGGTGTCAAGGGCCCCAGCACTGGACAGCCACGAGTAGAACAGATATGAGGGAAAATAAGCCACGGCCCCGTCCA
>Ga0307513_10008868_pt1 | contig 12790 bp, 11 predicted proteins | sample 15_EM_MG_FD_202174 | JGI IMG/M metagenome (GOLD analysis project Ga0307513, IMG submission 202174) | Populus trichocarpa ectomycorrhiza microbial communities from riparian zone in the Pacific Northwest, United States - 15_EM | ecosystem: Host-associated > Plants > Roots > Unclassified | place...
ATAAGTTTGCATTCTTAACTAATAATAGTCATTATGAGTTTAAACAAAAAAATCGAGTAACAGTTATACATTGATACATTTTATTCATACAAAATACATCATGATTTAAAATGCGATTACATGATTCTTTGCAAAAGTAGGGTCCCGTGAAATGGGGTTCCTAGGCACCTCGTTGGTGTGACATCCCTGCTGTAGTATAAATATTTACAAGAATTATAAATAATTAATAATAAGAAAATAAATAGTTTAAGGAAACATTATTGTTATTTTATGTTTAAAGCATAATAATAGTAGTTCTTTCATATACTTGGTACATACAAAACATAGCACACATGAATGCATCATTTCTTGAAACTAACTCATAACTTCCCAATCAGGCTATCCTCTTAGAACGCCATTAGCTAAAGCTAATCATCAATCATAACCTGGTCATCTGCTTCGGATGCCATTAGCCAGAGCTAATCATCTATTCATATCGGTCAACCACTCAGGATATTATTAGCCGAAGCTAATCATTTATTCATCTCAGTCATCCACTTAGGATGCCATTAGTTGAAGCTAATCATCAATCACATAACAAACACTCCCTTGACGGATTGGTATTCATACTTACGCGATATTATAACATTCGTAATAAAACATTTCATAGATTAACATTATGTAAGAGGAAGGTGAAAACCACCTACACTCATCCTCTAGGTTTTCCTCCAAAGTTGGTAGGTGTATGCCTTTTAATTTTTTCTAGTATGGATCGGCCAAAGATAAAATTCATCGGGTTTTACATTCTTCTCCTCTTAATATAAATTTCATCCTCGAAATTTAAGGAGGTTTCATGTTCCATACTTGGTAGTTCAAATAATTCGGGGTACTTCTTCTTCATTCCGGACTCCCTCTCCCAAGTCTCTTCCTCTATTTGGGTGCTTCACCATAAGATTCTGACGATGACAATCCTCTTATTTCATAGTTCCTTCACTCCCCGATCCAGAATTTTTGTAGGTCTTACTTCGAGTGTTAAGTCTTCCTTTACTTTTACCGGGGCTTGAGGTACTATTTGGGCAGGATCCACGTCGGCCTTTCATAATAAGGAGACATGAAACACGTCATGGACCTTGGCTAATTACGGGGGCAAGTCTACTTTATAGGTTATTGGCCCAATTTGTTGCAAGACTTTGAAAGGTCCAATAAAGCGCGAAGCCAACTTCCCTTTCAATCCGAATAGCAACATGTTCTTCCACGGGGATACCTTCAGGAATACCTAGTCTTACACACCAAACTCGAGAGGTTTTCTCTTCACATCCGCATACTTCTTCTGTCTGTCTTACATGACTTTTATTCTATCTTTGATGGTTCTCACTTTTTCTGTGGTGATCTGAACCAATTTCACACCATACAACTTCTTGTCCCCAATTCCTTCCCAACATAAAGGATTCCTGCACCTTCTACCATACAAGGCTTCGTACGGGGCCATCCCTAATGTGGATTGGTGATTGTTATTGTATATGAACTCCACCAATGTTATGTGCTCTTCCCAGTTTCTTTCAAACTCTAGGACACACGCCCTTAATAGGTCTTCCAAGACTTCGATGACTCTTTCCGATTGGCCACCGATTTGAGGATGAAACGCAGTGCTCATATCCAATCTTGTCGCCAAAGTGTGTTGTATGTTTGGCTAAAGTCGGGAGGTGAACCTAAGATCCCGATCAGAGACAATGGATACCGGAATCCCATGGAGTCGTACCACCTCGTTTATATAAATCTTGGCAAGCTTGTCTACCGAATTAATCATCTTTATGGGCATGAATAACCCAAATTTTGTCAAGCAGTCTATGATGACCCATATTGCATCATTCCCTTTCCTTCATTTAGGAAATCCCAACACAAAATCCATGATGATCATCTCCAACTTCCATTCTGGGATTTGTAGTAGTTGCAATGGTCATGCTGGTCTTTGGTGTTCAACTTTGACTTGTTGACATACTCTGCACTTTGACACATACTTGGCTATTTCCCTTTTCATGTTAGACCACCAATAAAGATGTTTCAGGTTCTGATACATTTTAGTACTACCAGGATGTATGGAGAATTTAGACTCATGTGCTTTTCGTAGGACCATTTGTTTAACCATCTCTTCATCATGTATGTACAACCATTAACCCATTATCTATTACTCAAAACTGAGTTTCTATCCCGGCCTCCATTTTCTTCCTAATCTTGGACCTTTCAATGTCACTATTTTAGGCTCGTAATATTCATTCCCGATACGTTGGTCGTACTATTAGTTGAGCTAAAAGTCCACCTCTTGAACTAATACCTAATTCTGCACCCATCTCTTTCAACTCCGTCAACTGTCGTTCCTTCCGCAGTGTTGGCTTACTTAGAGTGTCTTTATTCTTGCGACTGAGAGCATATATCACTATGTTTGGCTTCCTAGGGTGGTATTCTATGGTGTACTCATAATCCTTAATAAATTCTATCCACCTTCTTTGTCACGTATCAAACTCCTTTTGTGACATAAAATACTTTAAACTTTTGTGATCAGTAAAGATTTGGGTTCGAGACCCATACAAATAGTATCTCCATATCCTCAAGGCGAATACCACAACAGCTAATTCTAGGTTATGCACCAGATAATTCACCTCATGGGTCTTTAACTATCTCGATGCATAGGTGATCACCTTCCCATGTTGCGTTAAGACATACATAATCCATTCCCCAAGGCATCACTATAAACTATAAAACCTTCAATCCCTGAGGGAAGTGTTAACACTAGAGCGGGGATGAGCCTCCTCTTTAACTCTTGGAAGCTTTCCTCACATTCTTTCGACCACACCCACTTCTTATCTTTCCTATTTAACTGTGTCAAAAGGGTTGCAATCAGGGAGAACCCTTCAATGAATCTCCGCTAGTATCCTGCAAGTCCTAGGAAACTATGTATTTTGGTCACTGAAGTCAGTCTTTCCCATTTCAAGATGGCTTCGACCTTTTAGGGGTCTATGAAAACATCTTCGGCTAAAATGACATGTCCTTGGAACGTCACCCTTTCCGGCTGAAATTCACATTTACTTAGCTTTGCATATAGCTGGTGATTTCTCAAGGTCTGCAAGGCCTGCCTCAAATGTCCTTCATGTTCTTCAAAAGAGTTCGAGTAAACCAATATATCATCAATGAATACCACTATAAATTTATTAAGGTATGGTTGGAAGACCCGATTCATTAAGTCCATGAAGAGGGCTGGGGCATTCGTTAACCCTAACGATAGCACTAAAAACTCATAATGCCCGTAACGGGTCCTGAATACGATATTTTGTACATCTACCTCTTTAATCTTCATCTGATAGTACCCTGACTTCAAATCTATTTTTGAAAATGCTCTCGCTCCCTTTCGTTGATCAAATAAATCATCTATTTGCGGTAACGAGTACTTATTTTTCATCGTTATTTTGTTCAACTGATGGTAGTCAATACAAAGTTTATGGGTTCCATCTTTCTTTCTTACGAATAGAATCGATGCTCCCCAAGGTGAATTATTGGGTCGTATAAACCCCTTGTCTAACAACTCTTGTAGTTGGATCTTTAACTCATTCAATTTTGTCGGAGCCATCCGGTGCGGTTGTTGAGCTATGGGTGGGACTCTTGGGAAAGTATCTATAGACATTTCTACCTCTCGCTTTGGGGGTAATCCTAATAGCTCCTCAGGAAACATGTCTGGGAATTCCTTTACCACATGAATATATTTCAGTCACGGACCTTTGTCATTTGAGTTTAAGATGTATGCGAGGTATCCCATATATTCTTTCCTCAAATGTTTCTGAGCTGTTACAACTGATATTAAGGTGGTTGGTTTGGGAATCCTTTCTCCTTCAAAAACCATCCTCCTACCCTCAGGTATTTGGAATGTAACAATTTTAGCATAACAATCTATCAAGGCCTTGTATTTACTTAGCCAATTCATGCCTATAATTGTGTCAAAATCATGCAATTCCAAGTGAATCAAATCTACTTTTGTTTCATACCCAGCTAGACTAACCCCCACTCCTACATACATATTATTTGTTTCAACCATGTTCCCCATCAGAGTTCCAATTACGAACCCCTTTTCTACTACTTCCACTCTCTTCCCTAATTTGATGACAATTCTCATAGTAATAAATGAGTGGATGGCACCCGGATCAAACAACACATGCACATTAAGTTATTCATTAGTAGTGTACCTACCACCACATCCGATGCAACCCTGACCTTTTCCTATGTCAGGTGGAAGACCCTCTCTAGAGTTCGATCATTTTGTGCCCCCGGCTTCCCTTGACCAGAGTTTGCCCCTGATTGAGAAGATCTCACCGGCCTATTCACGATGACTGATTGTTGATGGCTCTGACTCGTCTGTCTATAGCTCTGTACCAGCCTAGTGTTCTTATTGGGGCACTCCTTCTTATAATGACCTCTTCCACCACAGTAATGACATCCTTGCCCTAGATACTAGCAGTTTCTCCATTTATGACCTTCCCATCTGCATACAAAGCATTGCCTTGGTGAAACTATGCAATCCTCATGATGCCTTTGTCTATATTTCACACAACGAGGATAGTTAACACTTTTGCGGTCACTTGTCCCTCCATTATTCTCCCACTTGACTGTTGGTGGAGTGGCACCATTAAGGCCCTTTTTTTCCTGTATTGCTCAAACACTCCGCTCTTTCCTTTCTTCAGAAGCGGTGGTTTACTACTGAGATAATCCCTATCTCTTTTTTTTCCTGTACCCTGATGCCCTTGTTGACCTTCTCCAATATAGGCCTCCAAAACCTGTGCAACCTCAATCAACTTCCTTATGGTTTTAAACCGTAAGGCGATCAACTCTTGTTTCAACTCTTGCCACAAGCCATCTCTCAGTTTCTCAATCATATGTTCTTCTATCGGAACATAGTGTGGGCCAAACAATGAGAGATCATATAACCTCTTTTTGTACTCCAATACCGACATATCTCCATATCTTAATGCCAAGTTGAAGTCACTACAAGTCAGTGTCTTGGTTGCACGTCTCAGCTAAACTGTTTCTCACCATGTCATGGCCCGATCAGATAATAATTAAGTAGCACATTTCACCCGTAAGCCCTTGAGTATGTTAATCTGGATCATAGTCTTCTCCACTTTCCTAATCCACCTCCTAGCTATCTTTGCATCTTGTTCCCCCATGTATGGTTCGCAACCCATTTCCCTCATACTTTTAATGGAATTAGTGCTTGTTGAATGGACTGGTGGAAAATTAATCATTTATTAGTGAAAGTAATGTTGGGTTAATTGGGCGATAGGAATAATTATATTTTTGGTTGATGTAATGTTAGGTTAATTGGGCGATAGGAATAATTATATTTTTGGTTGATGTTCGAAAAAACAAAATCATAGATTATTCTGAAATTTAATTGATATATATATATATATATATATATATATATATATATATATATAATACTAGATGAGCAAGTTAATTTAATGATCTTTTGACTAAATTTTCGAAAAGAAAGGAAGAAAAAAATAAAGTAGAAAGAATTTTATTAATATTTTTTTTCATCTGTCTAATTAAATTATTTTATTAAATCAATTTTCAAGTACATCCCCCTATCGGACTGAACAGTAGATTAGTTTCCTTATATTTTGTTCGGTATCATTTTGTAATGAATGAATTTATCATTCTGTTATGTAATATAAATTCTAGAATTTAATGCGTCAATAGTTTATCAAAAGCCCTTTTGTGTAGTATAATTTTAATTATGAATTTCTTCTTTAATTATGTACTTGTTTTGATTATAATTTTGTTAATGGTCCTTATTTGTAAATCTTTGAATTGTGTAATGTACTTCAATTATAATTTGTAGAATTGTTCATTGGATTGTATCTATATAAATGTGTGATATTGAATTGTTTAAACATGTGTGAATTTGATTATTGAGAAATTGTGATGTAATGAGAGGAGGATGTCCTGGAAGATAGGATGAGTAAGAAATTTGATAATTGAGGATTGTGGAAGAAGAGTGATAACTTGGTACCTAAAAATACAGAGGAAACTTTGATGGCTTTTTTATTGATTACAAAAAAAAATACCCTAATCTTAATTGAATTATCATGTCCTTGCTCTTTGTTTTGAACATAAATATTAGGGTTGTTACACAAACAAGTGTCTCATTCCTATGCTTAGTGATATATAACAATATTAAAGGTGTTTCATTTAAATTCTTTAAGCTCTGCAAATGTATGAAAAGTATCATAAGGTTAAGAAAAGGGAAAAAAACAAATAATGTTTGACTTGATTAATCATCCACTGTGTGGAGGCTAATGATATCAGCTAGCCTGATGTCGACATTTCCTTAAAGAAGTAATGTGAAAAAGATTTGATTAGTCATTTTGGGTTATGGATGATAATGATATCAATGGGATTTCATTGTCATCAGCATTTAACCTAAAGGATGGAAAGAAAAATTAAAAAAATATAGAATTTGATTAGGCTTTTCGGATCATGGGGCTAATGATATCAATAAGATCACATTGATATCGACATTAACATGAACTTGATTAGCCATTCTAGGTCATGGAGCCTAATGACATTGGTGGGGTTACACTGGTGTTGGCATAGTAAAAAACTTGATAGTTATCTAAAGATTGGAATCTAATGATACCAAGATAATTGGTATTGACATACTCTTGATTAGTCGTCTTTATGCTGATGACTAATGATATCGATTTAGAATCGATATCGATATTGAGTGGTTGACCTAGGTTATAGGTGGTGAAAGATATCAGGGTGTCTAATATACTCATGTGTGAGGATTTAATGAAAAGAAAAAAAATTATTGAATCGGTTTAATGAGAAGCAATAAATTTCACCTTTCATTCTTATGATTGAAATGTATAATCTTGATATGTGAATTTTATTACATATGTTTGCTTATAGGATCATCTCACTCGAGACAAGAGTAGTTCCTTAGTTAAAGTTGCTCTCTTTCTTTTATAAATTAGGTAGAACTTTATTTAAATTGAAAACCTAATGTAAATATTAAGTAATGTTGTCTATTGAAATTTTTGGAATGTTTATGTAAACATATATGTGTGCATGTTTGTTTTGTATTACTCTATATCTTGGTTAGAAATATGTTATTAAATTTCACTATGGATTCTTTTATATTTTCTCAATTAAAATATTTAGTTGATGTTTAATTGAGCATGGTTAACATTAATAATTAGAAATTATTTTGTTGCATGATTATTCTTGTTTGACTTCTAAATTTTTAAAAACGATATATATATATATATATATATCCTACTAGAATTTCAACGGAGTTTTCCTTGTATTTAAGACATCTCATGTTATCCTGTTACACTTTTAAAAATATTTTTAAGTAAGACATAGTTTCTAAATATATTTCTAATCATCCCAAATCACAACCACATCAACCATCACACTATGTCTTACTTTGAAATATTTTTAGAAGTGTAACAGGATAACATGGGTGGTCTTAAATATAAGGAAAACATGATCCTTTTATATGATGGCATGTTAAACTGGATTTCCCAATTTAAGATTTGTTATAGTTGATATCAGAGCAATGATTATTTGTTTAGGGATTTAATATGTTAATATAAATTTAACTTATGTTTTTGGATGGTCCGAACTAGATAGGGGGTCAAGACTAACCCATCCCTAGTTTAGGGAAAAGAATGAGATTTTCAATGTGAGGCGGCTTAGAAAGAGGACCAATTAGTAAATACCGCTTCACGAGGTGAGTCAACAAGACAACGAGATGATTTTGCATCATTATATGCACAAATGCCACAACTTGAGGCATCAAATATATAGGGGCTGTTGGTGTTTTGCACCTTGAGGCATCAAATATATAGTCAAGAAAGAGCTCTCAGTCAAAAAACCGCTAGAGAGAGGAACTAGAGAGAGACGCTCTCTTTCTTGAAGGCTTTCCCTTTTCTATGGCGTTTTGCACCTTTACGTCGGTTTGATTCTTTCTTCACTGTTTATTTATGGCCCACATAGCCATTAATAAACAGATTTTAGAGCTCTATCCCTCTTGGATTCAGCGCATCTAAGAGGGGTTTCGGTTTAACCTAATTTTATTAGGTTCAGACTTGGTCTCGCCTCCTTCCACCCAAGCTTCGGAGGTTTCCGCTTCTTCAAATCTTAGTACCCTCAGAGACAGCTTAGGGGTTGCGGTCGTGTCTCCATCCTCTCTGGTGGATGATGATCTTGATGGGTCCGGTGTTGACTCCCTCGACGGTGAAGACTCTGGCGTCGCCTTAGAGAATTCCTCTGCCTCCACTGAGGTAATCAGCTGGGTTTTCGACCTTCTTCCTTGTGTTCAAGGTCCAGGTACTTCTCAACCCTCTACCTTAGGGCTCTGGAGTGATCTGTTCACCAGCACTATAGCTTTGAATTTTGGTTTGCGATTTTGGGTTTATTCGATGATGCAAGGAGACGGGGTAGGGCATCTCCTGCCCCTCTGCCTTTGTTCTGTATCTCTATGATGATATATCAGAGGGCTTTCAAGCCCTCTAATCAACATGAGGTTTTTCCCCTCATGTAGTTCGGTTTTGTGGTCCTTGAGGCCAGTTGTCTATGGCTACTGGATTGTGTGCTGGAGCTATTTGGATATGTTGTTGTTGTGCTACTGGTATTTCGGTAGTCTCTGATGGTTTGGTTGTAGAATGTTTGTTATTGATATATCTGGTGGGTAGCCAGTGCTTGTATACTGCCTTGGAATTGCTTATTGCTTGACCCAGATTTGTCAAGCTCTTGTTTTGTGTATTTCCTTTTGGTTATTCTCCAGTTTGTTTGCTGCTATTTGTTGTTGGCTTGTTCATAAAATGAGTTGCTGGTTCTGGCTGGTTGGTCCGGGCTTCCTTGCTGGTAGTGGCTGGTTTGCGTGTGCATGTCAAGCTGGTTCAGCTGTGGGTACGTTATGGGACTTGAATAGGTGAAGGTTTTCTTGCCTGCTGAGTCTTTGTCTGGCCGGGTGAGGTTCTCTCCCCAAAGTACAGACTATATGCCCCCTTGTTCTATATTGGTTTTCTGCAGGTCTGTTTTGGCTGCCCTTTTCTTGGGCTCTTGTGGAGACTGCTCCCACTATGCTCTCTATGTTGATGCCATGGATTCCATCAGTTTGGGTGAGGCTCTCTCCCCAACTGCTTGGGCTACTGATGTAGTGTCCTCTGTCGCAGCTCTGCTAGCATGATGTTTCGATTGAAGGAAATTGGGGGATCTTTCCTTCTTTAGTTAACTTCTAAGTGGAGAGTGTTGGATGGAGACTGTTCTAGTATCAATCAGGTTGACGTTGTGGTGCCGGTTTGGTCTTCTGGTGATGATGTGCGGAAGGTTCACTACTCTTGTGTTGCTTGGTATAGAGCTCTGTTTGGGTGAGGCTCTCTCCCCAAATGCTTTGTCCTCCTGCTTGTTGCTGTACTGGAGCAGCTGGTTTGATTTTATGGATGATGCCTGGAGTTTTTCATACTGGCCAGCGTTGGACTTTCCTCTCTGGCCAGCGTTAGACTTTCCTCTCTGGCTTGTTACTTCTGGCTTAATGCCATGAATCTCTATTCCCCTGCATGTGTTGTTGGGTGTGCAGGTTGTGGCTGTTCTTAGCTTGCTGAGATGCTTGTTGATGCGTGGCCCTTGGTCCCTTGTCGAGTCTCTTCTTTGATTGCTCATTCCTGCTCTTGCTGGAATGGTCATGGTTTCCTGTTTGTGTGGCCTATTATATGATGCTATTTTGGGCTCTTGTGACTGGCTGCTGGACATGATCTTGACTCACCACTTTGGTGCTTATGTTGCTATAAGCATGATGTTCTGTTCCTAGCTTGCTCTCTCGCTAGGGATTGTTATGGTATGGTCATGGTTTGCTGGTCTTCACGATGGGTGGAGGCTGCTTTGGTCCTATGTTTGTGTGGCCTGTTATATGATGCTAGTTTGGGCTCTTGTGACTGGCTGCTGGATATGATCTGGCCTCACCACTTTGGTGTTGTTGCTGCTATATGCATGATGTTCTGTTCCTGACTTGGTGTCTGCTCTCTCGCTGGGGATTGGATGCTGCTTGCATTTAATTGCTTTCTGGTCACTCACTTTGGTTACTACGGTGCCTGAGGAGTTTTCTTTGCCAGCTATGATTTGGGCTGCTTTATGTTGGTTATGTTCTTCTTCAGCCTACCTAGTGGTTGTTGGTGCTTTTTAGGATGCTTCTTGGTATTTGGTCGTGCTAGCATTTTGGGATTTCTTGTTGCAGACTATGCTCTACCATGGTTTAGGTTGTTTATGATGTGCTTTCTATCTTCAGGGGTTTTATTCCCTATTTATGTATATGCCTTCTCTATCTGCAGGTTGCTGCCTTGGTTTGCTGCTGGACTGATTCGGTTGGCCTCCCTAGGTTACGGATCTCAACAGTTTGGGTGAGGCTCTCTCCCCACACAATTCTGTGGTGCAAGGTTGGTCAGCTGGTGATGATGTGTGGCTGTTTTGTCATGATTGCTTGGTAAAGGGATCCATTTGGGTGAGGCTCTCTTCCCAATCATTTGGTCCCCATGTATGTTGCTGTGCCGGACCTGCTGTTTTGATTTGTGGATAGCCGGTTTGTTGATAAGGTGGGTTTGTCAGCTACTGCTATCCTTCTCTTCCTGGCAAGCATGTTGCTGATTCATGTGCGGTTGCAGTTACTGGTTGGATATGCCTGTCATTGATGCTGGTTGGGATCCATTTGGGTGAGGTTCTCTCCCTAAAGCATGCTGTTGGTTCATGTGTGGTGGCAGTTACAAGTAGGATCATGTTAGAGGTTCTACCTATTATTGCTGCCGATACTACTGGTTTTTGGGTTTCTAGGCAAATGCTTCTTTGTCTGCTAGGTTGGTTCTAATGTATGATTATTGCCATATGGCTTCCATGCTTGTTTAAGGGAGCCTGTTCTCTTTGATTTTAGGTTGTACAAGGGAGTCTATTCCCTTTACTTTCTGTCTCGCAAGATTGTCTTGCTATGGTTTGTTCAAGGGAGTCTGTTCCCTTTGCCTGGATATGTATGCCTATTTGTACTGCTGGTTTCTAGCTTGTTCCGCAAGCTTGCCTTGCTATTTTTGATCTATACAATTCTTACATTTGATAATATATATATATATATATATATATATATATATATATATGGGCTAATAGATAGACCCCTACTAGTGATATCGGTTACTGCACCTACACCTTATTGAAATCCAGCTTTTATAGAGTAGTTATTAGAATAGTAGCTTCTAGTGCAACATCGAGGGTTAAAAAGGTTATAACTCTGGTACAATGGGTGAAAGACATGAGGGAACTAGGATGTGTGCCTTACCTAGGTGAGGAAAATGCTGAGGTGGCGGGATATTGGCCGAGGAAGGTAGAAAAGGTAATTAATTAGATGTCGGTACTGAAGGAGCTGCAGGTTGACTATGTAAACTCCCGGCTAAATTTTTTCTTAAATACTAAAATTGAGATAAATGAGGATTATAATATGCCCAAAAGTATATGAATAAAAGATGAAGAGATTAAAGGAGCTTTGGTATAAATTTACGTAATGATTTCGGGAGATATAAATTATAGTGTGATAAAATGAGATATAATAAAATGGGAAAAGAATTGAGAAGATAAAAGATAAAAGGTTTATGGTCGAATTTATGCATTGGTCTAGAACCAGAAACCATTTAGTTATTTTATAAAAACACATCCACACTAGAAATTAAGAAATATCAAAGAGAGGGAGAATTGAGATAGAGAGAGAAAATGAAGAAAGGAGAGGAAAAAGGTTCTGGACATGGAAAGTTTTAACTGGTTAGAATTCAAAGTTGAGTATTTTACCTGGTAAGGGGTTTTAAACCTAGCCTAGCAAGCTTAATGAAAAAGGCAATTAATGTTAAATTATGAAATTTGTGTTAGGGTTTATAGTGGAATTTTTTGGGGAAATTCAAATTGATTGTGAATTGAACAAATTGGGTTAGAATAACTTGTAATGAGTGTTAAATTTGAAAGAAATAATGAAGAAAAACTGGATGTTCTTAAGAGCATGTAGGGCCGGCCAAAAAAGGATCAATTTGTATATAGTTAGATTGTGTTTATTTAAGTGAAATTGTGATGGATTAATGTATAATTTTGTGAAGGAAATGATTTTAAATGAGCTTAGTTAAGTTATGTAGATTAATTGAAATGTTTATGTTGTTGTAAATTGAAAATTGAGGAAGGTTGTTGAACTTAAAGAGGAATGTTATTGTGAATGTATTTGACTTCTCATGTAAGGGAAGAGTTAATGAAAATAATTTTAAATAAATCATGGTATAAAAAGAAGTTATGGTGCTGGCCAAAGAAAGAATAAATTGAAAATTGATGCAAATGTAATAATGTTTGTGCAGTATAATACATGTGTGGATATGATCATGCAAAAAAGAAGTTAATGGTGTTAATGAAATTTTTATTTAGTTTGTTAAAACTTCTTGTATGTGTAAGGAGAAAAAGTACACAATGAGTTCTATATGGGAAAGTTTGAAGAAAAATTCATATCCTCTGTTATTATGTACATTTCAGCAAAATAAGATGAAAAATGAATTTAGAACTCTTGAGTTTAAAATGGTTAGAAGTTAGTAAGTTTTATATGTTTTGTGTAATTTAATTTGAAAAATATGTCAAGGAATGAATGAATTCGTTATGCCTAATTGGAAGGAAATGAAATTTAATGAGAATTGAAGTGGAAATGAAGGTTAAATTGTTGGGAGTAAACCTAGAATAATATTATGTA
>Ga0307513_10008869_pt1 | contig 12790 bp, 19 predicted proteins | sample 15_EM_MG_FD_202174 | JGI IMG/M metagenome (GOLD analysis project Ga0307513, IMG submission 202174) | Populus trichocarpa ectomycorrhiza microbial communities from riparian zone in the Pacific Northwest, United States - 15_EM | ecosystem: Host-associated > Plants > Roots > Unclassified | place...
AAGTACCATCCATTAAGAGTCGGATCGGAAAGTCACTGCGTATGGATGATCGAGCCAAGTGGAGTAGCTGGGACACCTCTATCCTACCATATGGCTTCAAAGCGGCTGCTGGGAGCCGGCTCGCAACCGACAATAAGCCCAGTGTCGATGTTTGGTTGCATTCGAGCCGTAAGGCGGTAGCGGACGCTGGAACTCCAATAAGCGAACAAGAGCCCGATGGAGATGGCTCCTTGTTCATTACCCTTCCCCCTCCGTTTGTGGAGCTACCCGCGACTCTGAGCGACCTCGCCCTCTACCTTCAGGACAGTTTGGTGCGCAGCCGCAGAAGCGGTAAGCGCAGAGCTATGACAGATCCCAAAGGCCATTCTGAAGATCCAGGGAAGACTCGCCATGTCTTAGAGAAAGCAAACAAGTCGACTACAAATTTAGCAGTTCCGGCCCCAAGTAGACCTCTCAGCATGTACTCAGCCACTTCCACTTCACGCCCTTCCACTTCACATTCACGTGTGGATTCGGCTTCCGGGACGCACCTGTCGCCACAGTGTACACCGTCGGTTGAAGCAGACGTGGAACGTGGTAAGGGATTTGCAGCATGGGACCAACCATTTTCGCCACCAGTGATAACCCCGCAAGAGCGTTCGGCTCCCTCACCTGTACCCCCCAATCCGTCACCCAGCCCCCCACCACAAATCAACCTGGCCCAAATACCGGGTATCAAGCGCCTGGCACGCGCAATCAAGGCGTTCTATCCCGATGAGTCCACTCTCGGATCCTCTCATCTTTCCACCGGAGAGGGCAGCAGCAAGCCCCATTCAAAGGGCATATTCGGGAAGATGAAGAGTAAAACGAGCCAGGCTAGTGGAGCATTTATAGGCCGTGTCAAAAAGCGCGAGTCTAATTTGGAGCGGTGTGACCTGGTCACACCTTGGCGTGCACCGGGGTTGTAATCTAATTTATCCGCCTCTTTCCTGCTGTCTTTCAATTTCTTTGAGTGGTCTTTGTTTTTCAACACCAGAGAATACGGCTGAGGGTTGACTCTCCTTTGCATTCGGACTCGTATCCTCCTCTGCTTCTCCCCTCGCATATCACGCAGAACTGTAAATATCACTCCCATGGGCCCACTGACATTACTCCAATAGACTGTGTATAATAATAAAAAACCAACGTGGATGATTATTTGCTGCATGGGAGATGTAAGATAAGATACATGAGGACCAAAACCACATAGATACAACAGGGCTGTGTAGAAGAGAGCATGGGATTGGTGGGGGAACCCGCGCGAACGCATCTACGGTGCCGAAAAGCACATGGAAAGCAAACTGACATGAATTCATAAGGTTACTGAAAAGCCTTTGGATTGTTCTCTGGATCTGTGATCGCCTTGAGCGGCGGGATAATATCCTGACGCGGCATGAATGTTGTGGATCAACAATGGCTCGTACACGCATGGAATTTGCTCACATCAGCGGCTTTATCCAAGAGCGCTTGGTAATCGCAGTCATCTTGGAAGGGGATACCCGATGGGACCCTCTCCTTGTGATACAGATCGGCAAAGTAATGGAGTAACTGTACAAGATAATGCTTGTTGATGATGGCCTCGTCTTCTTTGAGAACAAGATTTCTACGGGGTGCTTCTGCGGACGGGAATCAATGGGCTTATTCTTGTCGCAAGTCACATGCTACTATGGACTCACGTGTAACAGGAACTGTATTGACCCACTCCTCTGCCAGTAGCTCGGGGATCGCCGCTCTTTTTTTCGGATCCCTTTCAAGGCACCTTTGCATTGTCGCGATGAAGCACGCGGGAACTGGTACCGAGTTCTCCTCATCCTTCTCTGGTTGGCTACTCTTGGACTTGTGGGCGGGAATGATTGGAACTGAAAAATCGGGATATTGAATCTTCCACGAGTCATCGGGGATGATTCGCATCTTCTGGTGCATATTGTATGCCTGAAAAGGAGGTGCCCCATAGACCATTTGATAGAAGATACACCCGAGTGACCAAACGTCGGAGGCTCGACCAATCTTCAGGCGCGACATACCGACCGGCGCTTCAATAGCCTCAGGAGACATATAATTCACGGTACCAATCTATTCGGTGGGTGTGTCAGTACGACGCAGGGCAAATATTTAAGGCTCCTACCTGGTTATCCCGTTGGATATTCGTCGTGTCGTTTGCAATGGCATTGGCAATACCGAAGTCGATGAGCTTCAATCGTCCCTTTACAAGCACAAAATTTGCTGGCTTAAGGTCCGAGTGGACAATCTTTTCGTCGTGGATAACTCCGACGGCTTCGAGCATCTGGTGTGAGGAGTGAATAAGAAATAAAATTGGCAAGAACGGTAGTGGTTAACTACCTGCTTCCAGTAGACGATGATCCAAGGAGGGCTAATTGGGAGACCAGTGCGCTCTTGAAGAAGGCGGGAGAAGTCAATCTCGCCCAACTCCATTACCTGAAGTAGTGCCATTTCAGGAATACCGGTGAGATACCACACTTTTGGGAACAACTCACCATCAACAACGTGCCTTCCTTACTCTGCTCCGCATGCCTAAGATCATGCTCGACGAGCTGAATGATATTGGGATTTCCGTCAAGTCGCTTGAGCAGTTGGATTTCGTTCATATATCCCTTCATCGTGTCATGGTCGCTCCTAGGATTGGTTATTTCAGCAAAGGGAGTACCAGGGCGAACTTGTAACGTACTTATCGAGCGTCACCCTCTTCAATGCCCAGCATGTTTTGTCCGTCGTCCGGATAACACGATATACTCGTGAAGACCCACCCTTTCCAAGTAGGTCGAGCTTTGTGTATGACGTTTTACCAACAACCTGGATGTCATGTTAATACTTGTCCACATGATGGGTTGAGTGGCATACTACGATACTAGTACTTGAGCTTTCTCTTGTAGAGCTCGTTGTACCTGAGTTTCCAGGTGTACTATGGTGCGTGATTTGAGCCACTTGAGGAAGGAGGCTCTGTGCGTGACTATGCACCACAACCGGGGCTGGAGCAGTTGCGGATCTGCTAAGAAGCGTCCCGTTTGGGGCGTATTGAGACTGGGCAGCTGCATTTGGACCGGCCGTTGGATAGATCGGTTGGCTGTAAGCAGGTGGTTGATACTGGAGATGGGCCTGGTGTTGCTGTTGGGCGAAGTCGTGAGCAATTGCCCCATGCTGGGCAAGAGAGTTTTGTTGCTGATCCCGTCGAGACCGAGGTTGAGTTCGAGGGTTAGATGGTGGGAGGGCGCCTCCATACTTAGTTGCAGGAACCATCTCTACCATACCCTCACGAGGGCCAGTACTGGGACTGCGAGCCCGTTTCGTACCAGTACCGCGTAATGTCCTGCCAGTGGAGCTGGCTACTTGCCCTCTCTCAGCGACCGCAATCGACTCCACTGTGGCGGGAGCTGTCCCACGTCCAGCGGTGATGGTATCAGTTTGGATGTGTTTTCTTGCATGAGGTGTCCTCACGGGTATGGCAGGGTTCGAAATCCCAGTCGGTGATATGCCACCAACCCCCGCAACGGAGGCGGCCGCCGCTGTTTTGGCTCTTCGGGCTTCCCTTTCCCTCATAGATAGCTCTCGTTGCAACCGCAACACCCTCTCCCGTTCTCTCTTATCGTCAGACTCACTCGCTGGATTTTCCGTGCTACCACCAGGCTTCCATAGTCCCCGATCTCGAGCCTTAACCACCACCCCGCCTGCCAGAGTACCACCTGCACTTGTTCCTCCCGGAAGGTTTGGTCCAGGGTCTCTAGGTGGCACGCCATTTCGCAACGAAGGTCGTGTAGTTGAAGGACCAGCTCCGGCCCGTTGGTAATACGCTTCCTCCTCTTCCTCGTTTTTGATGCTAAGTCGGCCTCGCTCAAGTGCACGGTCTGTCTTAGCGTTATTATCATGGTCGTCCACGTTAGAAAAGGCCACAGGGTATTGCGAGGCGCTGGACACTGGTCGAGGTTTTTGGGCAGAAGATGAGACGCTATTTGATCGAGATAGTTGCGAATATGCGTCAGCTGTAACAGACGTTGATCGTTGGCGCAAGTTGAGCGAATCGCGATGCCTTAGCTTCGACAAAGACGGTCCCTCTGCATTGATATTTCAGGGCTACATGGATGTGAAATAAGAGTAACCAGGTCGTACCGTATGGGGATCGCCGTTCCGTTTCCAAGCCAGATTCTGAGCCCTCGCCATTGAGTGGGTCCGCTCCGTCTTGGCCATCGTCATCATACTTGTAATCGCTCTCCAAATGTTCCTCTTCAGCGGCCATCGCTTCCGCGCGCAACCTCTCCTTATGCCGCTCCCAGTGAGTGGTTTCGATTTTATCCACTTCGAATAATCCACAAGCACCGCCGCTCCACGCAGCGGTCTCTATCTCCTGAGCACGCCTGAGCTCACTGAGTAATGCTTGCTCCTCTTCGTTCAACTCGTCTCCGGTTTCTTCCCTTGTTGTCAGTTCACGCAGAATGACACGCTTTTGGCCGCGTTCTTCGACGCGTCGTTGAAAGTCGGGATCATCAGACAAGTCGGAAAGCTCAGAGATAAGCGATTGTTCGTCAGGATCGACCTCAGACCCCAGGTCAACGGTCGGCGGTGCAGTCGCCGATCGAGAGACCGGGTCTCCAACTGGCGAAGTAACGGTTTCTGGTAATTTTAGTCGAGGGGGGTTTGTTGTCGGTGATGTGCTACCTCGTCGATGAGCTGAGTCAGGGGTGTTCTGTGGGCTGGGGGAAGATGGAAGGGTGATCATGACGGGTCGCGGTCCAGCATAACGGGTTTTTGTTGCAGTAGCTGTTAAATCGTTGGGTGACTTTTCATCTGATCGCCGTGCGGTGGAAGATGCCCCTGCAGATGCCAAATATTGGGATGGCGCGCGTGGCGTAGATAACGAGCGACCCAGTGCAGACCCCCCATTTCTTCGGGCTTGTATCCTTTTCTCGACGAGGCTCCACATGAAGCAATATCAGCACGAGTCCGTTTACAAGGAGCGGAGAGAGTGAGGCCCATTCACTCCGATCAGAGAACCATCGACGAATTGTGATTTATTGTTATTCGACTTATCAAGCCCATTCCCAGCGTGCTTGTGGAATTCAAGCGAGCGGAATGTGGTTAAACGAATAGGCTTGTGGTCCTTAGGGCCACTTCCTGAGTCGGAAGTACTGAAGAAGCTGCCGTTGACTACCAAATCTCTAGATCTTCATTCCAACCCTAGCGATCGCCGCGAGCGACATGTCAAACTTTCCACCACGGCGCGAGCTATTAGCTCGTGAAGACTGGGGGTTCTCGCTTCCCCCGAAGAGAAGCACTTGGAGATGCTAGGATGCTAGGAGTGCGCAGATAGACGGATGAGCTAGTTTATGAAGAAATACTCACCTCATGCCACCTGGTCCGGGAACGCCACTCCCGCCTCCATTACTCCAGCTACTAAGCCCATATCTAATGCGCTCTTTTCCTGTATCAATGTTTTGACCGGCGTCCACATCAATTGGTCCGAACTCGTCCATACTTGCTCTAGCTCGTAGCGGTGGTCGCAGTCGTAAATTCGCGCCAAGAACACGTGCGACGGAGTTTTATGGGTGTTGTAGAGGGCCACGTTTTGGTAGGCGGCCCTATAGTGGAGGTAAAGAAGAGACTCGAAGTAGTTCGGTCCAAGTCGCGACCCTTTCCGGATTCGTAAGACCTGACATCCCAACCACAATCACTTTATGCAACGTCGAAAACTCGAAAACTCATTTTGTGTCATTCTTAATTCCAAAGCTCTTAATGAGCACGTCCAGTTCTCGCTTCTCGCTCTTATCAAACCAAAAATCGACCAGTGAACCGACGTTACTATGAAGGCGTATGCAAGCACATAGCTAAGATGAAGGTACAATCGGCCACAACTGTGTGGACAAGACTTTTTTTGTCAGCGCGCACACTGCGTCGCAGACAGTCTGATGAGGACATCCACTACACGTGAACTCCATTGGTTTGGGAATCAATCGCTTGGAGGCGTGCTCTCCGAGCGAGTACGCCCGCTCGGAGGCGGTTCAATATGGTCACTGTTGTATCCCACGAAATGCAAGCTGCACAATGGATGGTCAGTGCCTGATCGTAGGGACATATGCACTGATAGCCATTTTATCAGCGCTAGTTATGGACTAAGCATACCATCCGTAACACTCTTGCCATACTGTAGCCCCTCACGTCCCGAGTCTGGAATATCTTGTCGTCCTGCGAGGGCAAGGGGGTCCATCAGCAACCAGTCAGAGGACATCAACATGCAGATACACCTTCTACGAGATTCGACTCAATCATAACGCCCATAATCGATAACCCGCTGTTGGTTGATTCGAGCTGGGTCGCCTACGAGTCTCCTGTCAGCAGTGCAACAATCAAAATCCTGATACACGGCACTCACGATATCATCTGCGACGATTGCCTGCCGCGAATGCTGCTTCAAGCTATTGCCGTGGCTGCAATCAATCTGCAGATAGCAAGTTAATGCGTGACCACACCACAAGCTGTATGTCATATCGGTGGCTAATTGAACGCACCATGACGCGCTGGTTTACACCCGCCTTCCGTAGGTCGGCAACCACGGTGTCAACACTTTTCTCGTCATAGTTGGTCCCCAGCTTTCCTCCACGCAAGATGACGTGAACATCCTCATTTCCAACTGTCTCGACGATGGAGCTTAATCCCTCCTTGCCCACAGACAGGAAGACGTGCCCTTCCCTCGCGGCTCGGCAGGCATCCACAGCGATGCCGATGCTCCCGTCCGTGCTGTTCTTGAACCCGGTAGGCATAGATAGAGCAGAAACGAGCTCTCGGTGAACCTGTGACTCGGTCGTCCGTGCGCCGATGGCACCCCAAGAAACAAGGTCGGCGGTGTATTGGGGGCTGATGGTATCAAGGAATTCACAACCGCTTGGAAGTCCAAGCTGCGCAATTTGAAGTAGTAGGGTGCGAGCCATTCGGAGACCGCGATTGATTTGGAAGGTATTGTTCATGTCAGGGTCTGCATGAGGCATGGGCCGAAACAAATGCATATAGCATGGGAAGTTTGGTTTGGGTGCGATCGCGGGCATTGAGTAGGTGAATGGAGGGGTCAAGAGTCAAAGTCCAAATGAAGTGACGAGGCACATGTTCGAACAACGGGTCACAAATTTCGTCCCAGCACGGGAAAAAGAAAAACGAACCGTTTATAAGTCCCTTCCAACCCACAGTCGTTCGTGGCTTCTCAAAGTAGACACGCATTACGATGTGGAGATCGCTCTTTGCCTGATCTGCGTAGCTCTTCAATAGCTTTGCGTAAACGAGTGCCGCCTCGGGGTCATGCACTGAGCACGGTCTAAGTGGTTGCAACGTAGAACAAATGGCACAGATGGAAGGGGTAGATGTATGTGTAGAGCCAAACGTATTGCGGGGCATGAGTGGGCGATCGAGTCAGCCACTTCCACTCAGTCCTGCAATCGTGAAACAACTGGACGCACCCGACAACGACGACGAGACGATCATCTTCTCCTCTCACAATTTTTTCAGTGTCGTGTCGCCCTTGTAGGACTGTTTTGGCTGCCTCGATCGTCCTTGCCAAAAATAAGAGGCGTCAGCTCGCACGTCGGCTGATAACGCAGGTCGGATCGTTCACAGAATCCAGGACTCCTGTAGGTATCGCTTACAATGAGATATCTTCCTGCAGGATTTGGGGAGGGAGGAGGGGCCGAAGATTTTTCACTCGTCGGTTAATGAGCATTGCCTGGGCAGCTTCGATGGTGGGAGGCGTCGTAGTCATATCAAAGGGTCAAGGGGATGGCGGCGGAGAGGAGAACGAGGAACGTGGTCGGGTTGGAAAGCGAAAGCGCGTGACGTTGTGTGAATGGCGCGACCTGGCACATTACATTACGTCATACCTGCGTCACAGTCACTACAGGATAAGCTTTGTCCCCCGATGGTTCCTTTGACCACTCGCTCCTGTAGCCCGTGGTTCTCATTTATTTGGCTTCATATTTTTAGCAAAAATATTAGATATCCTAATGTACATATATATAAAATTATATGGCGATCTCCCTTTGTTCCAGCCTAATAAAGGCCAAATACATCAAAGTTTGGCCACTTTGAGGGATAATTGCTCACTACTGCCCGAGAGAAAAATTGTGAAGTTATCTCGTGGTCATGCATTATTGATTTAGCATCTAATAAGGTTATAAATGGATCCAACTAACCACCAGATGGGTTGCTGGCGCATGGCCAAGCGGCACTGCTGCTTAGCACCGAAGAACAAATCACCTGAGACTGATCCTGATGAATCATTAATAATAGGCAAGTGCAAAATTAATCAAAACTAACTCGTACTGTGCTGTAGCTAGTGATTTTGCCCTAAAAGTAACCTCCAGAAAAATCGTATAAATCGACAGAAAACTATCTGTGCACTTAGCGATGAATGAACCGTTAGTAAGCTTCAGGGCCATGCCTCAGATATCCGACCTCCGCTGGAATTGATTCTCCGACATTTATTATTCGCTGTCGCTTCGTTATCTCGAGCCATCGACCAATCCCAACATAAACAAAAGCTGGCAGGTTGGACCTTGTCGTCTCACGCCCAAAAATCCTTACAAATTGCGCTATAATTGCGCTGCGAACTCAACCACATCGGCGTTCTCAACCTCGTCGACGATCCCCGATTCATTGAAATACCCGCTCAAATGCGTCCTGCCCTTGTCCTAGTCCTAGTCCTGGGACCGCTAACCGTGCTTGCCTCAATCATCTTCGGAAGCGGTCTCGAAGTTGAGTTAACCGACAATGAGCTTATCGACCGAGGCATCCACGATGACCCGGCGGCTCCTACACCTGATTCATTCGTCGACGGAACCACTCTATACGAGCGATGGCCTCAACTTGGGTCTACCCGCGTCAACCGTACGAAGGGCTCGATTGGACGCGGAGAGGGCCAGCCCAATAACTCTTTGGAAGCCAGGCAGTTCGATGTAAGTACTGGCTTCAATCCATGCGAGCGCCGCTGACCCCGTCTGCACACTCGATTCCTCATTGGATGATAGTGCCTGGTGCCAGGTGATGTTATCGTCTGTCCTGGCACGGCACTTCCATGCTGCCCCTCAACACACACCGTTTGTGCGCCCATCTAGCCTGTCCAGTGTTACAACCGCTAAGCGCTCATCCTTATCAGGCTGCAGCCCCTTGGAAGGTTGCTGCCGCACCGGTTACTTTTGCGCCAGTCTGTTTACTTGCTGCCTAGTTGGGTCAAATGCTTGTGGCGGAGGTTCGTCTGATCTTCCCATCGCTCTGCCCGCCATTTCGGCTTAGCGCGAATCACATCCAGACTGCTGCCCCAGTGGGACGCCATGTTGTGGTGGGATGTATTGTTGCCCGAGTGACTACACCTGCTCTAGTTCTGGTGTATGCACCTTGACACCCAGCCCCCCTCCCGATCCCAACTCCAAGGCGGCCGTCATTGGGGGTGCCGTCGGAGGCACTGTTGGCGGCCTCGCGTTGATCGGTGGTTGTGTAGCGGCCTGGTACTACTTCGGTCATGGTGCTGGCGCCGCTGCGGCCGCTGCGGCCGCTGGTACTGCTGGTGCCGCTGGTGCCGCGGGTCACTCTGGTGCCGCTGGTGCCGCAAGTCACTCTGGTGCCGCTGGTGCTGCTGCTGGTCACTCAGGTGCCGCAGGTGCCGCAGGTCACTCTGGCGCTGCTGGTGCTACCCAAGGTTACGGGTGGACGACAGGTGCACTAGGATCCCCGTCTGGCGAACCGCTGATGACTGGCACGGGCTCGCCGCTCACGCCTGCAGCCGCTGCAGATGCCGGGCCTGCAGCTCAACAGGCGTACGGAGCGCCATACCTGCAACCCCTGACGCCCTCGAGTGAGACCGATTCCACCCAACCACCAGTCAGTCAGTACCCGCAAAGCGCATATGGTGCTGCTTCTCCCCGCTATACATCTGCTCCCTGGGCTGGTGGTCAGACGTATGGCCAACCCACCTTCGGTGCCCGTCGTTCTCCAAGTCCCCCTTCGCCTCGTCCTCAGGTGTAGACATGGGTCAAACGTTTAGGGGAACACTAAAATGGGAATACTGGGTTCTATTATATCTTGTACCACTCATATATACTTTGTCCGTTGGCTGCCGTATCGTTACTGACAAAACTAACCATGCATATCAGCTATCGCCATGCCCACCCAATTTTTTTTGGCCTTTTTTCATGGTAGTCATGTCTCTCATAAGCTCTTATTGTGTACTTGAATAGTATAACCTTTTCGCCATGACATATATAGTACAGGGATAAAAAGAGACAGCAGTTATGGTTCATGGGAGTACTGCATCAGGGAGTGGGAGACAGGGCAAGGCCTTACAGGTTGATCAATGGTTTGTGGTGGTGTGTGGTGAGCAAGTGAGCATAGTCAGCCAATGGTCAGCTAGCTAGGGGAGGTGTTATGAGTCTAGGTTTGTGGTCTTAATTCTGGTAGTATGATGCTAGACTCAGTAACAAAGTGAAAAGGGTTCAGTAATAGCCAGTGTGTCTAACTGTGGATTTCTTAGCCATTTTCAAAGAGAGACAGCTACTGTGAGAATCCAGAAGGCAATAATCTGGCTTCACTTGGAAGGATAAAATTGATGGTATGTATGTATTTGAGTACTAGTGGCATAGAAATTATAAATGATGAAAAAATATGTATGTAAATACATGAGGACTCACTTGACTAAATACTTGCTTTCAGTGTTTTTTGCTGTAGTTTAACTTGCACTGTTCTGTTGTCATTATTAGAGGCACTGGAGTTTGTGTTTCACAGGGTGGGTTGGGATAGGTCTGTGTAGGTGAGGTAACACATTATGGGTCCAACCCACAGTTGTTCATGGCTTCTCAAAGTAGACACACATTACAATGTGGAGATCACTCTTTGCCTGATCTGCATAGCTCTTCAATAGCTTTGTGTAAATGAGTGCTGCCTTGGGATCATGCACTGAGCATGGTCTAAGTGGTTACAACATAGAACAAATGGCACAGATAAAGGGGAAGATGTATGTGTGCATGAGTGGACAATCAAGTCAGCCACCTCCACTCAGTCCTGCAATTGTGAATCAACTGGACACACCCAACAATGATGAGGAGATGATCATCTTCTCCTCTCACAACCTTTTCAGTGTCATGTCGCCCCTGTAGGACTGTTTTGGCTGCCTCAATCATCCTTGCCAAAAATAAGAGGGCATCAGCTTGCACATTGGCTGCTAACACAGGTCAGATCATGAATCCAGGACTCCTGTAGGTATCACTTACAATGAGATATCTTCCTGCAGGATTTGGGGAGGGAGGAGGGGCCAAAGATATTTCACTTGTCAGTTAATGAGCATTGCCTGGGCAGCTTTGATGGTGGGAGGTGTTGTAGTCATATCAATGGATCAAGGGGATGGCAGCAGAGAGTGAGGAATGTGGTCAGGTTTGGAAAGCAAAAGGGTGAGCAAGAGACCACATCCAATGTTGTGTGACATTGTGTGACATTGTGTGAATGGTGTGCATATTCCATTGCATCAGCCCTGTGTCACAGTCACTAGCAAGAGTTTGTCTTTGCTTTGCTTCTCAGTCCATGGTGACTTGGTTTTGATAGGTGCAATTCAGTGCTCAATTTTGTTGACCCACAAATTTGACCCACATCAGATTTATGAAAATGTGAAACTCAGACATGTTGAGGACAAATGTCTATATTTACCTATGAGAAGGTAAAACTAATATACATAAGCAGTGAGTCACAGCAGAGAAGACTTGAACATACCTCAGATGTGTTGGGGATGAATGTCTGAGGTGATCTTGGACTTGACCTTGTCTGGACCAGGACCCCTTGACTAATCAAGGAGGTATATGCAATGTTTGTGGATTCTGTATGACAGAGAATTGTTCCTCCACTGGGCTTGTAAGATCCAGATTTGCTCTAGCAGATGCTTTTCTGTGGCTGATACTGGTTTTTTTTCTGCCAGTTTTGCTGCTCCTCCTAATGGGACACTTGTGTCTGCGGAACCACTTGTTTCTGCATCTCTAGTATATACCTTTTGGTTTTGCTGGGCGTGGTGCTCCTGGTGGATCACACCTGCCTATCCTGAGTGACAGCTGTGGGATCCTGAGGGATCCTGAGCAGTGCCAATTTAAATGCAGGGGCATCAACCTGAGTCCTGAGTGACCCACTTTGAAGGGAGTCCTGTGGCTATGCTTTGCAGGGCCTGAGAGGCCTGAACCTGAGTGACCTCCTCTGAGGGGGTCCTTGTTGAAGATCCCCAATTCATTGAAAGACCTGCTCAAATGTGTGCTACCCTTGTCCTCGTTCTTGTCCTGGGACTGCTAGCTGTGCTTGCCTTGATCATCTTCAGAAGCAGTCTTGAAGGAGGCATCCACAATGACCTGGCAGCTCCTACACCTGATTCATTTGTTGATGGAACCACTCTATACAAGCAATGGCCTCAACCTGGGTCTGTCCCCATCAACTGTATGGAGAGCTTAATTGGATGTGGAAAGTGCCAGCTCAATAACTATTTGGAAGCCAGGCAGCTGGAAGTAAGGGCTTGGCTTCAATCTGTGCAAGCACTGCTGCCTGTCTGCACACTCTATTCCTCATCAGAGGATAGTGCTTGAGGCCAGGTGATGTTATCACCTGTCCTGGCTCAGACTTTCCATGCTGCCCCCCAACAAACACCATTTGTGTGCCCATCTCTGTGGAAAGCGATACCGGTACCCTGCACCGGTGCAGTGCAGGCACTCGGTATTCACCCAGTGCCTCACTGGGTGAAAAATCACCTGCGTCAGGTACT
>Ga0307513_10008870_pt1 | contig 12789 bp, 12 predicted proteins | sample 15_EM_MG_FD_202174 | JGI IMG/M metagenome (GOLD analysis project Ga0307513, IMG submission 202174) | Populus trichocarpa ectomycorrhiza microbial communities from riparian zone in the Pacific Northwest, United States - 15_EM | ecosystem: Host-associated > Plants > Roots > Unclassified | place...
GGAGGCTGTGCACAGTGGCGAGCAGGATCGGCCAGATCGCGCCGAGGGCGACCACCGAGATCGAGAGCCCGGAGCCCACGCCCAGCACCACCATCAGCGCCGGGACGACCGTCACCGTGGGCAGGGCTCGAAGGAACTCGCGGCCGGGTCGGGTCAGGTCGTCGATCAGCGGCGACGTCGCGACGAGGATCCCGACGACCCCGCCGGCGACGGTCGCGACCCCCAGGCCGAGCAGCGCACGGCCGGTCGTCAGCAGGGTGGCGTCGAGCAGGGACCCGTCGGCGAGCAACGCCCCGAGCGCGCGCAGCACCCGCGTGGGCGGCGGCAGGAAGATCGGGCTGAGCAGACCGAGACCGCTCGCGAGTTGCCAGCAGGCGAGCAGAACGACCGGCAGCGCCGCGAACCGGACGATGCGGCCGCCGAGTGCCGTCATGGCGCCGTCCCCCGGGCCAGGCGGTCACCGAGCCGGCTGAGTGCGTCGAAGAGGACGCCGATCAGGCCGGTCCACACGATGTTGGCGTACATCGTCGGCAGCGCGAGCGCGTCGCCGGCGAACCGCACCTCGTGGCCGAGACCGGCCGGCACGGCGAGCATCTCGACGGCGATCACGAGGATGAGCGCGAGGGCCGAGCCCGTCCGGATCCCGGTGACGACCGCGGGGACGGTGCCGGGGAGGTAGATCATCCGCAGCTGACGCGCCGGGCCGATCCGGGCCACCCTGACGACGTCGGCGTAGCGGCGGCGCAGGCCGGCCGACGCGGTGGCGACCCCGAGCAGGATCGGCCACACCGCCGCGAACGCGGCGACCGCGATCTCGCTCGCCACCCCGAACCCCAGCACGAGCAGGACCACGGGGATCAGGGCCACCGGCGGGACGAAGCGCAACGTGTCGATCGACGAGGCCAGCAGCCTGCCGGCCGACACCGACATCCCGGCGATCGCGCCGACGAGCACGCCGGCGACGGCAGCGCAGGCCAGGGCGGCGACGGTCACCAGCACGGTGTGGACGGTGGCCGCCCACAGCCCGGGGGTGCCGAGCTGCCCGGCGAGCGCGGAGAACACGTCGACAGGGCCGGGGATGCCCTCGACGAGCCGCAGGCCGACGACGGCCGCCCACAGCACGACGGCGATCCCGACACCGATCGCACCGAGCAGCGGGCGGGCGGCTCGACGGGTGGGTGTCAGGTTCAGCGTGACGGTCACAGCGCGCGGATCGTCTCGAACAGCTCGTAGCGCATGGCGACGAAATCGGCGTGGGCACGCGTCGCGGCCTGGTCCCGGGGCCGGGCGAACTCGACGGGGACGGTCCGCACGACCCGCGCCGGGCCACGCCGCAACACGATCACGGTGTCGGCGAGGTAGATGGCCTCGTCCAGGTCGTGGGTGACGAACACGACGGTCGGGCGCAGCTCCGCCCACAGCTCGAGCAGCCCGTCCTCGAGCGCGTACCGGGTCAGCGCGTCGAGCGCCGCGAAGGGCTCGTCCATCAACAGCACGCGCGGCTGCGCCACGAGTGCCCGGGCGATCTGCAGGCGCTGCTGCATTCCGCCCGACAGCTGTGCGGGATAGCGGTGACCGACTCCGGGGAGGTGGACCCGGCGCAGCACGTCACGCACCCGTTCGGCCCGCTCGGCGCGCGGGACGCCGGCCGCTTCGAGCCCGAACTCGACGTTGCGCGCGGCGGTGCGCCACGGCAGCAGGGCGCGGGTGTGATCCTGGAAGACGAAGCCGAGGCCGGGCGGCGGTTCGGTCACGGCGGTGCCGTCGATCTGCACCTCACCCGCGTCCGGGCGGAGCAGCCCGGACAGCAGCCGCAGCAGGGTGGTCTTGCCGCATCCCGACGGCCCGACGATGCACACGAACCGACCGGGCTCGACGGTGAAGTCGAGCCCGTCGATCACCGGGTCGTCCGTGCCGGGGTAGCGATAGCTCAGGCCCGCGACATCGATCTGCCCGGTGCTCGCGGGCGTCGATCGGGGCGGTGACGTGCTCGCGAGGTCGGTCACCGGGCCAGCACCTTCGCCACGTCGATCGGCGCGTCCAGCAGCCCCTGCCGCGTCATCGCGTCCGCCCAGGTCTGCAGCTGCGCCGCCTGGACGTGGCTCTCGACGCGGGGCGGGGTGATGCGCTGGGCGACCGCCGGCGGAAGGCCGGTCCTGGCCGTGATGATCTGGGCCGCGCGGTCCGGGTTCTGGCGCGCGAACGTGGCCGCCTCGTCGAGGGACGTGCGGACCTTGGCGATGGTGTCTGCGTTGCCGGCCGCCCACTCGGTGCGCGCGGACAGGAACGTGACCAGGGTCAGCGGGCTGAACGCGCTCAGATCCAGCACGACGGGATTGCCGGCGGCCTGCAGCGCTCCGCGTTGGACGACGCTCGTGGCGACCGCGTCGACGGTCTTGGCATCGAGCGCGGCCGTCATCTGGGCGAAGGGCACCTCGACCCACCGGATGCCCGTCGTCTCCACGCCCGCGCGGTGCAGAAGCTCCACTGTGCTGACCTCGAACGACCCGTTGCGGCTCGGGACCCCGATGCGCTTGCTCGCGAGGCCGGCCGCGGCGGTGATCCCGCTCGCCTTGCCGGCGACGACGAACAGCCGGGGGTTCTCGGCCGTGTTCATCGACAGGCCCGTCACCGCGGTGAGCTCGAGCCCCTGCGACACCGCCTGCAGGAAGTCGGGGGCGGTCTGGATGCCGAGATCGACCTCGCCGTTCTGCAGCGCGATCGGCGTCAGGCCCGCCCCGGCGACCTTGGTGATCTGCACCTGCAACCCGTTGCGGGCGAAGATCCCTTCCTCGTCCGCGATCCACATCGCGAGCTCCTCGGACGAGCCCGTGGAGTTCATGCGGATCGGTCCGGGGCCACTGCCCGACGGGGCGCCGCCGCCGCACGCCGCGAGCATGGTTGCAGCGAGGAGCGCGGCTCCTACCAGCCGGAACGAGGATCGAATGGGGTGACCGCTGCTTCTCGACATCGCGTCATCGCCTTCGTCGGGGGGTGTGGGAGGGATCGGCGGTGCCCTACGACTCGGCCGCGTGCTCCTCGGGCGCCGGCCCGTTCGCGGCCAGCGTGCGGCAGAGCTGCCGTCCCAGCTGGTCGAGTCGACGTCGCGGCGCCCGCGACGACGGCGCGATGATCGCCACCGCGCCGAGCGGTCGCCCGCTGCCGACACATACCGCCGCGGCCACGCCCGCGACGCCTTCGATGAACTCGTTGACCTCGGTGGCGTATCCGCGCGACGCCACCGTGGCGACGTCGTCGAGCAGCACCCGGGGATCGAGGATGCTGCGGCGGGTGCGGGGTACCAGCGTCAGGCGCGGCACGATCACCTCGGCCTCGCTGGGGTCCATCGCGCCGAGCACCGCCTTGCCGATGCAGCCGCTGCCGAGCCCCGAACGCCGACCCACCGGCGAGGTCACGGCCAGTGGATGCTGGGCGTCGCGCTTGTGCGTGATCAGGCAGGTGCGGTCCATCCAGTCGATCTCGGCGACGAGGATGGTCTCGCCGGTCAGCCGGGACAGCTCGGTGACGGCCCCGGCCGTGAGCTGCGCGAGCGCAGCGGTGTTGGAGACGAGCCCGCCCAGCTCGAGCAGCCTGCTGCCCAGCGAGTAGGCGCCGTCGGCGTCCTGGCGCAGGAACCCGCGTCCGACGAGCGAGGCCGCGAGCCGGTGCGTGCTGGCCTTCGGCAACCCCACCACGTCGGCGAGATCCCGCAGCTGCAGGCGGTGGTGGCGGGCGCTGAACGCGGTGAGTAGATCCAGGGCCCGCTCCACCGACCGGACGCTGCGTCGATCGGGACGCGGCTCGTCGGTCAGGGAGGTGACGCGATCCAGGACCATGGTTCCCTCCTCGTCGAAGGACTGTCGAACGCTGTGACCAGCCACGATGCGTGAACGTGAGACGTGGAGCACATGCCATTCGCGGATCGGGGTCAAGGTGCATTCCGCTACGTGGAACGCGTGCGGACCAGGTAGTCCCACGCCATCGTCAGCTGCGCGTCGGAGTAGCAGTTGCCGCGCTTGGCGATCGCCTCGGCATCGTCCGAGCAGGACAGCGGCCGACCAGTGGCCGCTGCCGCGAGGTGGGTCCGGCAGGCCTTCTCCAGGAACAGCGCCGTCATCACCGCCACCGCGACGGTCGGGCCGACGGTCACCAGGCCGTGGTGCGGGATCAGCACGGCGTTGCGGTCGCCCAGCGCGGCGGCCAGTGCGTCACCGAGCTCCGGGGTGCTGATCAGGTCACCGCTGCGCACGAACCGGGGCAGGTCGGGTGGGGAGAACAGCGCGCCCTCGTGGGAGAGCGGTGTCATGGGCAAGCCGGTGGCCGCGAAGGCGACCGCGTTCTCGGCGTGAGAGTGCACCACCGCACCGACGTCCGGGCGGGCCAGGTAGATCTGGCTGTGGATCGGCCATTCGACGTGCCGCCGGCCGGTCCCGGTGCGGATCTCCCCGTCGAGGCCGCAGAGCAGCACCTGCTCGTCGGTGATCTCCTCGAAGCCCAGGCCGGCGGCCTTGATCCACATCCCGGCGCCGTCCGGGTCGCGGGCGGACAGGTGCCCCCAGATCAGGTCGCCCTGGCCGCTGCTGGCGAGGATCGTGCACCCGGTGACGACCTGCTCGCGAACGGACATCTACGCCCCGACCAGGAAGTCGCCGACGACCTGGTTGAAGGCGTCGGGCTGCTCGAACATCACCCAGTGCCCGGCGTCCTCGATCAGCGCGAAGCGGCCGTTGGGCAGGATCTTCGCGGCGCGCTCCCCCACCGACGCGGGCGTGGTCGGATTGTGGTCGGTCCACAGCACGAGCACCTCGTGCTCGATCGCGGCCAGGTCGCTCTCGGTGAGCAGGTAGGCCCGGTTCTCCGGGCCCGGCTGCTCCGCGACGAGCTTGGCGAGGCCGGCCTCCCCGCCCGGCAACGTGTAGAAGCGCAGCCGGGTGTCGACGAGCTCGTCGGTCACCGACTCCGGTCGGTGCATCAGCCATTCCAGGCGGGTGCGGACGCTCTCGCGGGTCGGTGCCTGCGTCGCCTTGCGGGTCACGTCCTGCACCCGCTGGTGGACGGTCGCGTTGTCGGCCTTGCTCGCGTCGTCGTCGAGCAGGATCCCGGCGCCGGTGGCGTGCACGATCCGCCCGATGCGGTCGGGATGGGACTGCGCCGCGCCGAGCGCGATCCAGCCGCCGAGCGACTGGCCGACGACGTGCGCGCGGTCGGCTCCGATCGCGTCGAGGAACCGCAGGAGGTGCTCCACGAAGATCGGGTTGTGGTAGGTGACGTCGGTCGGCCGGTCGGTCAGGCCGTGGCCGAGCGCGTCGATCGCGTGCACCTGCAACCCGCGGCGCGCCAGCGGGACCACGTTGTGGATGAACCCCTCGACGTGGCCGGTGAGCCCACCGATCATGACGACGTGGTCGCCGGTCGTGCCGGCCTCCAGTGAGCGGGTGCGCCATCCGCCGGCGTCGTGGAAGCGCACTTCGGCGCCGAGCGCCGCGGTCCAGAAGGTCATGTCGGCTCCTCGAGGAATCGGATCAGCTCGGCGTTGACGACATCGGGGTCCTCGTACTGCGGCCACTGCTTCGTGCCCGGCACGACCAGCAGCCGGCAGCGCGGGATCGTGCGGGCTGCCAGCTCCAGGACGTCGGCGGGCAGGTGCCCGCTCTCGCCGTGGACGAGCAGCGTCGGTGCGCTGATCGCGGCCAGGCGCTGCGGTGTCAGCACCGCCGCGGTGTTGTCGGCTGCCCGTACGGCGAGATGGACGGTCCTGGCCTCCGGCGGGGCGTAGAGCAACTGCCGGACCGCCACGATCTCGTCGTCGATCGCGGCGGGATCGTGGACGAGCCCGGCGAACCGGGCGCGCACGGCGGCCGGCGTGGGCTCTGCGTAGGCCCGGCCGCCGGTGTCGGCGGCCGCGCGGACCGCCGGATCGGCGAACCGTTCCTGCTCGGTCTGCAGGCCCGCCGGTTCGATCAGGGCGAGCCGGGCGACGCGCGCGGGTGCCTCGATCGCGAGGTGCGCCGCCACCCACCCGCCGAGCGATTGGCCCAGCAGCGCGGGCGTGCCGAGATCGAGTGCGTCCATCAGGTCGAGCACGTGCATGGCCAGGTGGGGCACCGCGAAGTCGTCACCGACGATCTCGGTCAGCCCGTGGCCCAGCAGGTCCGCCGCGACGACGGTGTGCCGGGTCGCCAGCGCCGGCACCGTTCTCGCGAAGGTCTCGAGATGTCCGCCGCGGCCGTGCAGCGCCAGTACTGGCGGCCCGTCTCCCATGGTCAGGATCCGGGTGCGCACGCCGCCGGCGTCGACGTGGCGCACCTGCGCACCGAGGAGATCCGTCCAGATCGTCATGGCTCGATCCGCACGTCGTACATGTCCTTGTGGGCGATGCCCTGGATCACGAACAGGTTCCGCAGCGCGACCGGGTTGACCCCCGCCGCGAGCAGCCACGCCGCGTCGTTGCGGCGGATCGCGTCCGCTTCGGCGGCGCTGATCGGGTAGCCGCCGAGGATGTCGTCACGCTCGGCCGGCCACCGCTCCAGCAGGCCGGGGACGTGTTCGAGATCCCGGGCCAGCGCGGTGATCCCGACGACGGTCATGCCGGCACCGCTGCACCGAAGCGGGAGACCCCGATTCCCGTGGCCCACGGGTACATCGGTTCGTAGGCGAACACGTCGGCGGCCGCTCCCCCGGCGGCCCCGGCCGCGACCATCCAGGTGCGCAGCTCCAGCGCCCCGTTCCCGGCGTGCTCATTGATCCACGCGTCGGGCCACGCGAGCACGTCGTCGTAGCGGCCCGCGGCGAGCAGGCGCAGGAAGTCACGGTCGAAGTCCTCGTTGACGTCGCCGAACCGGGGCACCCCGACCCAGTGCGAGATGCCACCGGTGGCGAGCACGCCGACGCGGTCCGTCGCCGGGAGCGCTGCGACCGCGGACGCCAGCGCGGTCCCGAGATCGAAGCAGCGCCGGGAGCTCGGCAGCGGCGGGGTGTTGCAGTTGACGAACAGCGGGACGACCTTGGTCGCCGCGGTGCTCGGCAGCCGCACCAGCGGCGTCATGAAACTGTGGTCGAGCCGCATCGTGTGCGAGCGGCTGACGTCGAACCCCGCGCCGGTGAGTCCGGCCAGCAGGACCGTCGCCGCCTCCGGCGCCCCGTCCACCCGGATCCGGGGCGCCCCGAACTCGCCCCAGCCGTCGAACTCCGCGTTCAGGCCGAGGCAGAAGGCCGGGTAGTTGTCCAGGCCGAACGTCTCGTAGTGGTCGGTGCCGACCACGACCACGGCGTCCAGTTCGGCGGCCGCGATCTCGGCGTCCATCCGGGTCCAGGCCGCGTCGAGGTTCGCGGTGCGCGCGGGATCGGCGTTCGGGTTCTTGACGATCGCGGCGACGTGCGACGTCGCCGCCGAGTAGACGATCCGCCCCATCAACTCTCTCCCAGCTGCTCCGGCAGCAGGACCAGGTCCTGCAGGTGCGGGTACTCGCGCCGGGTGACGTCGGTGGCGTGCAGGACCCCGCACGCCGGGCAGGCGTAGCGGCGGATCTCCAGACCGGGTGCGAGCCGGCGCGCCCGGCTCACGTCGTGCGGGTCGCGGGTGACGGCCATGGCGGCGTGCTCGCGCCACACCCCGTCGGTGGTGGCGAGCACCGTGCCGCACCGGCACGCGACGAAGCGGCCCGTACCGATCTGGACCAGCGCGAGCTGGTCGCCCAACGGACCGATCGGGACCCGCGGCGCGTCCGGCACCTCGGGCAGCGGCTTCGCGGCCGGCCAGGTTCGCCGCTCCGCGCGCAGCTGCGAACGACGAGTCTCCGTCGCCGGGCCGTCGACCCGGCCGTCGGCGAGCACCACCCCGTACAGGCGCTGCGCGGCATCGGGCGTGACCGCGGCGTGCTCGAGATCGCGCTGCACGGCCTCGACCGGACGATCCAGCGGATCGCCCCAGCCCCCGCCGGACTGGTGCACGTTGGTCAGGACCTGGCCCGGAGCGAGCCGGAAGAGCCCTTGCCGGCCGTGCATCTCCGGCCGGTCACCGGCGAGATCGTCCGGCACCGGGATCTCGCCGCGGGCGAAGAACTCCGCCGCGTCGTTTTCCGTGATCCACTGCCGGTCGTTCTCGGCGCCCGGGAGGCCGCCGAAGATGCCGTTGGAGTTCGGCACCTCCCAGCCGTGTCCCGAGCAACTGGCCAGCAGGTCGTCGCTGCCCCGGAAGTAGTAGGTCGAGCCGATGCTGAGCCCGCCGCGGTGGCGGCCGGCACCGCCGGAGTCGGCGACGAGCCCCCGTGCCAGGTAGACGACCGGGACCTCCAGCTCGGTCGACTCGACGTTGGCGATGCGCAGGCGTTCGATGTTGTGCTGGCCCTGCGTCCAGACCCCGTCGCGGTGGGCGTAGGCGCCACCGCCCGTGGCGATGCAGTCGAAGACGACGTGGGTGAAGCGGTCGCCGTGCTGGTTGCGGCCGCTCAGCACGAACTGGTCCGGCCCCCCGGCCGGCGCGGCCTGGGCCTCGCGCATCAGCTCGCCGGAGCAGGCGGCGAGCTTCGACAGGCATTCAACGGCCGTGACCTCCACCAGCCACCCGGCCTCCAGCACGCCGCCGCTGACCGGGGCCGGGCGCTCGGCGTTGACGAGCAGCCCCTCCGGCGCGTACACGTCGAGCGGGCGGAACAGCCCGTCGTTCCACGGCGCGTCGTAGGCCAGCGTCGGCAGCACGGCATTGGCGACGCCGGCCAGCAGCCCGGAGCGGGTGCAGTTGATGTACACCGGCGCCTGCGGGGACGAGCCCGAGAAGTTGAAGTACAGGTCTTCGCCACACTTGGTCAGCACCAGGTCGACCTCGTAGATCTCCCCCGATGCGCCCTCGTTGTCCAGGAAGGCGCGAGCGTGCATGCGGGCGTCGGGCAGGTCGGCCAGGCGCGCCCGCAGCCTCCGCTCGGAGAGCTCGATCAGGCTGGCCATCACCGCGCGCACGGTGTCGGCGCCGTACTTGTCCGCGAGCGCCACCATCGCCCGTACCGCGGTGTTGTTGGCCCCGATCAGCCCGCGGAGATCGAGATCGACGGTGGCCGGCATCCGGGTGTGCGACATGATCAACTGCCATACGTCAGTGCGGATCCTGCCGCCGACGACCAGCTGGGTGGGCGGGAGCTGCAACCCCTCGGCATAGCAGTCGATCGCGTCCGCGCAGAAGCTGCCGGGACGGGTGCCGCCGACGTCGACCAAGTGGCACATGGCCGACGTCCAGCCGAGCAGCTCGCCGCGGTAGTGGATCGGGGCGATCACGCCCATGTCCTGGGCGTGCACCGCGCCCTTCCAGGGATTGTTGACGACGAACATGTCGCCCTCCCCGAACCCCGGATCGACAGCGCAGTCCGCGATGACGAACTTCGTGATCGACGACATCGCGGCGGCGTGGGTCACGATGGTGCGGCCCATGGCCGCGACCTCGCCGCCGGGCAGGTAGAGCCCGACGTTGAAGTCGTTGGCCTCCGTGACGTGCGGCGACCCGGAGATCGCCTGGAGCGTGGCGCCCTGCTCGTCGGTGATGGCGAGCAGCCGGTGCCGGATGACCTCGAAGGTCACCGGATCGACAGCGGTTTCAGCGGTCATGGCGCCAGTCCTTGCAGTCGATGACGAGGTTGCGGTCGGGATCCACGCGGACGTGCTGGCCCGGGCCCACGACGACCGTCGTGCCGGTGAACTCGAAGATCACCGGGCCGGCCAGCTCGACGCCGGTGGGCACGTCCTCGCCGCGGTGGATCTCGGTGGGGACCCGGCCCAGATCGGGGAAGTGGACGTCCCGGTGGCCGATCAGCGCCGAGGCGGCAGCGCTGTCCGGGGCGTCGACCGACCGCACGTCGGTGACCTGCACCCGGCCCTCCACCCGCAGCGTGTGGATCTCCAGCCCGGCCGCCCTGCGCGCGGTCCCGGCGCCGTAGAGCCGCTCGTACCCGTCGAGGAACGCCTCGACGATGCCCTCGACCGTCGCCCGCGTGATCGGGCCATCCGGCACGGTGATCGGCAGCTCGTGGGTCTGCTTGCGGAACTTCACGTACACGATCCGCTGGAACCGGGCCCGCGGATCGTCGTCCAGGTCCCGGTGGCACCGCGCGACGAGCGCGTCGAAGGACGCAGCGATGCGGTCGGCGTCGATGTGCTCGACCGGATCCGGCGCGCCCGGTGGCGTGCGGTGGACCTCGGACACGGTGACAGCGCGGTAGCGGTCCGAGGTGACCGCCCCGAACGCGGAGTGCACCATCGACGTCGGCGGCACCACCAGCGTGGAGATCCCGGCCGCCTGGGTGTAGGCGTAGGCGTGCGTCGGGCCGGCGCCGCCGTAGGCGAACACCACGAAGTCGCGCGGATCGTGGCCCTGCTGCACCGTCACCTTCCGCAGCAGGTCGGCCATCTGGTTGTCGGCCACCTGCCGGATCCCGGCCGCCGCGTCCTCGACGCTCATCCCGAGCGGGCCGGCGACGTGCTTGCCGATCGCCTCCTCGGCCAGCGCCCGGTCCAGCCCCATCCGGCCACCGAGGAAGTACGCGGGGTCGATGATCCCCAGCACGACGTCGGCGTCGGTCACCGTCGGACGCGTGCCGCCGCGCCCGTAGCAGGCCGGGCCGGGCACCGCGCCCGCGCTCTCCGGGCCGACGACCAGCGCGCCGACCTCGTCGACGTGGGCGATCGATCCGCCGCCCGCGCCGATGGCCGTCACCTTGATCCGCGGCGCGGCCACGTGGTAATTCGCGACCTCGCTGATGCGTTCCAGCAGCGGCGTGCCGTCCACGATCAGGCCGACGTCGAAGCTGGTGCCGCCCATGTCGCTGGTGATCGCGTTGGGCATGCCGAGCCGCACGGCCTGCTCGGCACACGCCAGCACCCCGCCGGCCGGACCCGAGGTCAGCATCGCGACCGAGCGACGGGCCGCGTCCGCGCCGCGCATCACCCCGCCACCCGAGTCGATCACCGAGAAATCGCCCGCGAATCCGGCCGCGCGCAGCCGCGATTCGAGGTTCGCGACGTAGTTGCGGATCACCGGGCCGAGATAGCTGTTGATGACCGTGCTCGCGCTGCGCTCGTACTCGCCGATCACGGGGGCGATCTCGTGCGACAGCGTCAGGTACGCCTCCGGCCACACCTGCGCGGCGATCTCCGCGACGGCCCGCTCGTGCACAGGGTTCACGAACGACCACAGGAAGCAGACGGCGACGGCATGGATGCCCTGCTCCCGCAGGCCGACCAGCGTCGTGCGAACCCGTTCGCGATCGAGCTCGACGAGCACCTCGCCGTCGGCCGTGATGCGTTCGGGGATCTCCACGACGAGCGTGCGCGGCACCAGCGGTTCCGGGTTGGACCGCGCGCTGTAGTGCCCGGTCTCCGCGCCGCGGCCGATCCACGACGTGGTGCCGCGCTGGATGAGCATCGTGTCGGCGAATCCCTGGGTGGTGAGCAGGGCCGTGGCCGCGCCCGTGCGCTCGATCAGCGCGTTGGTCGCTGCCGTGGTGCCGTGGGCGAAGTAGGCGATGGAGCGGACGAACCCGTCGACGGGCATCCCGAACGCGGCCGCCGCGTCGGCCAGCACGGCGAAGATGCCCTCGGCCCGGTCGTGCGGGGTCGTCGGCGACTTGAACAGGCGCGGCCGGCCGCCCTCCTCGAGCACCACGAGATCGGTGAACGTCCCGCCGATATCGGTGCCCACGAACAGTCGTCGTGATTCTGCAGATTCGGGCCCAGCAGGTTCGGGCACAGCGCAACTCCGTCGGTCGAATTCGGTGCGACCACTGTGGGACGGCGCCGAGATGCCGGACAAGGCGGAACGTTCCGCCCTGCGGATTGCTGATGGGCCCTGTCCCGCTGGCCCTGCGCGACGATCGAGAACGGAGGTGACCGATGACGGTGCAGAACGCTGGAGTCCGGGTCGAGTGGGTGACGATCGACGGGCCCGACGTGCCGATCACGGCGTTCGTCGCCCGTCCCGACCACGACGCGCCGGTGCCCGTCGTCGTCGTCCTGCACGAGAACCCGGGCATCACCGAGTGGCGGCAGCGCGAGACGGTGCGGCTGAGCGCGCAGTGGGGCTACGCACTCGTCGTCATGAGCACCTACTCCCGCATCGGCGCCGCGCCACCGGCCGGCCCGTTCGCCACCCCGGACGATCGGCGCCGGGCGGCGTTCCTGGCCATGCCCGACGCGCAGGTGGCCGCCGACCTGGACGTCACGATGGCGTGGGTGCGGCGACAGCCCGGCTTCCGGGCCGACGCGGTCGGCCTGCTCGGCTTCTGCTCCGGCGGCGGGCAAGCGCTCTACGCCGCCTGCACGCGCGACGGTCTCGCCGACTGCGTCGTGCTGGTCTACGGCAACGTCGTCCTCCGCAGCGAGTTCACCGCCGACCGCGTTCCGCTGGACCGCATCCCGCTCGTCCCGGCGCTCGACGCGCCCATCCAGGGCCACTTCGGATCACTCGATCACGAGATCCCGCCCGATCACGTCGACCGGCTGGAAACCGCACTCAGTGACGCCGGAAAGAGCGCCGAGATCCATCGCTACGACGGGGCCGGACACGTCTTCAGCGACGAGAACCACCCGAACCATCACCCCGAGGCGACCCGCCTGATGTGGCAGCGGATCACCCGATTCCTGCGCGCCCACCTGGAATCCGCCGAGACCGATCACGTGGTGCGGACGGGCTGACCCGACGCGGTATGGTGCGTAAACCTAGGTCATCGACTTTAAGGGGCGCACCGGATGCCTCGCGGGCCCGTCGACTTCAGCCGCAGTGCCGTGTCGCGCTACATCCAGCTCGCC
>Ga0307513_10008871_pt1 | contig 12789 bp, 16 predicted proteins | sample 15_EM_MG_FD_202174 | JGI IMG/M metagenome (GOLD analysis project Ga0307513, IMG submission 202174) | Populus trichocarpa ectomycorrhiza microbial communities from riparian zone in the Pacific Northwest, United States - 15_EM | ecosystem: Host-associated > Plants > Roots > Unclassified | place...
GCCACGGGTCTGCCGGGACTTTGCGTGCAACCAGGCGGCAACCGTTTGAACCTCAGCGGAATCCTCAAGAGGCCGAATCGGAGGGTACGAGCACGGATTGCTCAACCGAACGCCACGGACCGGCGGCACTGGCAAGACGAAGGGAACCTGCCGTGTTCGACGACGTCACGTCATCCTCGCTCCGGGTCGCGGTCGCCGGCCTGTCGGCCCGCCAGACCGCCATCGCGGACAACATCGCGAACATCGAGACCCCCGGCTACCAGGCCCGTAAGGTCAAGTTCGAGGAGGCGCTCAGCAGCGCCGTCGCCCACGGCGAGGCACCGTCGTCGGTGACGCCGAGCGTGCAGAACTCACTCGAGCCGGCGCGGCTCAACGGCTCCAACGTCAACCTCGACGAGGAGACGCTTTCGCACATCGACACCACGATGCGCTACCAGCTGACGCTGCGCGCCCTGGACAGCAAGTACGGCATGCTGCGCGACGCGATCAAGGGAGCCTGAGCATGAGTACGTTCAACGCGATCGGCGTCGCCGGCTCCGGCGTCACCGTCTACCGCAAGTGGCTCGACGCGGTCTCCGACAACATCGCCAACATGGACAACGTCAGCCGGACCTCGGAAAAGGCCTTCCAGGCGCGGTACGTCGTCGCGCAGGAGGCCCAGGACGGCAACGGCGCCCAGGTCGGCGGCATCGCGCTGGGCAGCGCCGAGGGTCAGCTCAGCTACGAGCCGGACAGCCCGCTGGCCGACAGCGAGGGCTACGTCCGCCGGCCGGACATCGACCTCGGCAGCCAGATGGCTCAGATGATGATGGCGCAGCGCGCGTACCAGGCGAACCTCTCGGTGGTCGACCGGGCCCGCGAGTCCTACCAGGCCGCCATCCAGCTCGGTAAGTGAGGACGATCATGACTTCTCCGATCGGCGCGATCAGCGGGCTCTCCGGGATCAGCGGCCTCTCCAGCGTCAGCGGCGTGAGCGGTGTCGGCGGGGCCGCCGGCACCAGCGGCGCCACGGCCGTCGGCGGCTCCGGCGACGACTTCGCCAGCGTGCTCGCCAAGGGCCTCGAGAACGTCCAGGCGTCCCAGGCCAAAGCCGACAACCTGGCCGTCCAGGTGGCCAACGGCACGCTGGCCGACCCGGCGCAATACACGATGGCGGCCACCGAGGCGTCGCTCGGACTGCAGCTCACCACCGCGATCCGGAACAAGGCCGTGGAGGCGTTCCAAGAGATCATGAGGATGCAGGCCTGACATGACGGACCGCCTCCCCGCGCCCGTACGCCGCGTCTCCGACGGCTTCAAGTCCTTCACCCCCGGACAGAAGGCCGTCACGATCGCGGCGGTCCTCGCCCTGGTCATCGGCGGGTACTTCTTCGCGACCTGGGCCTCGAAGCCGTCGTACTCGATCCTGTTCAACAACCTGTCGTCCAAGGACGCGAGCGCGATCGTCGAGTCGCTGCAGAAGTCCGGTTCGTCGTACGAGCTTGCCAACAACGGTCAGACGATCCTCGTGCCCCAGGACCAGGTGGACAACCTGCGCCTGCAGCTGAGCGGCGAGGGCCTGCCGGGCGACTCCGACACCGGCTATGCACTGCTCGACCAGCAGGGCATCACCACCAGCGACTTCATGCAGCACGTGGACTACCAGCGGGCGATGGAAGGCGAGCTGGCCAACACCATCAAGTCGATCGACGGCGTCGAGGCCGCGACCGTGCACCTCGTCATGCCGCAGAAGACCGTCTTCGCCGACGACCAGGACCAGACCACCGCGTCGGTGCTGGTCGCCTCCAGCCCGTCCAAGCCGTTGAGCGGCCAGCAGGTGCAGGCGATCGTGCACCTCGTCGCGTCCAGCGTGGAAGGGCTCGACCCGACCCGGGTCACCGTGGCCGGCGCGGACGGCAAGATCCTCTCGTCCGGCGACGGCAGCACGATCGCGACCGGCGGCGACAGCGGCATCGACGCGCAGACCGTTGCCTTCCAGAACAGGCTGAACACTTCGATCCAGAACATGCTGGACAGCGTGGTCGGCCCCGGGCACTCCGCGGTGACCACGACGGCGCAGCTCAACTTCGACCAGACCGAGACCACCACGAAGTCGTACACCGCGGACCCGTCCCTGCCCGCGCTGTCGGAGAGCACCAGCCGGGAGGCGTACAACGGCAACGGAAACGGCACCGGCGGCGTGCTTGGCCCGGACAACATCCAGGTCCCGAGCGGCGGCAGCACCGGCGGCCCCGGCCAGTACGAGAACAGCTCGCAGGTGCGCAACAACGCCCTCAACGAGACGAACGAGGTGAGCAAGAAAGCCCCCGGCAAGATCGACCGGCTGAGCGTGGCCGTGCTGCTGGACAGCACCACCGCCGGCACCGTCGACTCCGCCCAGATCCAGCAGCTGATCAGCGCCGCCGCCGGCATCGACCCGACCCGGGGCGACACCGTCGCGGTGAGCGCGATGCCGTTCGACACCAGCGCCGCCCAGCAGGCCCAGACCGCGCTCGCCGAGTCCCAGGTCGCCGAGACCACGGCGAAGCAGATGTCGCTGATCAAGACCGGCGCGATGGCCGTGGTCGTCCTCTTCCTGATCTTCCTGGCCTGGCGGGCCAGCAAGCGCTCGAAGAAGCGCAAGGCGCTGAGCCCGGCCGAGCTGCGGCACCTCGAGGACATGCAGGCCGCGCTCGAGCAGCAGCGCCTGGCCGAGCTGAACAGCTCGATCCCGACGCCGGCGATCGAGATGGTGAACCGCGAGGACGAGGCCCGCGACGAGCGCCAGCGCGAGATCGAACAGATGGTGAAGGAACAACCCGAGGAGATGGCCGCCCTGCTGCGCGGCTGGCTCGGCTCCAACCACTGACGTATCTGAGATTCCCGGTCTGGAAGTTCCCCGGTTTGAGGAGACCCCGCATTGAGCACACCGGCCCTGACCACGATGTCGATGACTGGCCTGCGCAAGGCCGCGATCCTGCTGGTGCGGATGGGCAAGGAGTACTCCGCGAAGGTGATGGCCGGGCTCTCCGAGGCGGAAGTGGAAGAGCTGTCGGCCGAGATCGCCCGGCTCGGCAAGCTCGAGCCGGAAGTCGCCGGCGACGTGATCGACGAGTTCTACGCCATGGCGACGGCCAAGAACGCCGGTTCCGGCGGCATGCAGTACGCCCGCGAACTGCTTGAATCGTCGCTCGGCCCGGAACGCGCCCAGCTGATCCTGGACCGGTTGCAGGCGTCGATGACCGACGCGCCGTTCAACTTCCTCAGCCACGCCGACCCGCGCCAGCTGCTCTCGTATGTGCAACACGAGCACCCCCAGACGATCGCGCTGGTGCTGGCGCACATCCCGTCGGCGCTGGCGTCGTCGATCCTCTCCGGCCTCTCGCCCGAGGTGCAGTCGGACGTCGCGCACCGGATCGCCGTCATGGACCGGACCTCCCCCGACGTGATCCGCCAGGTCGAGCAGTCCCTGCAACGCAAACTCTCCACGGTGCTGCAGCCCGACGAGTTGTCCACGGTCGGCGGCCTGGAACCGCTGGTCGACATCATCAACCGCTCCGACCGCACCACCGAGCGGCTGATCCTCGAGGCCCTGGAGGCACGCAGCCCGGAGATCGCCGAGGAGATCCGGCGCCGGATGTTCATGTTCGAGGACATCGTCAACCTGGACGACCGTTCCGTGCAGCTGGTGTTGCGCCAGGTCGAGCCGTCCGACCTCGCGACCGCGCTCAAGGGCGTGGGCGAAGAGGTCCGCGACAAGGTCACCAAGAACCTCTCCGAGCGCGGCCGGGAGAACCTGCTCGAGGAGATCGACTTGCTCGGCCCGGTCAAGGTCAAGATGGTCGAGGAGGCGCAGCAGAAGATCGTCTCGGTGATCCGGTCGCTCGAGGACTCCGGCCAGATCGAGATCCAGCGAGGCGGCGACGAGGACGATGAGCTCATCGCCTGAGGACGGCCCGGTGCTGCGCGGCACGGTGGCCGAGTCGGCGGCCGCCGCGCGGTTCGCCGTGGACCTGCGCCGCGAGGTGCCGCCGGACAGCGCACCGGTGGAGCAGGCCAAGCAGGCGGCCCGGACGACCGGCTATGCCGAGGGCTGGGCGCAGGGGCAGCGGGCGGCGGCGATCGAGGCCGAGAAGGCCGCCGAACGCGTCCGGGCCGTCGAACATGCGCACGAACTGCGCCGCGCGGCCGCCCTCGCGCAGGCGGTGAACGCGCTCGGCCGGGCGGTCACCAACTTCGAGGCCCAGCTCATGCCGACCATGACGGAGTTGCAGGAGGCGGTGCTGGGGCACGCGTTCGAGCTGGCCGAGGCGATCGTCGGCCGGGTCGTCGACGACCCCGAGGGCCGCGGTGCCGACGCCCTGCGCCGGGCGATGAAGGCCGCGCCGTCCCAGGGCGAGATCGTGGTCAGCCTGCATCCGGACGATTATCGCAATCTGGTCGGCACGGCACCCGACGCCGACTACAACTACGAGGGGCGGCCCGTACACCTGCGGCCCGACCCGGCCCTGCACCCCGGCGACGCCGTGGCCGAGACCGGCACCACCACCGTCGACGCCTCGCTCGTCGCCGCGGTGCACCGAGCGCGGGAGGCTCTGCGGATATGAGGCGGCACGGATCTGCGCAGTGGCCGGCGATGCAGTGGCCGGCGATGCAGTGGCCGGCGATGCAGTGGCCGGCGATGCAGTGGCCGGCGATGCAGTGGCCGGCGATGCAGTGGCCGGCGATCCGGATCGGCCGGCCGTGACCGACCTCTTCCGGAGCCGGATCGACGCCGCCCTGAGCGCCGCCGAGCCGCTGCGCCGCGGCAAGGTGACCGGCGCGGTCGGGCTCCGGGTCACGGTCAGCGGCCTCGAGGCCCGCGTCGGCGAGTTGCTGCAGATCGGCGAGGGCGAGGATGCCGTACTCGCGGAGGTGGCCGCCCTGGACGGCGACCGGCTCGCCTGCCTGCCGCTCGGCCCGATCGCCGGCCTCGGCGCGGGCAGCGCGGTGGTCAGCACCGGCGGCCCGTTGCGCGTCGCGGTCGGCCCGGACCTGCGCGGGCGGATCCTGGACGGGCTGGGCCGGCCGATGGACGGTGGGCCGCCGCTGAAGGGCGATCTGGTGCGGATCGAGGCCGCCCCGCCCTCGGCGATGGAGCGCCAGCTGGTCGATGCGCCGATGTCGTTGGGCGTACGGACGCTGGACACGCTCGTGCCGTGCGGCCGCGGGCAGCGGATCGGCATCTTCGCCGGCTCCGGCGTCGGCAAGTCCACCCTGATGTCGATGATCACCCGAGGCACGTCCGCCGAGCTGAACGTCGTCGCCCTGGTCGGCGAGCGCGGTCGCGAGGTGCGCGAGTTCATCGAGCACGACCTCGGCCCCGAGGGGCTGGCCCGGTCGGTGGTCGTCATCGCCACCTCGGACACGCCGCCGCTGGTCCGGCTCCGGGCCGGCGCGGTCGCCACCCGGATCGCGGAGTACTACCGCGACGAGGGCGCCGACGTGCTGATGATGATGGACAGCGTGACCCGCACGGCGATGGCCCAGCGCGAGGTCGGCCTGTCGATCGGCGAGCCGCCGGCCACCCGCGGCTATCCGCCGTCGGTCTTCGCCATGCTCGCCTCTCTGCTGGAGCGGGCCGGCCCGGGCGCCCGCGGCAGCATCACCGGCCTCTACACCGTGCTGGTGGAGGGCGACGACCACAACGAGCCGATCGCGGACGCGGCCCGCTCGATCCTGGACGGCCACATCGTGCTCGACCGCAAGCTGGCCACGGCCGGCCACTTCCCGAGCATTCAACCGCTGGACTCGATCTCCCGGGTGGCCAACAAGATCACCACGCCGGAGCAGCGCTCGGACGCGACCGAGCTGCGCCGGATGATGGCGGCGCACCGCGACGTGCGCGAGCTGGTGGAGATCGGCGCCTATGTGCCGGGGACGAACCCGGAGGCGGACCGGGCGACGGCGCTGTGGCCGCAGATCACGGCGTTCCTGCAGCAGGGGCTGGACGAGAAGGTCACCGCCGGCGAAGCCTGGCAAGCCCTAAGAACGCTGATAGCTGCGAGCTAGCCGGTGCTCACGGATCCACTCTTCGACGTCCTCGGTAAGCCATAGCTTGCCCTGGGCGAGCCTTGCGTACGGATGCGGGAAGGTTTTGCCGTTGACGATCTGATAGACGCGCTGCCGGGTGACTTTGCCGCCCAACAGGCTGCGGATCTCATGCGCGCCGACGAGGCGGAGCAGCGTCGATTCCATGCACCAGACTATAGTCACCCGACTACCGGTAAGGCCAGCGACCGCTCAGCTGAGGTCGGTCAGCCGACTCGGCGCCCATAGTCGGTCGGCGTCCCCGGCGACGATCCGGCCCCGGTAGACGTCGATCTTGTGGTCGATGAGCTTGAGGTTTTCTTGGATCTCCGCGAGCTTGGCGGTCACATCAGCGCGGTGCGCCTCCATGAGGGCAAGTCGCTCCTGCTCGTTGCCGGGACCGGCGGCGACGAGCTCGGCGTACCGTCGGATGCCCTTGATGGGCATCCCGGTCGCCCGCAACTTGGTGCACACGGTGATCCACTTGAGGTCGAGCTCCTGGTAGCGGCGCTGACCGCCGCCGCTGCGGTCAACTGGAGTGACGACCAGGCCGGCGCGTTCGTAGTAGCGCAGGGTGTGCACGCTGACCCCGGTGCGGTGGGCGGCCTCCGCGATGCTCAGCCCGGGCTGCGGGCTTGATCGCGGCGGGCCGGCGGTCGGCTGCTTGACTTCGAGCACGCTCTAGATTTTAGCGTCGCCGGCATGAATGTAGCGACCTTGCCGACCCACCCACCCGAGCTCAGCCGACGCCGCCGGCTGCTGATCCTGGCGCTCTGCTGCAGCAGCATGGTGGTAGTGGTGATGGACATCTCCATCGTCAACGTCGCGTTGCCGGCGATCGGCCGTGACCTGCACGCAACGCTGTCCGGCCTGCAGTGGACGATCGATGCGTACACCCTGGTGCTGGCCAGTTTCCTGGTGATGGCCGGGTCCACCGCCGACCGGATCGGCCGGCGGCGCGTCTTCCAGGTGGGCCTGGCCGCGTTCGGTCTCGGCTCGCTGATGTGCAGCCTGGCGCCGAGCATCGGCTGGCTGATCGCGGCGCGGGCGCTGCAGGCGGTCGGCGGGACGATGCTCAACCCGGTGGCGATGGCGATCATCGCGACCACGTTCGCCGACCGGGCCGAACGGGCCCGCGCCATCGGTGTGTTCGGTGCGGTCTCCGGCCTGGCGCTCGGCCTGGGTCCGGTGCTCGGCGGCGCCCTGGTGGAGGGCATCGGCTGGCGCTCCATCTTCTGGGTCAACGTGCCGGTCGTGGCCGCCGCGATCGGGTGCGCCGCGCTGTTCGTGCCCGAGTCCCGGGCCGCCCGAGCCCGCCGGTTCGATCCGGTCGGCCAGATCCTGGTGGTCCTGGTGCTGGGCGGCGTGGTCTGCGCGATCATCGAGTCCGGCCGGCTCGGCTGGACCTCGCCGGTCATCGTCGGCCTGTTCGCCGTCGCGGCGTTGAGCGTCGTGGGCATCCTGCGCTACGAGCCACGCCGCGTGGACCCGCTGCTGGAGCTGCGCTTGTTCCGCAGCGTGCCGTTCAGCGCGGCGATTCTGACCGCGCTGCTGGCCCTGTGCGGATTCGGCGCTTTCCTCTTCGTCACGACCCTGTACCTGCAGGACGTGCGCGGGATGTCGGCGCTGTCCGCGGGCCTGTGCCTGCTTCCGGTCGGCGCAATGATCGTCCTGCTCTCCCCGCGCGCCGGCCGGCTGGTCGGCGAACGCGGTCCCCGGCTGCCGCTGGTGGTCTCCGGGGCGGCCCTGGCGCTGGCCGGTTTAGCCGCACTGCGCCTCGGACCCGGCACTCCCCTGCTGGTCGTGATCGCCAGCTATCTGCTGTTCGGCATCGCGCAGGGCACCGTCAACCCGCCGATCAGCAACTCGGCGGTCTCCGGAATGCCGGTCTCGATGGCCGGAGTGGCCGCGTCGCTCGCCTCCGCCGGCCGGCAGACCGGCACCACCCTGGGCGTGGCGATCGCCGGAACAATCGTGGCCCCGGCGATCGCGCACGGCCCGAGCGCGTTCACGAGTGCGGAACACCGCGTGTGGTGGCTGGTGCTCGCGCTCGGCCTCGCCATCGTGGTCCTCGGCCTGGCCAGCACCGGCAGCCGAGCCCGGAACACCGCCCTCCGAACGGCTGCCCTGATCGAACGGGTTGCCGATCCGAGATGATGGCGGTGTGCAGTTGGCCGAATCTGGTTTCGTCGGGGTGCCGGTGGGGCTCATCCTCCTGGTCGGGCCGCCCGCGTCGGGCAAGTCGAGCTTTGCTCGGGCCTGGGTGGAGTACGGCGAGATCGACACCGACGGTGTGGTGTCGTGCGACGCCATCCGAGGGCAGTTGTTCGGCGAACGGGTCCGGGTCGCCGATGACCCGGTCGTGTTCAGCGAGATGGACTCCCGGGTAGCGGCGCGACTTGCGGCAGGCCAACCCGTAGTGGGCGACGCCACGAACGTCGTGCCTGGTGCGCGGGCCAGGATGATCGCCTGGGCGCGGCAGCACGGTCGTCCGGTGACGGCATTGCGGTTCCACGTCGAGAACGGCGTTCTGGTACGCCGCAACGCATTGCGCATCGGCCACGCGCGGGTCCCGGCCGAGGACGTGTTGGACTATGCGGTACGCGCCGCAGCCCACGGCTCGCGCGATCAGTTGCTCGGCGAAGGCATCGACTTCGTCGTCGACGTGCCCGGAGAGGCCGAGGGCGCCAGTCCGTCGGAAGCGGCGCAGGCGATCCGCCTCGGCGCTTGAGCCCGTCGCTGGGATCCATACTGGATCGGTACGACACTCTGGTTCGCCCCGGATCAGGCCGTTGGATCGGGCTAGGCGCATAGGCGGCGGTCAACGCGTTCGCGTAGCCTTAAGCGCAAGATGCCCGATTTTCCGTTGACCATTGGCGAGCTGGCCCGACGCGCCGGCGTTGCCACGTCGGCCCTGCGCTACTACGAGGATCTCGGGCTGCTCCCGGCGCCGGCCCGCGTCTCCGGGCAACGCCGCTACCCGTCGTCCGCGGTCGGGCTCGTCGGGTTGATCCTGCTCCTGCGCGGGGTCGGCTTCTCGCTCGCCGAGCAGAAGGCCCTGATGACATCGCGCAGCGCCGGGGCCGACGCGTGGCGGCGGCTCGCGGAGCGCAAGCTGACTGAGCTGGACGAGCGGATCACCAACGCCCAGATCGCCCGCGAGGCGGTCGAGCACGCGCTGCGCTGCCCGCACGACGACATCTTGCAATGCCCAACCCTTGGCGAGGTCATCACCGCCCGGCTGGCCGGCCAGCCGCTCTCCGAAGCCCACCACCACTGAACGCCTTGATCCTTAGTGGGTCCGGATCCGCTCAGGTCTGTTTGAGCAGGTCGAATAGCACGTCGCAGGGTGTGGCCGCAGTGCCCGCAAAGGTTGCGGACGGGCGGACGTCAGACCTCCAACTGCGGGCGGAACGCCTCGTATTCCTCGCGCAGCGAGCGAGCCTGGTGCACGCCCGAGCGCTGCACGCCGGCCATCACCTCGCGGGCTCGCCACCAGTTCGACGCCACGATGCGGCCCGACCTGATCGCCTGGCTTGCCGCGGCCGCCGCCTCGTCCGGTTTCTTGGCGGCAAGCAGCGCCAAGCCGAGATCGAGTTGAGCCGACGCCACGCGGCGTGGCCGGGCACCGTCCGCCTCCAGCTCTGTGATCACCTCGCGCGCGACGGTCTCCGCGGCCGGGTCGCCCGACCAGGCGAGAGTCGTGGCCGTGTATGAGCGGACCTTGGCCGGGTCGTACTGGTAGTGGTGCTCGGGGTGTTCCGGTGCCGGGCGATTGGCGGTAAGGCGTTCGACTCGGCCGAGCACCTCGCTGGTGTGCGTGCGGTCGCCGAGGCGAGCCCATGCCCGGCCTTCCTGCGCGGTGGCCTGTATCAGGGCGGAGCTGCCGCGGGGTGCAATCGCCTGGGCCTGCTGAGAGAGCTGCAATGCCTGCTGGAAGTCCCCGGCGGTGAGAACGTCCCAGGCTCGGGTCTCCAGCACCCAGGCGGCGATCTCGCGGTGACCGGCCTGGCCGGCCAGTTCCTCGGCGGTGAGCAGGTAGACGTCTGCGGCTGCGCTCTGCTGCAGATCAATGTGCAGGTGGCGCACAGCAACGACAGCCAACCACCGACGGTGACGAGCCGGCGCTGCTGGTCTAGGGTCTTGCGGGCGTCGGCTAGCGAGGACACATAGTCGAGGTGCCGGCGCACGCGGGGCAGCAGCTCGGCCGGCGGGGTCGTGGCGTAGGCCATCGCCATGCGGTCTGTCGCGCGCTCTAGCCGGTCGAGGGTTTCCGGGCTGACGTCGGATGCCGTGACCCGCCGGACGAGTTCGATCGCCTCGAACCCGGATTCGTCGTCCGGGATGCTGCTCTTGCGCTGCATGCTCGCGAGCCGACCGTCAACAACCAGCGCGGAGTCGGCGTAGCTCCTCGGCGAAATCCGGTGGCATCGGTCACGTCCCTGGTAGCGGTCAGGGTGGCGGCCGGCCGCTACAACCAGCCGCCACGAATCAACGCTACTCGGATACGACAGGCCGCCGGGTGCAGCTCGGGTGCAGGTGCTCAGTGCCGCGTGGCAGGGGCCGAACCCAATGGTTGAGGGGCACCATCCGCCCCGGCTGTAGGAGGCGACGTGAAACGGCTGTTTCGGCTTGGACCTGTGTTGCGGGCGCGCAAGGCGCAGGAGGATGCCGCCATTGGGGCCGTGCAGGCCTCCCGGGCTGAGATTCGCGAGGCGCAGCAGCTCGTCAAGCGACGCTCGCTCGACCTGGCCGGTGCGGGTGCGCCCACCGAGGGCACCGCTCGGGCCATGGTCGCCTCGATGGTTGCCCGGCAGTCGCTTGCGGCCAGTCTCTCCGGCGCGCACCAGATGGTCGCCGCCGCCGAGGAGGTGACCCGGGAGAAGGTCAGCGAGCTGGCCGACGCCGCCAAGCGCCGGCGGGCCGTCGAGATGATGGCCGAGCGGCACGCCGAGACCGTGCGCCGGCATGACCTGAAGGTGGAGCAGGCCGACCTCGACGAGCTGGGTGTCACCGCCAAGGCCCGCAACGCCGCCCGCGGCCTCGACGCCGTCAGCGAGGAGCGGGCCAACTCGCTGCGGCACGGCCGGGGCACGGCCGCCGACCGGGAGGACGCCGCCCGCGTCACCGCCAACCTGGTCGCCGCCCAGCGGCCGACCCTCGAGCTGGCCGACGCCGCCCAGGCGCTCGCCGCCCGGCGCGCGACGATCTCCGGAAAGCCCGCGCTGGACAGCACAGAAATGGACGAAACAGACACGATCGCTAAGTAGGCCAGGGAGCCCGCCGAAGTCGAGAGCGAGAGCACTGACGAGGAGCAACGGAGCCGCTGATGAACTTGGGCGTCCAGGGAATCATGTCCCGCATCGCCGAGCTCAACCAGCAGTTGGGCCTCGCCCCGGCGACTACCTCGAGCGGTACGGGCACCAACGGCACCACCTTTGCTTCGGCCCTCGCCAGCGCCGCGGGCAGCACGGGGACCGGCTCCAACGTGACCGGCGACCAGATCGTCGATTCCGCCAAGAAGTACCTCGGCACCCCGTACGTCTTCGGCAGCACCGATCCGGATCGGGGGCTCGACTGCTCGGCGCTGGTCCAGCGGGCGTACAAGGACATGGGTGTTGATCTGCCCCGGAACTCGTGGCAACAGGCCAAGGTGGGCACGAAGGTGGACGGGCTTGCCAACGCGCGGCCGGGCGACATCCTGGCTTTCGACGCGCCCGTCGACCACGTCGCCATCTATCTCGGCAACAACAAGATGATCGCGGCACCTAAACCCGGCGACCACGTCAAGATCCAATCGGTCTACGAGAAGCCGACGCACATCCGGCGCGTGCTCGGCACGGAATCCACAACCAACAATCTCGGACCCGCTTCGGTACGCCCGGCGAGTCTGCAGAACGCGAATTCGCTCGCGGGAGTCCCGTACGCGGACATGTTCGTCAAGGCCGGCAACAAGTACGGCGTCTCGCCGAAGTTGCTCGCGGCCGTCGCCAAGGTCGAGTCGGGCTACCGCCCGCACGCGGTCAGCAAGGTCGGCGCGGAGGGCCTGATGCAGCTGATGCCGGGTACGGCCAAGGGGCTCGGCGTCCGGGACGCGTTCGACCCGGAGCAGGCGATCATGGGCGGCGCCAAGCTGCTCGCGCACAACCTCAAGGAGTTCAAGTCGGTGCCGCTAGCGCTGGCCGCCTACAACGCGGGCGGCGGTGCGGTGCACCGGTACGGGGGCATTCCGCCGTTCGCCGAGACCCAGGCCTATGTGCCCAAGGTGCAGGCGGCGCTGGCCGCGCTCGGTGGCTGAGCTCAACCCGACCACAAGCAGGGGGATCCGAGGCATGAGTACGCCGAGTTCCGTCACCGGGCCGGACCGCCGGCCGACGACCGACGCCACCCGCCGGGCCGGCAGCCGGCGCGGCGAGGGCGGCGACGCCTTCGAGACGGCACTCTCGGCCGAGATGGACCGCGACGCCGAGCAAGCCTCGTCGGCGGACGCGGCCCGGGATCGGGCGGCGCAGGATCGCGGGGCCGCGGCGCGGTCGGCACAGGATCACGGGGTTGCAGAGCAGTCGGCACAGGATCCCGGGGCCAGGGCTCGGACGGCGCAGGATCGGGCCGTGCAGAATCGGGATTCGCAGGATCGGACCTTGCAGCGGCGGGATGCACAAGACCGGACCTTGCAGCAGCGGGATGCGCAGGAGCAGGCCCTGGAACGGCGGGATGCGCGGGAGCAGGCCTTAGAACGGC
>Ga0307513_10008872_pt1 | contig 12788 bp, 10 predicted proteins | sample 15_EM_MG_FD_202174 | JGI IMG/M metagenome (GOLD analysis project Ga0307513, IMG submission 202174) | Populus trichocarpa ectomycorrhiza microbial communities from riparian zone in the Pacific Northwest, United States - 15_EM | ecosystem: Host-associated > Plants > Roots > Unclassified | place...
TTGCCTGTTTCCATGGTAACACTGCTAATAAAGGATTTTGCTCAATGTAAATTGACCTGCAAAACGCGGTTATCATTTTGGTTTCGCGTTTTGCAACCCTGCAAAATAAGCTGGCCACAGCAGTGTATTCACTCGCTGTGCATTAGCATCAAATTTCTGAGAATAGCATGGCGAGCATCAGAAGTCAACACTGGTACTCTACTGCTTGGCATTATTATTATCGCTATCTTGGTTCAAGATTCGTAATGTCCACTACTATCCATATATACTTACCGATATCTCTCTTGGCACTCCTTGCCACCAGCGCCGGGCTTGGCATCAGTATCCCGTTTGTACATTATGAGCCACTTAAATCGCACCAAACTATGCTAATAGATCTATCCAATCATTATTTCTGACGGCATCATATCGCTGTGGCGCTGACCACTGCGAGATACAGGCTGGTCGGCATCATATCATGCCCAACTCGACAAACTACATGAGAAGATTAGTAGAAATATTATTAAGTATTGCCGAGCGGCTGTCCACATTGGCACCATATACCCGGCAATGGCGGCAGTCCTCCTCAGCAGCATATACAATAGGTATCTGACTGTTGGACGTTCAATCAATTCATTAAAGCATAATATGATACACTATTGCCCCTTATAGGGCTACCCTGCATTATTCACCGGTTCAATGCGTTCGGTGAACCCATATGATATGATGCACTGTTTACATTCATTGTATCATATCATATGATACACTGTAATGTCACAATGTGCGAGCTCGCTGAGAAATGGTGCCACTTTTGTGGATACCAACTTAAAACGGCTGTAAAGGTGATATTGGGGTGTCGGTGAGATGTCCTTTTCGGAAAGCCTTTGTAAAATTTCGGAGGAGAGGGCGCGTGGTGACCCAACGAAATTCATCTTGATTAGTGTCATAGCAGGGGTCATGCATTGCTGGAATCGGAGTAGATAGACTTCTGCTTCATGATAGTATTGCTGCAAAAATGATAAGTACAAATGATTTGAAGGCTACTATGGAAGGACATACATGGGATTTTAAAAATTCGATGCAAACGTTGATTCTACTGATCATATCAAGAAAATCAACCTGGAATATAAGTGACTGCCCAGGGTGGTTAAGCATCTGTGTTGCATGGTCCAACTGCTGGAAAATTTCCAAATGACCGCCAGTATCTCCATAAGCACAATCAAATCGTCCTAGATAAAAAAAAGGCATTAGCAGGTACATTGTCAAAGAGGAGACAATGCTCACTCTCTTCCAGCAGCCTCATATGCACCTTTCACCCCTCCATCACCTGATCAACCTCCATTTTGACTGCTGTAATCCTCTTTCCAGCAAGTCAAAAACACGTAGATGGTCTTTCAAAGTCGCAAGATGTGCTCTGTAGTGAGCCTCTTAGTTATGGGTGACAGATCAGCTGATCAATGCAAACCAGTCATAGAATGGTCGTGGTGTTTGAACGGGATGCGAAGGGAGTAGCATATGTTCCACGCCATGTAGCTGTGGAGTGCTGGGAATATTGGACCCCAATGACTGTGGTTGCTGTAGAAATTTATATTGGACGTGTGGGAGTAGGCATGCCAGGAGGACTTTTGGTCGCTGATTCTGGCTCTTCTGCAAAATATTGCAAGATATTGAGTTAGTATACCTCAAAGTGCAATTACCAACGTACTTTTAAAAGAACGGTGTTTTCTCTGCAGCTTTCTGTCATCACCTGGTTCACGCTCCGCAGCTGAATATCCATCAATGGCGCCTTTCACTCCTATTTCTCGACATCTATGTTCCATTTGCTGTGTGTTGTGGGTACCTGAGTGGTATTCGTAGCACTGAGATTTGAAGACAATGCAATCAAGTTGGAGGAAGATCATGGTAAATGATGCAGGTATGGCTTGCCTCTCCATCAGGTATGGTGTTGGCTGTTGGCAGATTTCTTGGTTGTCGATGCACAATGTAATGAATTTGGTAGCGATTATGGTGAAGGCTAGGTTGAGTGGCAGTGAGAAGCAGGGCATCTGAGTATCATGAGAGGTATGTATTACTTACTTTTGAGCTGCAGCTCATCATTCTAATTGGACAAAGCTGTTGATCTTTGGGGCTTCAGTTTCACTGAAGAATTGAAAATCCAACATTCTGAGTTCATCAGTGGGATGATGGGCACCCATTTGAATCTCGAAGCTTACCTTGCAGGGTACATGGTCGAATAAAGGCGTTGGTTGGCTAACCTGTTTTTATATCTGCTGTAGGTCCATATTAGTTTGGCGCCAAGAACGTGAGAAAAAAATAAAACTGGACAGACAAGGGTTGGCTGCCAACAGCCAGAACAGTTGACAACCCACTCAAAACTCGAAACACTGCTGTGGAATTGATTCTGTAATGGGATTGTTGTGTCAGTCAATGGTGCAGTCAATGAGCTGTGAGGTGAGGATGATGGCACATTTACTTATTGCATTTTGCTTGAACAGTTGGAATCCATCTGTTTTTGGGAAGCAATGGAGTGTATTTCATTTCATCTCTCAGTCGTCAGTGAATATCAAATATTGGATCATTGCCTGGTAAGAGTTCAAGCACAGCTCTGAATCCAAAGTACTTAGGGTGTAGTACTCTATGTCTATCTATGAATACACAAGACACCAGTAGTCAAACTACTCATTCCCACATTGGCATTCCTTCCAAGTACTCCCTGGGCGCAATGTCAACCTCCAAATTAAATATTGAATGATATTGCAAAATAGTAATTACCAAAATTTCTGTTGCCTTGAGCATGACTTCCACTTGATATAGCAAGTCAAACTAGAGACCAAAATGTACATATGGAACCCAAGTGAGTAATGATGATTCAGAATTGTCAAGCGTCTTTTGGACCTGCTGGATGGCATAATGAAGTGCATGTGCTGCACCATCACTACTTAACCCTTCTAATCCCATTTTGTCATCTGCTCCATGACTTATGAGATGCTTATAAAAGTCTTCTGCAATTCCTGGCCCATGGCGATCCTTGATAGACCACATGGTCGCTACCACACCCCTGTATCCAGCTGCTAACATTCCTCCAGCCAAATGAACAGCTTCTTCAGAAAGCTTTTCATTACCAGTAGATGTTTGACATGCAGATAGAAAGGCAAGATCTGCTCCTATCAATTGTTGTTTCATGATTTCTGAAAGCTCAAGCTGTCCATCATGAAGATAGAACCCACTTTGGAGGGGTTTGGTGGTATTCTGGGTGGCATGACAGGCAAAATGAATACAGCTATAAGCATCCATTTTTGATTTTACTCAATTAACTGTGGCATTGTCACTTTCTAGGCATAGATGTTGGATATTGTGATTGGCCAGCACCTGTTCTATTGCTTGAACTTCTACTGTTGTTCCTGGGATGGGACACATCTTTGGTGTGTCTGGTTGGCTGATCATCAAAAGTCCTATTTTCTTTTGGTTGATTTCCTGGGAACTCTGTACCTTTTCAACAAGAGCTCTGACAGTGGGAGTGTAGGATGAGATTGCAAAATCAGGGAGAGTGGAGTAGATTCCTGGAGTAGATTGGGTTGGCTCATATATTCCAGCTGCATGGATGGGAAGGAATGCCAGAGGCCCAGTTACACACCACCAAATATGTGGTATATTGGATGGAGGTTCCTTTGAGTAAGTACAAAGATCAGCTTTAAACTGGATAAAAAGTGTGCAAAGTACTTACAGAATACCCAAGAGCATTGAGGATAGGCTTGACCACAAAGGTCCATAATTGGCCTAGAATATCTTTGAGGACAGCATGGCTTTTATAATGCCACAATCCACCATGACGGTGTGATAGGGTGACCTGCCCCACGACCATGTGACCCATCGTAGACACATCCTGTACGTCGTTAGAGCATCATCACCACTTCCACCTGCTTGCCCGAGCCAGCGACCAGCTCAGGGCACCCGGCCTACTCCAACGGGTATCAGGCTCAGATCCACACATTGGAACTCCAGAATTGAAAAGATAATCCTTTAAGTCATGACAGAGGTTATCTGCCTTTTCATAGGAAAATTCTGGAAGAGCAATATAAAGAGGTTTTTCAGCACCAGAGAGGAGTGCAAGTGCATCAGAGCAGTGGTTGTGGATATTGATAACAATGACAGGTTCAGAATCAGGAAGATGCTTGAGTAGAGTTGAACATAATGCTGGTCTGAGGAAGTCTTTAAAGTGGGGTACAGCTTGAACCTTTGTAAGAAGCTGATCCCATTCCTTTGCCAGTTTAATATGGATGTGGGCTTTGTTTTCTATTGACATCTTTTCCATCATACTAGTTTCAGCTGTCAATGCAGTGGAGCCTGCATTTTCCAAGGCCCTTGAAACTCGCAAGAGGTTATCAGCTAAAGCTGGATCATGCATGTGAAGGTCATCTAGAGAAGTACGAAGATCATTGAGCTGTCTCCACACAAGGCAGCGACTTTGTTCAAGCCATTCTAAAGCTAATTCATGTTCCCCATACCTAAATGCAGTGGCTGCAGCAGAAGTTGATAACCGAGAAATATACATGAGATTGGTATAACGCTTCTGGATAGTTTGTTCCAGACCTACAAAGAGGGAAATAAGGTGAATAGCAGTGCGGTATACCTCCAATAATTGGAATGAATGAGAATCTAATCTCAGAGCACAGCCACCCCATAGCCTGGCTGCTTCAAGTTGATCTAAAGGGGGCCCAGAGGTAGTGGCCTGTCGGTAATTGGAAATGGCCCAATGTGCATCTGCTAGATCTCCTGTGTGTTTGAAGCGCTCTTCAAAACATAGTCCAAGGTTTTTTTAGCCAAGTTGACATGTATGCATGGCCCTCAGGAGTGAGTTGAACTGCTTTCTGGTGCCATGATATTGCTTCAGAGAGGTCAGTGAGGTTTCCTGTGTGTACAAAATGAAGGGAGAATAAACATCCAAGGCTGTTCAGCATGCATGCTTGGCCCTCAAGAGTGAGCTGGACTGCTTTCTGCTGCCATGATATTGCTTTAGAGATGTTAGTAAAATCCCTTGTGCATTTGGGGTGATTAATAAATGAATTTCCAAGGCTAGTCAGAAAATGAGGCATATCTGCATGGCCCTCAGGAGTGAGCTGAACTGCTTTCTGGTGGAATAATGTTGCCCTTGAGTTATCAGTAGGATTTTGTGTGCATTTAAAGCGACACTGAAATGAAATTCCAATGCTGTTCAGGAATCCAGGCATGTTTTTATGGCCCTCAGGAGTGAGCTGAATTGCTTTCTGCTTAAATGATATTGCTTCTGAGATGTCAGTAGGATCCCCTGTGTGTTCAAAGTGATTTGTCAATGATATTCCAAGATTGATCAGCTGAACAGGCATATTTGCGTGGCCCTCAGGAGTGAGCTGAACTGCTTTCTTCTGGGATGATATTGCTTCAAAGATATCAGAGAGATCTCTAGTGTGATTAAAGCGACTTTGAAATAAATTTCCCAGGTCATTCAGAAAAGCAGGCATGCGTGCATGGCCCTCAGGAGTGAGCTGAACTGCTTTCTGGTAGGATGATATTGCTTCAGAAATATCAGTGAGATCTCCTGTGTGTTCAAAGCACACTTTAAAAAAATATCCAAGGCTTGTTAGCCAACCAGGCATGTCTGGATGGCCCTCAGGAGTGAGCTGAACTGCTTTCTGCTGGGATGATATTGCTTCAGAGATGTCAGAAAGATCTCCAGTGTGATTAAAGCAACTTTGAAATAAATTTCCCAGGTCATTCAGAAAAGCAGGCATGTGTGCATGGCCCTCAGGAGTGAGCTGAATTGTGTTCTGCAGGAATGATATTGCTTTGCACATGTCAATAAGATCTTTTGTTTGTATGAAGCGCTTTGCAAATGAAATTCCAAGGTTGTACAGCCAACCAGGATTGAGTCCATGATCATTGGCCTTGCTCTTGACAGCAATTTCAAGCTTTGAAGTTGCTTGATCAATATCTGCCCAATTGCCTGTTAGATTATATCGCTTGAGAAATGAAATCCCAGAGCTATAGAGATAATCCATGGATTTCGCATCATCCACAGGCAACAGCTGAGTGGCTAAGTCATAAGCCAAGATGCAGTTATCAATGTCATCCCTGCTCCTTGTTTTGTCAAAACGTCCCTCAAAAATGCCTCCAATTCCATTTAGAACATATGGTTTGCCTGGAAATCTGATGTCTGGAACTTCAAGAACCATGTTAAGTACCAGTTCAGGGTTGTGATATATAGCTCTATTTAAAACTGCAGTTCCAAATCAGCAAAAAATCTTGACTTTTGCATGTACTTGATAATGCATACACTCTACCCAGTTTAACAGGGATCCACCACCCTGTTGCACCATATCCTTGTATGGCCGAATGATATAGAGTTTGAATACCAATCTCAAAGTGAGGCCTTCCACTTCAGACACAAATTCTTGCACAAATCCTGACAGTTCAAATATCAGTTACAATACTATCTATTAATATTCAGGCAACATGCTTATGGTTGTGTAATTCTGCATTTTCTTTCTGCTTTTCCAGTTCATTTTTCACCAGGTAGGCAATCCCAAAGTTTTCTGTCTCATCCCATGATTCCCATCTAGCAATCAATGTGACTTCATTTGTCTTGGTACCCCTCAGATTCATTTAATAAATGTGATATAATGTGTAATGTTAGCAACTTACAGCTCCATAGTAGCATTAACTTTCCACTCCCGTGAGGACACCTTCTCAAAATGCAAGACACCTGCCCTTTCAGAGCCAAAAATGTCAACATCCATCATGGTTGGGTTGAAGTGATCAGAATTGTCCAGAATGCATTCAATAGCAATATCTAATAATGGGTGAGAATAAATAACCAAAGGCTTTGTTATTAGCATCCTCACCTGTGATATACCATTTACTGTATTGCATGTTAGCACAGTGAACTTGAAATAAAATTTAAGTGGGACATAACATACGCATCTGGACTGATTGACAGTTGTGTTTCTGAACCCTGCACTTGTGGCGAGCTATAGATGATAGTCAGAGCTCCCTTCTTGACAAAGGATGTGATATAAACCTTGATACTTCCTCATCCTCCCTCAAAGTATTGTTAGATGGCATGAGTGTGTTGGAATAGATTGAATTGTCTGTGAAACTCGGGGACTTGGAAAGGTTGGGAAATTGTAAGGAAAAGATTGGCGCAATGGATGATGGAATTTCTTATAACAGATCTCAACCACTGCATTAAGGCATGGACAGCCTTTCCAATCTGATGCAGCATGCGGAAGCCTCATATCCGTCTACTAGTATTCCAGTTACTGATTAACCACATATAACATTTCACCGACATCGTACTTCCCAGCTATATATATCGCTCCCATCCAGTACTCTGCTGCGTCCATCTTACTAATATTGAGCGCTTAAATGTGTTGGAACGTGCCCAAGGCCCGGAGCGCTCAGGGTCCACGAAAAATGTGAGGTGTTTGAAAGTTGACAGGAACAAGAGCTCTCCCGGTTCCATTGAATTTCTGGGGATCTACAAAAATTTTACATTTAGTTTATGTAGTAGTATTACGCCCCTGTAGTCGGGCACTGCCTCAGTGATTGACTCCACTGATATTAGCTTGACGTGGACCTTGTGGCCGACTCTGATTGGTTCAGCACATTTATTAACAGAAGCTACATGCGGTGTTTACATTCTTTTGAGGCAGTGGGCGGAGGCCCTTAGTGCGATGTGTCGAGTCCGAGTCCGACCATTCACTAAGTATACTGAAGTAATTGAAGGATCCTTGCTCTGACACAGCACAGGCACCTTGCTGTAAATGGTGCTTGGTAAAGTGGAAATTGAAGCCCTGGATTTTGTGTTGAACTAAGTACTTACTGAAGATAATTAAGCGCGCGGATAGCCATGGCCCATGGATTTTTTATGAATACGGGGTCCCGGGTGTCTACAGTGCAATTCGACTTGAAGCCCTTTGGGTATTCCCGCAACCTACGGGGTAGAGGGTAACCCGCTGTGAGTATGACCCACCGGTCCCGGCGGATGTAAGCTTGGCCCGCAGGTGCCTGGTCTGCCAATCACGTTGTTCGGTAAACGCCGGAAGGAATCGTATCTTCAACCACTGGCACTATTATCTTTCCCTCGCCCAGGCCTCGTAGAAACTTCAAGAAAAGGTTAGTGCTGTATTTATTGAATTCAGACCTTTCAATCTTACTCTCGATAGGTACCGTATTGGGCTCGAATGAAACACCGCCACGTCGGTTGCCCTTTAAGTTGCCCTATGGACGTTTATGATTTGTGAGGATTAGGCGGACCCACTCGGTATTTCCTATCAACAGGAGGTAAATAACCTCTCCTCGTATTCTCAATGGTTGTTTCGGCTCCCAACGACCCAGACTACCACACGCCGCTCACCCGCCACGGCTCTCTTTCGTTTGACAGCATGTGTCCGCCTCCTCCCTTAATCTACGCATTATTTTTGGCTACCAACGACATGCAGCACCGCGCACCGCTCAATCATTACCAGCAAAGGCCTGCTAGCCTCAGCTGACCGATGCCGTCCCACTGTCATTGCGCTGTCATTGCATGTCTGCTGCTAACCGCCACCGTCAGTCCAGCCCCATCCTCCTGTATCATTCAATCTACCTTATCCATGACGACGCCATCTTCAACGTTGGCCGTCGTTCATCAACACCAACGTTGACACATCAGCGTTATCGCAAGTGCCTCCCTTATTGCCTCATCGACGGCACAAACACCATCCACACAACAACCACCAGCCAACTCTGACATATCAACATCGACCACGAGCTCTGCCCCTCCTCCACTACCTTCAACGACCTCCCAACTGCCTTTCGAGGAGACCGACCATTCTCCTCCGCAGAAGTCATCTCGGCGGCAAGCCGAGCCTGTGTCGACCCAGGCTGCATCTTCGTCGTGGTGGGATTATGTTGGCTCATCGTCTGGGTCGGCAAGGGCGCCTGCGCACGGTGCTGGTGCCGCCACGTCATCTATTGCCTTTACCACCCCTGCGGGTGAGAGCGGGAGGTTGATTGATGTCGATGGACCTGTAGGCACAAATGCTAGGTAGGTAGGATCGTACAGGAGGTTGGCTCGTCGCAGGAAGGTTCAATAATCGGGGGAGGCTAGGAAAGCGGAGTCGATATCACATTTGGCTCAGAAAGGTGCAGCGCCAGTGGCGTCGTTGTCGCCACGGTCGTAGTACTATTCTTCCGCGACAATGACGACAGCATCCGATATGGCCTCGTAGGAAGGAGATGGGATCAACGCGCATTCTGTTATTAGACCTACTCCTTCCAGAAGGACGTTTCTGATCAAAGAGTCGAACCAAGGTCCCAAATATGACGGAACAGGCTGCAGGAGTTCGGGAAGGACTATAACATTACGATCTCCAAAATCAGAAGGTAGAGCGGTGCGTTGTCTTTTCCTCTCTTCCTGTTGATTTGTTTCTGAGTCATCCCATCGGTTTCTAGGCTTTATGCCAATCGATTGGATGTCCGACCGCCACTAAGCGTACGCCAACCTTGTAGCGACGCGCTCGCAGGGTTCTGTGGTTTCGACGCACACGGATAGGGTGATCATATCGTTACCCGCGGAACCAGCTCAAGGGGGACTGTGTTGGTAACTGGGGCAGAGGCATTCATGCTATCGACTTAAGCGACATTGGCAATGCGGCAATAGCAACGGCGAGCAGAAAGGTCCAAAGAATTTGTTGTCTAGCGCTGTATTACTCATTTGGACCCGTTGAGGTATTGAATTCAAGCACGATCCTGGGGCCGTATCCTCAGGTGGGCGGCGCTTTTGTTGTTTCATGAGATGATTAGCTGACGGCGTTTGACCTTGGCGGTATTATGAACCGTCTGCGGCACAGGAACGCCTCTTTCCTACCACCGTCAAACGCATGTAACACAGTACTATAACTGCCCCATGCTCCAGGTTGAATTTAAATTTTGCCCACTTCCGAAATGTCAACCTCAACCTCATTCCACCCTAGTTCTGCCACAGCGGAGAAACGAAGGTAGTTCTGGCAGCGAGTACAGACTTTATGTTATGAGTATGTGCTTTCTTACTGTATAACTGGGTTATAACAAGATTAGAAAATTGTATCGCGCCAACGCATCCAAGACATAGGGGTTCCCATCCTTTGTAAATCGTTCCACACCTTAATAATTTTTGTTCAGGAACTCGCTGTATATTTCCCCGGCTACAGTGGCCAGGCTGTTTCTTTTTCCTCCTTGCATTCTCAGATCTGATTCGACGTCTTTACCAGTCCAAAGCCTCGGCATTTTGCACTCCCTATAGGAATTAGTTTCTACGACAACGTCAGATCTCTTCGTTGTGCTGGCTGTATCGGATGTTCTTAGCATCAAAGACTACCTCGAAACATATCTTGATGTTCCGACAAGCCCTGGTACCAATATGCAAGCGCTGGTTCCACAAGATTAACGAGAAATTTCCGGCATTCCAGATCGCACGATCGGAGCTTTACTCACCAAGGGAGATAATGTCGTGAGTTTGTTAAAACTCTTAATCCTCGACTAGCCAATGTGATTGAATCCACGGGCTTCATTAGACTGTTGTATTTGACTGCTGCCATTCGGCGTCTGGTTTGAGACGGAATGAGGACGTTCGAATTCGTTCTGTAGAACTCGAGCCCATCGTCCAGGATCACGACGTTGATCAAAATATTTAGGATGCTGGGTCCAGATCAGTCCCTATTACCCCCGAATTTCTCCACAGTGGTTTGCGTTCACATGTCCTCGTTGCGGCGTATAGTTCATCCGAATGTTCAATGGAATTGACGGAGCATGCGTCACATGACCCGTATTGCCATTGTACATGAATATTCCATTTTATACAAAAGTACTTATACTATTGATTTGGAGCGGAATTGCGTTCCTTGTATTTCTGAAGCAAATCAGTTTTACCGTCTCTAATGCTCAAGTCAAATCCTCTATCGACTAATTCCAGAAGTAGTTTCGCGGTTTCGTCTTCAAAAGGATAGTGGTAGCCAAATCGACCATTGATTTTTACCCTCAAGGATTGCCGATGTGATAGGGCGAATATTTGAAGTACACATTCCCAAACTGCGGAAGAAATCCTGCCGCCAAATTCCAGGGATTGGAGGTGGGGGAGAAATAGTGGAGATTGGGCGGAGGTAGAGAGTGCGTCGAAGAGCGGGCCTCTTGAACGATGTGTAAAGTTGAGCAGTTCCAAGGACTCGAGGGATGATAAGGAATAAAGCAATGCGGGAAGTTGATGATAATTGCGCTCGTCTACGCTGATCTTGAATATTTTCAGACGAGAAGGTAAACGTCCGATGAATGATACCATGTTGTCCAGGGAAAAGGGGGATTGGTAGTAAATCCAACGCTCCAAGGAAGGTAAACACACCGAATCAAGGATTTTAGCGACATTTTCCTCCGCGATTCTTGAGAGTTTCAGTGAGCGAAGATGAGGGAGAATGATCCTGGTGTTAGGAATGGGGAAGAAGCGGGAAGAAGCATAGATCATGCTCAGGGACAGGCTTTCCAAAACAGGAGCCCGCCGTATGAGCTCAAAGCATTCATCGATACCTATATAGCCAACAGTAGCGACAGTGAGATTATCGCAGATTATGTCAATATATGGTAAGTGAACCGCCATGAGGGTGAGATCTGTCGGGCTGGGCTTGCTTTCCATGCAGAAAGTTGAAGAATCGGAATCTCGAGTAGGGTGGCGGTTTTTGAGGACGAGTCGGCGGAGCATATTTCCCTGCGGTGAACCAGAAAGCCGGTGTAGATGACACGCTGGGAGCTCGAAGTGCATGTCATACCACTTTTCCGAGTGCTTGTTCAAAATGCTAATCACATTTTGGTATACGCCGTCGACGCCTTGATGAACTTCCTGTATTGGATGATCGAATCTGATGGTCAAGGGAAGACTGGCAGAGCGTTGCAACCATTCGGCGACTAGTTGAAGTAGATCAGATTTATTGGAACAGTTATATCGCCCACGGGGACAAAATCCAACAAGGAGCGAGGACCAAAGCCGTGGTGTTCCCCAGGCCAGCTGTCGCCATTTCCGACACACCGCACCGAGATATAACGGGGAACTCCCGTCATCTTGGTTGAATAGTGCACTCGGCGGGGTATATTGAATGAAAATATGAGAGGCGATTTCCGGGGGGAATCTGTGGATGAGGCCATCATGAATTTCGTTCATAACCGTACGAAGGGTGCGACGCCTGATGAGTATCTTCTCAACCCTGATTTGGAGTTCGTTCATCTCTTTTTCCAGTTCTATGTCCTCGGTACAAGCGGCGCAAGGCTTGCCATCCAAAACAGCGCATTGTTCAGGTCGGAGAACCTTCACGTTGGATCGACTGCACAGAGTTGTCGTGCATGCCATGTCTCGATTGTGCTCAGGCACCTAAAAGTGCACAATGAGTACCGTAGGAGGCAAACAATTATGAGACTAGGCCGTGTGAATTACCTTCCTGAGTCGGAAACCAGCGCCTGTTCATCATGCATCATGATCCAGCCTGGTCGGCATATGCCGTTAGGTGTTTCCGATGTCGTTGTTGAGGTTCTAGGGTTTTTTCATGTCTTACCATGATGCGAGTGAAGCGACCTTTGGAGGGAACGATATATACAGTTGCCAAGAGTGATACAACCTCACAAGTAACTGAGATAAGTCCGTATCTGCCAGAAAAAAAACAGAAGATAACATGGGTGATTTGCACCAATCAATCGCGAGCTAATAATTACAACAACCGCCCACTATACGACAATCCCAAGATACGCGGCAAGAGCCTGTCGCTGTTCAGAAA
>Ga0307513_10008873_pt1 | contig 12788 bp, 9 predicted proteins | sample 15_EM_MG_FD_202174 | JGI IMG/M metagenome (GOLD analysis project Ga0307513, IMG submission 202174) | Populus trichocarpa ectomycorrhiza microbial communities from riparian zone in the Pacific Northwest, United States - 15_EM | ecosystem: Host-associated > Plants > Roots > Unclassified | place...
ATTCTAACATGACGACGACAAACAATTTGCAACAACAACATTCACCAAGCCACGAAGAGCAATTTGTTGAAGCAGAGTCGTCACAGTCATCACAAGGTTCAGGTATACCATGACCTCATTCTCTTCCTCTGTTAGATTTCCAACCACTTCGACCTCTTGATGTTAACACGGGAGAGAATAAAAACCTTGGCAGGTGCGGTGAGCAATGAAATGAATGGTCCCTTGCTAACCCTGTACAAGTATGCCCATAATGGAGACTGGGATGCCATAAAAACCTATCTTCGCCGATACCCAAATGCAAGAAAGGCCATGATTAAACCCTATGGTGGAACAGCCCTTCATGTAGCAGCTTTTTCTGGACATCTGAGAGTTGTGGAGGAGTTAGTGAAGTTGATGTCAGTAGAAGAATTGGAAATACAAGATAATCAAGGCAACACAGCTCTTTCTATTGCTGCCCTTGTTGGAATCAGAAAGATGGCAGAATGTTTGGTGAGAAAGAACAAACACTTGGTTACCTTTGTAAATGCACAAAAAATGATCCCACTTGTTGGGGCATGTATAGGTAATCGTAAGGATATGGCTCTTTATCTATACTCTGTCACTCCATTTGAATTTCTTCGTCAAGACAATGGCAACCATGGATCTTACTTCCTACAATGTGCTATTGGTGCTCAAATGCTTGGTAAGAGACTTTACCCATTAATTACTTATTTTCCCTTTTTTTGTCCTTTTGTTTTCATGCTTTTTTCATAAATTTTCCCTTTCGAGTAAATTATTATTTATTTCCTGTAATTTAATAAAACTAATTAATCAATCAATCATTATGGTTTTAAAAATTATATGAATCTTAAAATTTGTTTATGACTTAAAAATCATTTTGTCAATTTTCATGTGATTTTTTAATTAATTATTTTTTCATCTTTTAAATAATAGAAAAGGGAAGGGAAATCAGGTAAGATGGGAAATTAATGCAATAATAAATTGATACGAAACAAAATGACTTGTCATTTCAAAACACTAAAACCTCGTCTTTCTTGTTGCTTCTTATGCTGTTTCTTTTTGCTATTGCAATACCAGATATTGCTTTTGATTTTCTGCATCGCTTCCCATATCTGGCTACTACAATGGATGAAGTTCTGAAGACGAACGGTTTGATGTATTTGTCTAAGATGCCTGAAACATTTCCAAGTGAAGATCGACTTGCATTTTGGCAGCGATGGATCTATTCATGTTAGTATCTCTTCCTTCGATTTCCCCCCTCACATTTCTCTTCAGTTCCTCGGCCAATATTTTTTACGTATATTGTTCTGTATGTTTTTGGAGATTATACCGTCACATAGAAAGAAAAGCGGAAGTTTCTATTTGATAAGATTTTTGTAAATTGATAGAAGCTATTTTTTTAATTTTTGACCCATAGAAAAATTGTGAATATATTTAGTTAGAAATTATTTTTTATTTAAATAAAAGATTTATTACAAAACTGAGTCAAAATTTTAATGTCATCTAAAGTTTAGGAAAAAATTAAGCTTTAATTTATGAATTTCAACTTATAATATATCTATTCTTTAAAAGAATTACTTTAAATTATTTTTATCAAACATATTTCTAAAATAAAGTTTTTTGAACTTATTTCTTTATAAATGATCTATAAATTAAAAAAACAACTTTTAAAATTATGATTCATGTTAAAAAATCATTTTTTTCATAAGTTATGTTAGGTAAACTTCGAGTTATATTCACTAAGATTGACTTGATTCTAAAATCATGGCAGGTATTCCCATGCAATCAATTGCTACAACTGATGACAATGTTCGTGTTAATATGCCTGATCAAAGCCTAAGTGAGTCGAAGAACATTATCCTCCAAGGTACGTATTTGCACAAATCTCTCTCTGTTTTTGTTCCCTCTCCTTTAAAGGGGTAGGGCTGCATGGCCCTTCAAGATTGGAAACATTTTGGCCCCCTGAAATTTTGGACAGTTTCTTGATATATTTATTACTATTTTCCAAAAATATAAACTTTTTTGAACCCTAATCCAAGTATCCGATCCTTTATTCAATCCCAAATCCGATAAATCTCATATATTTTTTCTTATAAATTTAGCTGGTCCGTCGGCATAAAACATTTTATCACACTAAGTACAAAATCTAGTTACTGGAGCAATTATCATTACATTGAAAGCTTAATACATGCAAGTTTGATTAGTATACATATATGCTGCTTGTGATAATTTCTCTAATCTGTTTTTGTCGAACTTTTCAGTGTTAAGCAAATTGCGTGGGTTTGCAATAAATCTCCTCGCATTCTTTGGTAAGCAAAATATATCTGACCTCTCTTGATTTCTATCATCATTATCATGGTTTTATCTGATCACTCTTTAATGGTTGATCCAGGAATCAAGCAAATATACGATTTGAAGAAGATCCACATTTATTCAGATAAAATTCTACGGTGTATGTGTGAGTATATATCAACTCTGGATTATGAGGAATACCTCAAGGCAGATGTACATGGAGCATTCCACAATGCTGTAAAGAATGGCATGGTTGAGTTTATTATTGAGGTGATAAAAGGTTGTCCTCATGTAATGATTAGTGGAGATGGCAACGCAAGGAACCTATTTATGTCCTCGATTGCAAACCGGCAAGAAAAAGTGTTCAGCCTTTTCTATGGACTGGAAGCAAGCAGAGCAGGATTTGTTTCTCTCGTTGATAGCTCTGGAAATACATTGCTACATTTGGCAGCAAAACTATCACCTCCTTCTCAACTAGCTCGGATCTCTGGTGCAGCTCTCCAGATGCAGAGAGAGCTACAATGGTACAAGGTGAGCTTTCTACACTCAACATCTTTAAAAAAATTTGATTGAACCTTGATCAAAGATATTTTAGAACTGATTAAGACCTAATTGATTTGAGTTTAGGGTACCCATTTACACATTTTCATTGTTATCCAAAAAGAATTAATTTCACTCGAATTCAAAAATCTTAATGCCGGAAGTGGAAAGCATTATGAATCCTATACTTAAGGATTATCCTAATGAGAACACTCAGACAGCCAGGGAATTATTTACGTATGACCATAAGGACTTGCTAGTGAAAGGAGAGCAATGGATGAAAGAAGCAGCAATTTCTTGTACAGTTGTGGGTGCTCTCATCATTACAATTATGTTTACTGCTGCCTTTACTGTTCCCGGCGGCAACGTTCAAGAGACCGGCTATCCGATTTTTAGAGATGAGAAATCTTTTACAGTTTTTATAGTAGCGGATGCAATCTCTCTCTTTTCTTCATCAACATCAGTGTTGATGTTCTTAGGAATTCTTACGTCCCGATACGCAGAGGAAGATTTCCTTAAATCCTTGCCCAATAAGTTAATTATCGGCCTTTCCACGCTTTTCTTCTCTATTGCAACCATGACGGTGACCTTCTGTGCTGCTCTTATAATTATGTTGGATGGGAGATTGAAAATTATAATTCCAATTGTACTGCTTGCTACTATCCCTGTAACTTTTTTCATGTTGCTGCAATTTCCCCTGCTAGTGGAGATTTTTGTATCCACATATGGACCAGGAATCTTCAACAGAAAAATGAAACGCTGGTATTGCAGTGCTGTCAACTAGTTTTTGTATCCCCTGCTAGGATTTGCAGTGCTGTCAACTAGTTTTTCTTTTTATTCAAATTTTGCTCTGATAAAGTTTGCAGACGCATATTTGTTTTCTCAAATTGCTCATTCTTTTATTTATTCAATTATAATAAGAATAAAATTCCTTCATTGGTTATCTCATCTATGTTTCGTTCATTCGTTATCTCATCTATTAAATTTTCTTTTCTTGCTTGATCATTACACTTTACAAAAATATATGATGCCAATTCTACATGTGTGATGAGTCGAATCTGCGTCTCTTCTAGGCTAAACAAAGTAAGACTTTTGGTAGGTAAGAAATTAGCTCAAATTGTACAATATCAACTCCTACATTACTCATCCCATGAACTACAGAACAATCATTATATTTTATGAAAAAAACTAGAAAAAAATGCTTCAATATTCTCTTGATAAATGTTCAAAAGGACATGTGTTGCATTGTAATTTGCGAGACGAAATGTATTGATCAGTACCAACGCTTCATTTTCCTGTTGAAGATGTATTCGGTACATATGCGGATATGAAAGTCTCAACGAGGAGGGAAAGTTGCATCAATAGGAAAAGAGCTCATCTGAACAAAAAGGTCTTTGTTTTTATTTTAATATTAAAAAAGGAAGAAGCTTGGTGATGCTGCTGGCACTTGCTCCAAATTAAAATAAGGAGTTAGCTGTTTTTGCCTTTATCCTTTTGTACCAAAAAGAAAAGGAAAAAGAAAAGATCTAATTAATAATTGATTAAATAAATGAATTAGATCAACTGGGGATTTACTAAGCAACCACTTGCCATATGTTAAAAGAGAAGGGAAGTTAGTCAGCTTTGAGGCTAACTATATAATTAGCACCGAGCAACATTTTTTTTTTATTAGTAATAGCGTAGAATTAATATTTAAAAAGATGATGATAGAATAAAAAAAGAGTTTACAAGAGGGCATTTAAAAGAAGGAGCAAACAAACAAAAAACCAAATTAATTAATCTAGTTCAAGATACATTTATGATTTCATCAGATCCCGTGTAATTAAAATTTATAATCGAGAATTTTAATTACAAAGCTAAACGGTAAAAGGTAAGATAAAAAATCACATCCCAGACAAGAATTTTAGACTTAAAAATAAGCTGATTGCAAACTAATCAGATAGACCAATAATAACCTTTGCAGAGAAAAGAAAAGTAATAGCTCAACGTTGCAAGTTGCATTTAACCGACTTGAACCATTCCTAACATTCTGACTATGATCTCTAGTTAAACAACTTAAATACCCAAACCAAAGGATTAATCTACACTAAAAATCCCACATAATAAGTTGCAAACTAGTCATGTTTACCAACCGAATTACCGACGGAATTTATTCCCTCAATAAATCCGTTGGTAAACTATGAATAATGTTCATCATGTCAATTACAAAGGGAATCACCGATGGAATTTTCCGTCGGTATTTTCTAGAGAGCTCCAGAACTGTTCACTTTCCAATTACACTGTTAATTGTTGTTCTTTACAGAAAAAATCACCGACGGATTGAAAATTCATCGGTGTTATTTGGCGGTTTTATGAAAAAATTCAATTAATGTAAAATTTTCATTTAAATATTACAGACGGAATTACTGATGGATTGAAAAATCATCGATAATTGTTGACAGTTTCTGAAAACTTTTTACGAAATTGAAAATTTAAATTAAATATTACAGATGGAATTACCAACGGAATAATTAAAAAATATTAATATTTAATTATCCGTCAGTAAATCCGTCGCTAATGTGCCCCAATAAAAAGCCTGAATCCCCTTATTTCACAAGAGACAGACTCATTTCTTATTATTCTTCTTCTACTACTTCTTCTTCTTCTTCACTATATATATGTAAAAAACATCAATATCTATTTTTTTCTCTTCTTTTCTCTCCTCATCTTCTTCTCTTTTCCTTCATGCTCGGGTATGTTTTCTTGTTCTTTCTTCTTTTGTCCTCTTAATTTTTTTTTTAATTAATATGTTTTAAGAAATTTTTTCTCTCTCCTTAGCTTCACTTGCACCTACATTAAGGTAAGATTTTTCTTTTTTTTTCTTTTTTTTCATGATTTTTTTCACTATATTTGTTTTAATTTTATTTTTATTTTTTTTGTTCTTAATAATTGTATAAATGTTGTTGTGAGATTTTTTTTTCCATATGAGATCAATTTTTAGTTGATTTATTTATAGAATTTTAAATTTTTAGCAATTGCAACTTCATTTTTTTCATATGAATTTTTTTAGTTGAATTAATTTTTTCGTTTTATTTATTTGTTGCAAATTTGTTTGAGTTGATTTTTATATTCTTTTTTCCAAGCATTTTGAGTATTAATTATAGAGTGTTGATTTATGTTAATTTAATTATTTTATAATTTTATAAAATGAATTTTTTAAAAAATGTTTTTAAATAATTACCGACGGAAATTCCATAGGTAATTCCGTCGGTAAATCCGTTGGTAATAAAAAAATATTATTACCGACGCGTCTGTTCCGTCAATAAATCCATCAGTAATAATATTTTTTTATTACCAACAGATTTACCGACGGACAAAAAATTACCGATGAAAGATTTATTGACAGAGCATTTACATTGGTAATGTCGTCGGTAAATTAATTACTGATAGAATATGTGTCTTACACTGATAGAAAATTCTGTCGATAAAACTGTTAAATCTTATAGTGTTATTTATTAAAAATAATGGAATAGATGCTTTATCCGTCGAAAAACACATCCGAAACTAAATTATCAAACGCGTTCTAACGTGATACAGTTATGTATGCCATCAATTTTGATTTAAAACTAGTGGTTCAAATGTAAAGCGGGCAGTGCGGGACACAGTTACCTTCACTCTTTATTTGTCCTTTTGTCTGTTTCTTGTATCTTTCTTTTTTCTTCGATGCAACAAGATGATCTAAGGGAGGACCTTAAGACAGGAAGCAAGGAATTTCTATTCTCTTTTCCAGCAATATTTCGTATTTATTTAGAACACGGAAAGTATGGGCTGTGGACTCTACTGTTATGTGTGGATCATGCAGGGATGGATCCAGACTTAGCAAAGTGGGAGGTGAAATCGGAGGCATAATTGTTTTTTTGAGTTTGGGGATTCTGTAAAAATACGTAGAAGTTTTTACTGGGAGTCATTTTGGAAACTTCTCAATTTTTGGTGGGTAAAGCCATCTCTTGCAGAAAGTATGGGCTGTGTCATCTCCCTTATCCCTTTCCTGCTGCGGTGGAACAACTTGTGGACTCTACTGTTATGTGTGGATCATGCAGGGATAGATTCAGGAAAAAAAAAAAAATTTATTTTAAATAAAAAATATTTTTTGAAAGTTATAAAAAATTTACAAATGTCATATTATTTGATGATTATATCAAATTTAATACTCAAACTTTTCATTGCTATATATTTTTTTTGTTTTGAATATTTTTTTTCAATTTCATCCCTTAAAATTTAATTTTTATATTAACTTTGGTCCTCATTTTTATAATTGTTATTTGTTTTTCCTTTATTATTTTTTAATTAAAATTTTTTATCTATCAAGTATGACTTAAAAATCATTTTGTCAATTTCATGTGATTTTTTAATTAATTATTTTTTCTTCTTTTAAATAATAGAAAAGGAAGGGAAATCAGGTAAGATGGGAAATTAATGCAATAATAGATTGATACGAAATAAAATGACCTGTAATTTCAAAACAGTAAAACCTCATCTTTCTTGTTGCTTCTTATGCTGTTTCTTTTTGCTATTGCAATACCAGATATTGCTCTCGATTTTCTGCTTCGCATCCCACGTTCTGCTACTAGAACGGATGAATTAGTTCTGAAGACGAACGGTTTGATTCATTTGTCTAAGTTGCCTCATTTATTCCCAAGTGCAAGTCGACTTGCATTTTGGCAGCAATGGATCTATTCATGTTAGTATCTCTTCCTTCGACTTGCATTTTGTGCCAATCTTTTTTACGTATATGTTTTTGGAGATTATCACTCCGTCACAAAGAAAGAAAAGCGGAAGGTTCTATTTGATATAATTTTTGTAAATTGATACAAGTTATTTTTTAATTTTTGACACATAGAAAAAAATTATTTTTAATTGTAAATATATTTAGTTGGAAATGATTTTTGGTTTAAATAAAAAATTTATTAGAAAACTGAGTCAAAATTTTAGTGTCATCTATAGTTTAGGAAAAAATTAAGCTTTAATTTATGAATTTCAACTTATAATATATCTATTCCTTAAAAGAATTACTTTAAATTATTTTTATCAAACATATTTCTAAAATAAAGTTATTTGAACCTTTTTTATTTAAATGATCTATGAAAAAAACTACTTTTTAAATTATGATTCTGTTAAAAAATCAATTTTTTCATAAGTGATGTTAGGTAAACTTCAAGTTATATTCACTAAGATTGACTTGATTCTAAAATCATGGCAGGTATTCCCATGCAATCAATTGCTACAACTGATGACAATGTTCGTATCAATATGCCTGATCAAAGCCTAAGTGAGTCGAAGAACACTATCCTCCAAGGTACGTATTTGCGCAAATCTCTCTCTGTTTTTGCTCCCTCTCCTTTAAAGGGGTATGGCAAGCACAGGATATATGCTCCTTGTGATAATTTCCCTAATTTGTTTTTATCCAACTTTTCAGTGTCAAGCAAATTGCGTGGGTTTGCAATAAATCTCCTCGCATTCTTTGGTAAGCAAAATATATCTGACCTCTCTTGATTTCTATCATCATTATCATGGTTTTATCTGATCACTCTTTAATGGTTGATCCAGGAATCAAGCAAATATATGATTTGAAGAAGATCCACATGTATTCAGATAAAATTCTACGGTGTATGTGTGAGTACATATCAACTCTGGATTATGAGGAATGCGACAAGGCAGATATAGAAGGAGCATTGCACAATGCTGTAGAGAATGGCATGGTTGAGTTTATTATTGAGGTGGTAAGAGCTTGTCCTCATTTAATGGTTAGTGTAGATGACAAGTACTCAAGGCACCTATTTATGTCCTCGATTGCAAACCGGCAAGAAAAAGTGTTCAGCCTTTTCTATGGTCTGGAAGCAGACAGAGCAGTATTTCTTTCCAACGTAGATAGCTCTGAAAATACAATGTTACATTTGGCAGCAAAACTATCACCTCCTTCTCAACTAGCTCGGATCTCTGGTGCAGCTCTCCAGATGCAAAGAGAACTACAATGGTACAAGGTGAGCTTTCTACACTCAACATCTTTAATAAACTGATTGCACCTTGATCAAAGATATTTTAGAGCTGATTAAGACCTAATTGATTTGAATTTAGGCTACCCATTTACACATTTTCATTGTTATCCAAAAAGAAATAATTTCACTCGAATTCAAAAATCTTGATGCAGGAAGTGGAAAGCATTCTAAATCCTTCAGACAAGGATGATCGTAATACGAACGAGCAGACAGCCAGGGAATTATTTACGTCTGAGCATAAGGACTTGCTAGTGAAAGGAGAGCAATGGATGAAAGAAGCAGCAACTTCTTGTACAGTTGTGGGTGCTCTCATCATTACAATTATGTTTACTGCTGCATTTACTGTTCCCGGCGGCAACGTTCAAGAGACCGGCTATCCGGTTTTTAAAGACGAGAAATCTTTTACAGTTTTTATAGTAGCGGATGCAATCTCTCTCTTTTCTTCATCAACATCAGTGTTGATGTTCTTAGGTATTCTTACGTCGCGATACGCAGAGGAAGATTTCCTTAAATCCTTGCCCACTAAGTTAATTATCGGCCTTTCCATGCTTTTCTTCTCTATTGCAGCCATGATGGTAACCTTCTGTGCTGCTCTTATAATTATGTTGGATGGGAGATTGCAAGTTATAATTCCAATTGTACTGCTTGCTACTATCCCTGTAACTTTGTTCATGTTGCTGCAATTTCCCCTGCTAGTGGATATTTTTGTATCCACATATGGAGTAATCTTCAACAAAAAAATGAAACGCTGGTACTGATCAATGGTGATAGACTGTTAGAGGTTAACAGTTTATTGTTCCAATTCTGTTTAGCAATTCCTATTTCCCCGGGATGAGCTGTTTTCTGTTCTACAATTCTGTTAGTAAGTCCTATTCTTATGGGACTAGTTGTTTTCTGTTCCTTTTTTTAGTCTGTTACCACGTTTAGAGTATGTGTAGCGCGTGGGTTGTTATTTTGATTGCTGCATCTCTTTGTAAAAGGCTATGTAAGCCTGCTGTTTGTGATGAATAAACAAGAAACTTCTCATTCAAGACTGTGTGCTGTCGTTTCTTCTGAGTCTTTTTCTAAAAATGGAAGGTAAACCATTTCCTTCGGATGCTGGTTAAGAAATCTTCTCGTGGCATCCCAATTCCCTTCATGTGCATGCTTATTAATTTCAGGCCATTGAGTATATTCGTCCTGAATGAGTCCTGCCAAATTAAGTCAAGCTATCATTTTAAGAGAAGAAACAGCGTGGACATGATTTTCATTAAAATTATCTCTAGTTTTAGTTATGTTTCAAAAGAAATTGAAAGGGCTAAAGGCGTTTGGAGGCTCAACAACAGGCGCAGCAGCATTGTTGTCTGCTAGAACAGCTTCTTGATCACCAGAAGCCTTAAAGGCACTTGGGACTAGCGTTTTGCTTGGCCTAGGACACATGCATGATGTCTTTGCTTTTTTACAGTTTTCTTAATAAAAACTGCTCTCTTGTTTTATCAAAAAAACTTCGATTTTGATCAAAAAAGAGGTGCAGAGTGCACCTCCTCTAATAATAAACAAAGACCTCCTTGCATGGAGGGCGACTAAGGCATTCTATACATTAACCCAGCCATTGTTAATTTTGCTGGCATCAAGCTGGAACATCGACCATTTTCAAGCCCATTCTAGATGATTCTTGGAAAATTCCCTACAGAAGGGAAAGGAAGAAGCAGCTTGATCTATATTGTTGCTCTTTACATGAACTGCCACCACACCATGTAAGTATTTCATGGGGTCTTCTTTTTGCTCTTTTTTCTAGCTTTCATTCAATGATATCTTGGTTCTTGGCTTTCAATTTTTCCCCACTCTTTAAGAATGCAATGAGTTGCGTGAAGTAAAGTTCAATCTCCTCAAAAAAAATTACATAGCATAAAGATCTTAGCACTAAATGAAAATAATGGAAATATTCGTGCATCGATTATTTACTTATTTATTGAAAATGATGGAATAGAAGGCAAAAAACACCAATTTCATACGGTATCGGTAGAAAAATACTTCCAAAACCACATTATAGAATACACTCTAACGTGATCCAGTTAAGTAGCCCATCAATCTTGTATTGAAAAGGTTAGAGCGAGTATTACTTCTTTTTTAAGGCCAATTAGCCGCCGAGAGCTGCGTTTATGGTTTGCTTGTGATTTTGCTATTAATTAAGGTTAGAGCGAGTATTACTTCTTTTTCATGTTTTGTTCATAAGCCTTCCCTTTCTTTAATTCCTCATCTCTTGTAAATTGGTGCTCGAAGACACTAAAACCTCATCTTTTTTGTTGCTGATTGTGCCTTTTCTTTTGACTATTGCAATACCAGATATTGCTTTTGATTTTCTGCATCGCTTCCCAAATTTAGCTACGACATTGGATGAAGTTCTGAAGTCAATACTTCTTTTCAATGTTCATATACATGTTCAATCCCATCTAACGCTCTAATCGTTATAAAGCCGGAAACAACATTATCACAGCAAATAAATAAATAAATAAAAACCTTCTCTCAGCCTTGCTAAATTAATTTGTTGCCCTTTACAAGTTCCTAGTGAAATCAAGATATGCCTTTTATCCAAGATCCTCCACCCACCTAAACTTCACTTCAGATTGCTTGTTTTTTTGTCTTGAAAAGCACCCTATACTTCAAGGAATCCAAATCCCACTCAACATAACCCTTGAACCAAGCTCTTGACTTCTTGTTGCAATGCATGAGATTGACATTTCATGGGGCTTGAAGGGAAAGAAGTACGCAGGAAATTGAGTAATTTACTTGCAAATTGGGTTGCAAAGATGATGGTGGAGGTTGACTTCGGCAATGTAAATAGTCAAGAAAGTAAAGTAGAAAATAAATGTTCCCCAGTCAAGCAGCATTTTTGCCATTAATGAATTATACAATTCCATAAATATGGACTTGGCAAGGAGAGATCTCACGTGAGAAGACCATTTTGAAAACCTGAAGCATGAAAACGCGTTAAGTGATTGAATCGCACAACTCCAACAATTTCTCTTTCTTTCTATGTCTCCTTGGTGACATTAATACTGCAATCTTTTCTACAACCTCTGCATTTCGGGCGAAAGTCTTTACATGAAGAGCTGCTCCACCAAAAGGAGTAGTTTTCTTTACATGAAAAACTAGTTTTGGACCATATTCTGCAAAACTGATTGGACCTTTATTGCAAATAATTTTATTTTTTTATATAATATGAAACCAATTCTAATTACATAAATTCATAGTTAATTTAACAAAACTCAACTAAATTCCTCAATTTTTACAAACCCAAAAAATTAATGCAAAGTGGAGTCCATCACATCTGAACCTAATTCGTAGTATTATTTTCACATGAAACAACCTTAATAGTTTAAATTCATAGTTAATTTAATACAATTTAACCAAACCATAATGTATTGGAATATTTCATCAATTTTTAGAGAGAAAGGGGCTGTAACTGCAGGGGGGGAAAACATATCACAACCGTGATAATATTTTTAATTTAGTGTGATAAGTTTTTTTTATAAAAAATTAAAATCTGTGGCATTTATTATAATTTAATATTTTGCCGGATCGCATTACCAGCAGTCACCCGTCCGTAGATGTCCTTTGACCTTAATGTTGAATTATTAGTTAGGGCATTTATGGATGACAACGATGTGAAATGAAAGGCTGAGAGTGCTGGACAATTGGGCCGTTTGTTTGCTGGAAAGTAGTTTTTTTTTGGAAAGTGAATTTCGGAAAAGTGAATTCCGGGAAAGTGAATTCCGGGAAAGTATTTTCCGATATTTGGTAGTGTAATGGAAAGTAAGTTGGAAAACACTTTCCAGTGTTTGGTTATGTCATGGAAAATGAGCTGGAAAATAACTTATTAATGTTTTATTTTTTTCAAGTTTATTAAAATAATGAGGAACAAATCTTACAAATTAAAAA
>Ga0307513_10008874_pt1 | contig 12786 bp, 10 predicted proteins | sample 15_EM_MG_FD_202174 | JGI IMG/M metagenome (GOLD analysis project Ga0307513, IMG submission 202174) | Populus trichocarpa ectomycorrhiza microbial communities from riparian zone in the Pacific Northwest, United States - 15_EM | ecosystem: Host-associated > Plants > Roots > Unclassified | place...
ACGATGACTTGTATCGAGACACCAAGATTATAATAATTGAGCCCCCCAATGATTATAAAGAACTGCAAATGAGAAGAATACAAGACTCTATGAAGATTGGTTAATACTTTGATAATTCAATAGAATTTCTTTGCATAACCAAAGCAAGAGAAATCTCTCACAACACATAATAATAATTGTTGAAATCAAAATCTAAAAAACAAAAACCTAATTACAAGATAAATAACATATTTATAATAGGTAAAAATATATTAAATAATGTTGGAGAATAATAAAAGAGTTCTAAATTAAATAAATAAATATAAATTAACTAGGAAACTAATACAATTCTTGTATAGTAGATTATGGACGTTATCGTAAGGCCTTATCGATGTCCGATTGATCTAAACTTTTAACCCAATATAAAACAAGGCCTCTGAAATCTTCTGATAAACTTCAGCTTGATCCAACAGTCGGATAAAAAATTATGCATTTTAGATTAAAACTATATATTATGAATTAATTAGCCCATAAAATAGATGGATCAGGCCCTTCTTGTGCATAAATTAAATTGACTAAGATCTGATCATCACTTATTGAAGATGTAGCCTTGTTGACCCAAATACTCCAAATAAACTCATTGAATGCATCATTGAGCTTTTTTGCCATTGATATTGTAATATGCTCATCTAAACTTCTAGTGGATCATTTGGTGTAGTTTGGATCGCATAATCCTTTATGTTCTTAATAGGATTTGACCTTGAATCTCCACCAATATCAAATAAAAAAATAAAAAAAATATTGAAAGTAATACTAACACTATACTCATTTGGTAAATTCACTTTACAGACATTATCGTTAATTCTTTCAAGGATTTGGAATGACCCATCTCCTCTCAACATCAATTTAGATCTTCTTTGTTTAATAAATCTCTTCTTTCATATATCCACCCAAACCTAATCACTTGGTCTGAAAATATCTATCTTTCACCTTTTTATTAGCTTTGAATGTATATTACTCGTTTTTTTTGTATTTGTCGCCTCGCATTCTCATAAAAATCATTTACTACCTGTGATTTTTTATTGTCATTAAGACTAGCCCTTTCATCAATAAATAAAAAAATTCAAATCAAATCCAAAAAAGTTAAAGGATTAAAGTTATAGACAATTTCAAAATAAGAATATTCAATAGTAGAGTACACACTTATATTATAAGCAAATTCAATAAATGGCAGACAATAATCCTAGTTTTTTAAATTCTTTTGAATAATAGTTCTTAATAATGTAGTTAAAGTCCGATTAACTACTTCAATTTGATCATCTATTTGTGGATAACTAGTAAAAAATAACAATTTTATTCCTAATTTCCCTTACAAAAACCTTCCAAAAGTGGCCTAGAAATTTAACATCATGGTCAGACATAATGCTCTTAAATACTCTATGAAGCTGAAACATCTCACTAAAGAATAAGTCCATTATGTTAATTGCATCATCGGTTATTGCTACCCAATGTTTTCCTTTATTTTTTGAAAATTTTTGAAAAAAAACTAAAAATAGCAAAAAACAATAAAAACTAAAAAAATATGTTCTTGATGTCTTTGCGTCAGTTGCAACGTCTTTTTCTATGCGATCAGTTATTAACGCGTCTTTTTAAGTCAACATTAATGTTACTTTTTTTTCAAAATAAAATCAAAATAGAAAAATAGAAAAATCAAAATTTACAAAAAGAACAAATGTGAAAAGAAAAAAGTTGAAAAACCAAATTGTTTTTTTGAGTTGTTTGATCATCAAGCTTGCTTAGAGACTAAACAATTAAAAATAATAAAATCTTTTACTTATAAATAGATGATTTCCCCCAAAAAGTAGGAATTAGTTAGAGAAGCAAACAAGAAATCAATAAATAAACCTTCTCTCCCTGAAAACATGAAAAAAGATGACCCCCTCTCATTCTCTCCCCATCTACCATCGCTGGTTAGGACCGTTTTCCCTTATTCTTTTCCTTTATTAAGAACCCTCTCCAGACCATGCAAGCCAACACCATTCACCATTACCATCTTTAACCCATGATCTCCTTATCCCATCCACCATGATGGCCCATCAGACGCCAACAAATCCAACCATAGCCCATCGTTAGCAGAGTTTCGAAAAGAAAACAGTAGCAATGCTAATATAGTGATAGTAGCAGCGACTGTCATTTCCTTTTATTTTCTGATGTTTTTAGTGGGGTCTAAAAAGACTTTGGGGTCACAGCAACAACACCTGTAAGCAATAGTAAAGGTGATGAGGAGGGTTCAAGAACATCAACAATAATAACTTGGTTGATTTCCTTAGAAGAGATTTCGTAGCAGTCCAACCATACCTGTTTGATATTGCAACAACAACAACAATAGCTTTCAGCATCTGTAGCTCCGATCCCCAAAGTCCCAACAACTGTAATTTCTCCTCTGTTTCCTTCAAGAGCAGCAGTCTCTCCTCAGAAGGTGCGAGCACCTCCACAGTGATTTTCCAGCTCCAGCACTTCAGCACAGCAGCGCTGCATCACATGAACTCCAATGGTATCAGCTTCAACACAAAAGCCCATCTATCAATCCAATCGGCAGCTCAACTAAAGTCTCCCTATACATGGCAACCAGCAACAACAACAACATTCATTTCATCATCAATCAACTACAACAATGAAGGATTTTTCTACAGTGAAAGATGAAAGAATAAAGAGAGAAAGATGTGCGGAAGAAGTATTACAGAAATATATTTACTTAATTAATTTCTATACTGTTACATCATGGTCTTATACATATTATAAGATATACACTTAATTCCTAGAATATGTGTTGCAAATATGATTACCATTATCTTCAGTATCAGTAATCTCTTATGCAGATATGATCAGAGATCACGATTATCTTCAGTATCAGTGATCCCTGATCATGATCTCTTCAGTATCAGGGATCCCTGATTATGATAGCAATCCCTGATCATGATTATCTTCAGTATCAGTATTATCTTCAGTAGATGTGATATTATATTCAGTATCAATAATTACTGATCATGATTATCTTCAGTATCAGTGATAATCTCTTGTGCAGATATGATCAGAGATCACGATTATCTTCAGTATCAGTGATCCCTGATCATGATAGTAATCCATGATCATGTTTATCTTCAGTATCAGTATTATCTTCAGTAGATTTGATAATATCTTCAACACACCCCCGCAATCTGAACGGGAGGTTACGAACGTTGAGATTGGAGCACAGAATATTGAACCGAGCAGCAGAGAGTGGTTTTGTAAGGAGATCGGCTAGCTGATCACGACTAGACAGAAAATTGACAGTTAATTTATTTTTAGAAACAAGATCTCTGACGAAGTGAAAATCAATCTCGATGTGCTTTGTGCATGCATGAAACACTGGATTGGAGGATAGATATGTGGCACCAATATTATCACACCAAAGAGTGGGACTTTGAGGTAGGTGCAAACCAAGTTCTGCAGCTAAAAATTGTAACCATTGGAGTGCAGCTGCAGTGTCTGCGAGAGCCTTGTATTCAGCCTTGGTATTGCTACGAGCAACTGTAGCCTGTTGTTTGCTACGTCAGGAAATTAAATTTGAGCCAAGAAACACACAGTAGGCACCAACAGAGCGACGATCATCTGTGTCCCCTGCCCAATCTGCATCAGAGAACGGCTGAAATGTGAAGGAGCTGCTGCAAGACAATAGTAAACAGTAGGAGATGGAGTGTTTGAGATAGCGCAGGATTCTCTTTACACATATCCAGTGGGACTGTTTTGGTTGATGCATGAATTTGCTAACATGATGAACAGCGAAAGCAATATCAGGCCGAGTGAATGAGAGATAATGAAGGCCACCAATAATGCTTCTGTACAGGGTAGGATCATCAAATGCTTCAGTATCAATTGTTGTCAATGCCACAGTGGTGGACATTGGAGTGGAACACGGCTTAGCACCATCCATTTTGGATTTTGTAAGAAGATCAGCAATGTATCTGCGTTGAGTGAGATAGAGACCTGTAGCATCATGTATGGCTTCAATGCCTAAGAAAAAGCTGAGAGGACCAAGGTCAGTGATAGCAAATTCCTTATGCAATCGCTGAATGATATATGTGACAACGACAACATTAGAACCAGTGATGATAATGTCATCAACATAAATGAGGATGTAGATGATGTTAGAGGTGTCGGTGTGCACAAAGAGTGACAAGTCTGCCTTGCTGCCAACAAAACCGAATTGTATCAACACAGTAGCAAGGCATGAAAACCACTGGCGAGGTGCTTGTTTAAGGCCATATAGGGAGCGTTTGAGCTTACAGAGATGATCAGGAAACTGAGGATGTTTGAAGCCTGGAGGTTGATCCATGTAAACCACTTCTGACAGATTGCCATGAAGAAATGCATTTTGGACATCCAGCTGACGAACTGTCCAATTGTTGCAGACTGCAATGGATAAAACAAGCCGGATAGTTGCAGGTTTTACAACTAGACTGTAAGTTTCATGAAAATCCACCCCTAGCTGCTGATGATAACCTTTAGCTACCGGTCGGGCCTTATATCTTTCAATGGAGCCATCAGCTTTCGTTTTAGTCTTGAAAATCCAGCGACAGCCAATGACATTTAAGATGGCGTGATGGAGGGACCAATTCCCAAGTTTGATTGCGGAGCAAGGCATCAAATTCAGAATTCATTGCAGATCACTAGTGACAAGATTTGAAGGCTTCAGTAAATGAGGTAGGTTCCTTGTAGGAGGGAGAGGCAGAAACCTATAGTGCTCGAGGTAGGGGATATAAGTTGTGTCCATCAGGGGTTCTTTTTGGTTTGGAAATGTGATTTTTTGATCTTGTAACCATCGGGTGAGTATTTGAAATGGCTGGGATTGTGTCTATGGGATGTGGAACTGGTATGGGAGGAGAGGCAGGGGTAGTATCTGCTGGGGATTGAGGTGCCGGCTCTGGAGTTGGAGACGATGCTGGCAGAGGAGAGTCAATGTGTGGCGATGGTGAAGTTACACATGTACCTGCAGGTGGTAGTGACAAGGAAGAAATAGTATTTGAAAATGAAACTACGATGGAGGGTGTGTCTGGACAGATAGAAGGTTGGTGATCAGGACTTTTATATGGAAAATGGTTTTCATCAAAAATGACATGACAGGATACATAAACTTTACTTGTTGCAAGATCAAGGCATTTATATCCATGATGGTCCAAGTTATAACCAATAAAAATACAGTTTTTAGATCTGAAATTGAATTTTATGTTTGTTATATGGTCGAAGATAAGGTCAGCATGCACAACCAAAAACTTTAAGGAAATGATAGTCAGGAGTATAACAATAAACAATTTCGTATGGAGATTTTTTATTGAGAATAGGAGTAGGGAGACGATTGATAATATAAGTGGCCGTGAGAAAAGCATCTTCCCAAAATTGTTGTGGAAGTTTAGAATGTGAGAATAAGGAAAGACCGACCTCAACAATTTGTTTATGACGACGTTCAACTGCACCCATTTGCTGATGAGTGTATGGGCATGCTCTACGGTGATGAATGCCAATTTGAGTTAAAAGTGTAGACATGCGGCGATATTCGCCTCCCCAATCAAATTGAATGTTTTTTATGGTACGATTAAATTGTCGTTCAATTAAAGTTTTAAAGAGCAGAAAGACTTTCTCAACATTGAGTTTAAGAGGAAACAACCATATGAATTTAGTGCAATCGTCTAAATAACATAAATAGTATCGAGCACCACTGGTTGACAAGATGGGTGTTGGTCCCCAAACATCAGTATGCACTATGTCTAAAGGATTAATAGATTTGTGATTGCTGGTTTTGAAAGACAATTGACTGCTTCTAGCTAGTTGACAATCGGAACAAACTGGAAGCCTTTTATTTGCAACAGGTAACGTAAATGTTGAAATAGATTTTTGAAGAACTGGAAAGGATGCATAACCAAGCCTGTTGTGCCATATTTGGTAAAAAGCTCGTATAGCAGTGAGTGCATGAGGAGGGAGTGTGTCTGACAGGCTGGAGAATGAATACAGACCATCTTTAAAGGTGCCGCGATGAAGGATTTTCCCCGAGTAGTCCTTAATGAGAAAAAAACGATCATGAAATTCAAAAAACACAAGATTATCACTGCAAAACTGTTGAACAAAAATTAGATTTTTTTGAATTTCAGGGACAATAAGTAATTGTTTGAGCACAAAAGGTGTTTTTTAAGGAGTTAAAATAGAGGAACCAATTTGAGAAATTTGCAAACCTGCACCATTGCCAACAAGGACTTGATCTGAACCAGTATAGTCTTCACTCTTAGATTTAAGTTGGCCATGTTATTGGTGAGATGGTGTGTAGCACCTGTATCAGGATGCCAATCAGTTACAGAAATAGAACTTGTTGTAGCCATCAGACCTTGCACATTGCTGGATTTTGCAGCATTGTCACGATAGGTAACGTTAAACCGATGATAGCATTTTTTTGCAGAATAGTCAGGTTTATCACAGACTTGACATATCATAGTATCTCTATGAAATGTGTTCCTGCCATTGGAACCATTATAGAAAGAGACTTCTCTGTAATTCCGGTCTCTGCCTCTGTATGAATTTCGCCCTCTATAGGAAGAAGAAGAGGACTGACGAGTAGCAACATGAACAGTAGGCTGGACAATGGGTGAATTGTGGTGCTGCAGACATGACTCAGTGGTGAGTAAGAGAGCATATACTTCCTCTAAGGTGATAGGATCTGTGCGAGCTGTGATGGTAGTAACAAAGGAGTCATAATCATGGCCAAGACCCGATAGGAGATAGGAGATGATTTCATCACAGTGAAGAGCATGGCCGGCAATAGCAAGTTCATATGTCATGCATTTGACCTGCATAAAAAAATCATGAGCTGATTGTGCACCTTTACGAGTGTTGACGAGTTCAGTGCGGAGTTGAATAACCCGAGCACGTGATTGAGAGGAGAAGGATTTGGCTAGAGCACACCAGATTGCAGCAGAGGTGTTGTGAGAGACCACTTGAATAAGAACGTTTTTTGAAATTGTAGAGAAGAGAATAGCAACTATGATGGCATCTTGTCGTTGCCAATGTTCATAGAGAGGGTTAGAGATGGCAGAGGAGGTTTCATCCATGGAAACTTCTTTGGGTGGGATGGGAATGGTTCCATCAAGGTATCCAAAGAGACCTTGTCCACGGAAGAAAGGAATTAATTGAGCTTTCCAGACATGATAGTTGTCTTTTGAGAGTTTTGTAACATTTATAGCTGGAGGAGAAACAAGTGGAGGATTGCCATTAGTAGCAGGATTTGAGGTGTTTAGTGAAGAGGAAGCCATTTGTGTGACATGAGTCCATGGCTCTGATACCATGAAAGATAAAAGAATAAAGAGAGAAAGATGTGAGGAAGAAGTATTACAGAAATATATTTACTTAATTAATTTCTATACTGTTACATCATGGTCTTATACATATTACAATTCCTGATTCAAAAATCCTATCATTAAGAATGCAATTAATGATAAGATATACACTTAATTCCTAGAATATATGTTGCAGATATGATTACCATTATCTTCAGTATCAGTAATCTCTTGTGCAGATATGATCAGAGATCACGATTATCTTCAGTATCAATGATCCCTGATTATGATCTCTTCAGTATCAGGGATCCCTGATTGTGATAGCAATCCCTGATCATGATTATCTTCAGTATCAGTATTATCTTCAGTAGATATGATATTATCTTTAGTATCAATAATCACTGATCATGATTATCTTCAGTATCAGTGATAATCTCTTGTGCAGATATGATCAGAGATCATGATTATCTTCAGTATCAGTGATCCCTGATCATGATAGTAATCCCTGATCATGTTTATCTTCACTATCTTAAGTAGATTTGATAATATCCTGAACATACAGAAACTTACCTTCTAAGCAACGTCATCTTCAGCAGTAGCAATATATGATCTTCCAGTAGCAGTCATGGAAGTTCCTCTATCACAACAACACCATAAGCATTTTTTCTTATAGTCATGGTTTTCTTTAGCAACAGCACCGTAGGTTCTTTCTAGCCAGACCAGTAACTTCTGGTAACAGCACCGTACGTGAGCCTCTCTAGTGCAACCTTGAGCCTCTCTAGTGCAACCTTTTTTCATCTCCAACAGCTTCAACCATGGACCACCACCAGTCGCAACCCTTCTTAGCTAAACCACCACCATCAGCAAAGATTTCCCAGAACCAATAAATGCAATCGTGGCATCCTCAACACAGGTAATCTTTCTCTTTCTTATATTCTTTTGCATGTTATTTTGATGAAATGTAATTAATGGTGGGAGAATAGGAATGCTGGAAATGCAGACATGATATGTATGTGTGTATATTTATTTGTTTAGCCGAGGATATCACGGTATTATGATGATGAGTTGTAGATTTTACATGTTAATTCAATATATTTTAATTTTAATTTTTTTTATATAAAAAAGATGTATCTTGAAAAAAAAACTATGTTTTTTTTTCCTAGTTGTCCAGGTTTTTTTTAGACTTGTCAAGTTGATCAAGCCACATCGGATCAATTTCTACATGATTTATTTTTTCCTTCTTGAAAACACGTTAGCAATGCCTAGATATTTTCTTTTATTTTTATAAAAACAATTGACCTAGCCCACAACATAACCCAGGTAAAATGATCTGATGAGTTGCTTATTAAATTGGTATTTAACCCATTCCATTTTTAGAGATGACACTAGTTATTTGACTACGAGTTAAATAAATTTTTTTGGCAACAAAAATAAATATGCAAACTTTTCAAATGTGTTTTTTTTTAATCTAATTATAAATCAAAAAGCTTATGCATGCATTAAATTAAATATATTAAGAATCGAATATGCCAATAAATGCAAAAAACAAAATATTAACGTATCTATTCAACACGCTTCGTTGCGGGTCGAACAATTTTTTTGACAAAAATAAATAAATATGCAAACCTTTCAAATGTGTTTTTTTATATAATCTAATTATAAATAAAAAGGCCTATGCGTGCATTGAATTAAATATATTAAGAATCATATGTGCCAAAAAATGCAAAAAACAAAGTGTTAACGTGTCTATTCAACTCGCCTCTCTGCAAGTCAAATTTGTTTTTTTCTAACGCAAAAGAATTAATATGTAGATGTTATTAATGTGTTTTTTGACATCGAGTAACAAATATAACCATGAATCAAAAAGTCAATACTTACATATAATAAAATATAGTAAATATCATATGCATTAATAAAAACATGTAAGATCTCAAGCTAACTTTTAACGTAGCAGAAGAATAGAGCAATGTTATAATTGTTATTCTGAAACACCATTTTCTTAGTCTTTGTATAATATATTTTTAAAATATAAATAAAAAAAACACAAAAAAATAATAAATATAAGACAAATATATATATATATATATATATATATATATATATATAAATAGACAGAATGTATAGTGATAAATATTCAAAGTATAAAAAATAAAAAATAATATTTTTTTCCCAAAAAAAGTGTAAAGAAAAAAAAATAAAAACTAAGAAAATATTACAAAAAGTGAAAATAAAAAATAGTGATAAATAGGCTAAGTGTAAAATGCATAGTTTTGAAATCCAGCCCGGCCTGGCAGGTCGACCCGGGACCCGGCCAACCCGGGGCTGGAACCGGGTCGGGTTGAAGAAAAAAATAGGGGAAGGAAAAACCCAGTGTGACCCGGCTGACCCGGCAGGTTGACCCAGCGACCTGGTTGATCCGGCAAGACCCGGTTGCAACCCGTTGACTTTTGTTTTTTTTTTTAACAAAAATAACGTCGTTTTGATTTAAAAAAAAATAATTGACCCGGTCAAAACCCGAGACCCGGGCCTTGGACCGGGCCGGGTCTGAAAACTATGGTAAAATGATAAAAATATCAAGTATAAAGAGAAATAAAATATAAAAAAAAAACTTGTTTTTTTCAAAATAAAAATTATAATCTTGTCACCGCTACAATGCCACTACAGTAATAGATAAAATTTATAATTGAACCATCTAGGTGGTGGCCCAGTGGTAAAAGCTTGGGACCAAGAGGTTTGCTCCCTCTGTGGTCTCAGGTTCGAGCCCTGTGGTTGCTCATATGATGGCCACTGGAGGCTTACATGGTCGCTAACTTCAGGGCCCATGGGATTAGTCGAGATGCGCGCAAGCTGACCCGGACACCCACGTTAAACTAAAAATAAATTATAATTATATCATTTTCATGTGAAAATATCATTTTTTTTAATAATGATGATGAAGAAGAAGAAGAAATATTTTGACGAGGGACAAAATTGATTAACCCTAAATAGAACGGAGACTTATTTGTCTATTCGTTTCATTGAAACCATGCAACATGTCGCTTCAAGAACCAACGACATGCCCTCCACCAGATATTCGCAACCCAACTCGAAGGTTCTCTCTTCTTTTTCATCTAGTGAGAAGTGAAGAGGAAGTTGAATTTCAGAGACACTGTGACTGTAAAGAGAGAAATGGGAGACCGCTCCTTCCCAAATGAAATGCCAGACTACATACCAGAAACAACGACAACAGCAGTGGACGAAACAGTCACTGAAAGAAACAACAAAGACTCACTTACAAAGCTCCTGTCTTTGCCGTACAACATTCTCTCTCAAAGACTTAAAGCATCAGCCCTGGACGTCAAAGACACAGTTAAGTTTCCCCTTTCACTCAACTCTATCCTTTTGACTTCTGGCTTCCATTTGTTTCTAACTTTCAGACACACCCCATCATGTTACTCTAGCTTTTTTAATGTTAAATATTGAAGGGTTTTCTTTTTTCTTATTGGTTGTGTTTTAACTTCAGGTGGTGAGGGAGACATGGGGAATGAGTGGGAAGAGAGTGAAAGATTATAGTTTGTACACCGGGGCATTAGGGACTGCATACTTGCTTTTTAAAGCATACCAAGTTACCAAGAATCAGAATGATCTTAACTTGTGCTCTGACATTATCAAGGCTTGCGATTCTGTTTCTAGAGATTCTGGGTATTCTCTCTCTCTTTTTTTTCTCTGTCTGTTTTGTTGCTGGCTCATCCAAGAATAGGTGTTACTACTTTTGGATATTTTAATGCGGAGGTTGCTTTAGTTGTATGGGAATTGAGGTTCTAAACAACTATGGATTCAATTCTTGCTTTATCTGAGGTTAAATGGGGATAAATTCATATTGAAGCTCGTCGATGTGTTGTGCTGCGTTTGATTATTCTATTATTACGGGAATCATGCACTCAGTTATGGTTGTCTCGCTTTCTATTAGCATTTTTCTCTTGTATTTGGTTATTTGGTTTGTGGAAATGCTCAATTGTGTATTTGATCCTGGCATGGCTTGTCACTGTAAATGTTTAAATTTTTCAATATGTTTGAAGTCGGCACTTAATTTTATATGCCAAGTCAACTTGATTTAGTTGCTTATGTGATCCGTTGGGGCTGCAGACGTGTGACATTTATATGTGGACGGGCTGGTGTTTGTGCTCTTGGTGCTGTTGCAGCAAAGCATGCTGGGGATGGAAGGTTATTAGATCATTACTTAGCTCAGTTCAAAGAGGTGCCTGTTGCATTTCTTCCCCTTCTATGCATTTTTTTTCCATCAAAAGTTGGTTGCTTTTATATATCTTAATTAATATTTTTTCATCTTTTTATAAACCTAATTAATATGATTTTTTTATTTTTTTTACTCGAGAGCAGATCAAACTTCCTAGTGATTTGCCATATGAGTTATTATATGGGAGAGCTGGGTTCTTATGGGCCTGCTCATTTCTAAATAAGCATATTGGTAAAGAAACCATATCTAGAAGCCGCAAAGTAAGGCATTTCTTTATTTCTTTTCAATCCAGCATTCATTATTGATTAGATGAACCCTTTGCTAAGTTGGCTTTGAAACTTCTGCAGAGAGCAGTTGTGGATGAAATAATTAAGGCTGGAAGATTGACACGCAAGGGAAAATGTCCACTGCTGTATGAATGGCATGGAAAAAGGTACTGGGGTGCTGCCCATGGACTGGCTGGAATCATGCTTGTTTTGATGGACTTGGAACTGACACCAGATGAGGTGGAGGATGTCAAGGGTACTTTACACTACATGATTAAGAACCATTTTCCCAGTGGCAATTATCCTTCAAGTGAAGGAAATAAATCTGATTGCCTTGTGCATTGGTGTCATGGGGCTCCTGGGATTGCTCTTACCCTTGCGAAAGCAGCTGAGGTAATCCTTGTATAGTGATGCAAGCTGCATAAGGTAGCCTAGGTGCTAATGGAATTTGTCTAGGCATGTATGCTTGTGTGGGTTGTCTTTTACTATGTGCATTTTGGCTTGCGTACCTGCCAATAAAAATTGGTGAAAGTACCTCATTAGTTGAAGATTTAATGCTATTTTTTCATGTAAATGGACAAATAAATATTCCATTGTTTGATGACATTTCTGATCTCGTCCATATTAAGAAATGAAGAAAGAATTTCAGTCTCATAGAGGAAGAACCATTCTTCCAAAGTGGAACGATCACCTGTCATTTTCCAGTGCTAAAAGTTCAAAACATGAGATTGAACAAGTTCAAAACATGAGATTGAACAAGTCATCGCTACCACTTTCCAGATGTCTGCATCCACCTTTTTGTTCTTCAGTTAAAGACCATAAAATAAACACGAGCCTCTTCGATAGAAGAACTTTTTTTGTCTTGGTTCCAATTCAACACTAAACAAGTACGAACTAATTGAATACTTGTGTTAGAAATTCCCTGAATTGGTTTACCATTTCCATA
>Ga0307513_10008875_pt1 | contig 12786 bp, 6 predicted proteins | sample 15_EM_MG_FD_202174 | JGI IMG/M metagenome (GOLD analysis project Ga0307513, IMG submission 202174) | Populus trichocarpa ectomycorrhiza microbial communities from riparian zone in the Pacific Northwest, United States - 15_EM | ecosystem: Host-associated > Plants > Roots > Unclassified | place...
GATTTTCTCAAACGCTAGAAATTAACCTTGAGAGATTGAATCTTCAATTTTGTTGTACAAGTTTAATATGGTCAAGGTTACTTCACCGATTCAATATCGAGACAAGCTTATTGATTTGGATCCAAGAAACTGCACATGCCTTATCTGTCTTCCGAGTAGATTTTGTTAAAGATTTCCTATCTCTTAACCTCTCTAATTGTTCAAATGCCAATAAAAAGCATGCAGTTGGTGCCAACACATTGAAAACGATGCCTTGAACTTCAATTGTCATAGTGCTAGACTGCTAGTAATCTCAGTTAAGTGTTTGTTTTATGTCCAGAACCTGTGGCTGTGTTTGATATGACGTATAGGTAAAGGATGTTTTGATAACCCTTTTCATTTCGTGAAGCTAAAACATTGAAGCCATTCTAGAAATGCCAAAAAATAAACGAACGAAACCTAACGCTGCCTTGATTTCATTACTGAAGCTATAATCACAAACGTTTCTGTGTCTTTTTCAAAGAAAGAAAAAACAAAGGTGTTCTGCTTAAGTGCACTGGTCGATGTAGAACTCTCCCTCCTAAACCAATTGAAGTAGCGATGAGCCTGTGAATCAATTGCTTCTGTAGTATTGTCTCTCGATTCGTTAGGCATCTTCGAAACACATGCATGGAATTCTTCTTGCTTGCTTCAGCATCTCTAAATTAGTGATAATTGTATGACATGTTTACCCAAACTTAACTATCATGGCCATTCAACTTACAAGTTATTTGCACAGTAACGGGATCTGAGGATGATAAACAAGGGCTGGTTCGTTAATTAGCCTCAATGCAAATGTAATTATTTTTGTTTTTCATGTTCTTTAAAAAAAGACCGACCAAGCAGAGTTCAATCCTACTCTTAGGATTGCATTGAAAATTTCTGATGACATTTAATATTTATCATATATAGTCTGGTTAAGTTGCATAAAAACAGCCATAAAAACTAGAACAAACTGAAACAACAGCTAAAAAATGACTTTTAAGCTACAGAGCACCTTTAAATCCCCCACGACAGCATCCATGAATGATAATACATCAGCTTATCTGTGCTTGTAGTAAAAAAAACGAGCTTATTCAATTAGTTAGTTGTGCTTAATTTCTGAAACTGTCATTTTTGTACTTCTTAGTAAAAAAAAGATGATTCATGGGAACGTAGGTCATCCTTTTATCACTCGGTCTATCTACATAGCATTCTCTTAGGAACTTAATTTGTTCACAATTTGATTTGTTCTTAGTTCGAGCTGCCTTAATCATCATGTTAAAAGGTTATGCAGCACTACGTTGTTGTGTTTATTGATTGTCAAGGAGTATTCCTTAGGACTCATGCATGTTGACAAATGACACTACTTGGTGCAATAGAGCCGTTTTGTTCCATGTTTATTGAAAAATAATTCATTGACTTCTGAAAAAATAGTAGAAAAATAATATTAAGATCTACAAGTCTTTGCAAACATGGACCTCTCTCAAGGACTCAAGTCCCTTTTCTGAGTAGATGAGGTATTTACGTAGGGATGGATATCTCTGAGATGTTTGCCTTGTAATTATATTTTGATCGGAACCCTTTTTGAGCCTGAACTTGAGCTATCATCTAGCAAGGTTAAGCTAGTCTGGGAAGGAGACCAGAATCTTGGCAGTTTAAAAAGGTCAACCGTAGCAATTCTAGACCTGCAGAGGATAGAAGAAACCTTGAGACGTGGATTTCGTACAAGTTAATGTGGTCGTGTATCTTAATTTGTCAATTCAGCATCCACCCATTTGCATCGATGTATTCCAAGCTGAATTTTTTTTGTAGTATATGTCTCTTCTTCTTCTTCTTCTTGTATGTTGATCTGATGAGGAATTAGGAAATTAATCCGTGATTTAATTTGTATGAATGTATGTTTCCAGGTATGAGTCAAAGTTCATAGAGTCGATTGTTAAAGAGATCGCAGATAAACTCAACCTCTCACTGCCTCACGTCCCTCCGTCTGCACTTCCACTGTCGTCAGCCCTCCGCCCACCTTCATATTTTCTTGGTCTTTTACGAGAGTGGAGGAGGTCTTTCTTTCAGACCTCCTCTCTCTTTTTATTTTTTTTGTCCCTTCCTCTCAAAACAAAACAAAAGCGCAGCGGAAAGCTGTTTTGTTTTGAGAGGAAGGGACAAAAAAAATAAAAAGAGAGAGGGGGGCGGTGGGTAAAGCAGAAGTGTCAAACAATAGGAACTAAGCACGTGGATATCTGAGAACGAAAGGCTGAAAAGAAAGGTCCCACAGCCCACCGACTTTGTCGAAGCATGGATTGATGTATTAATTAAAGGATTGTACTTCAATGAATGCTTCTCTCCTTGTGACTGTTAACTTTGTCAAGAATTTTGAGCTCAAAATGAGATGATGAGATGCATAATCAAGTCTAAGTGATCTTTTGACATATGACTGCTACAAGTAAGTGCATGCTTAGGGTTCTTCTCAACTAATTTCTTGCTAAATTTTTAAATTGTTTTTTAACACTACGAAAGAATAACAATAAAAAGAATAAAATATTTCTAATTATGAATCTTAAAACTGAAAAAAGTGTATTAAAGAAAAAACATGTTTTTTTAATCAACAAACTTACCATTGATTTTATAAATACCACGCAAACCACAATAGAAAAAAATTCATAACATAAGATGTGCAATCAAAGATTATTTAATGTGTGTAAAAGTCATCACACAAGTTTCTAAAATTAAGCCATGGTTAGGATTGTAAGTTAATTTTCAATGCTTGAAAAAGTGTGTATTTTCGGGTGTCATGATTTTCTAACATAGAAATGAAAATATATTGTTTGTGTTTAATAAAATAAATTAAAAAATATATGAACCAATAAATAAAAAATAATTGTTCATGCTAATTAAATATTAAAGTGAAAAGCTAATAATTCTAGTATAGTAAAAATTAAATACAGATGTAAATATTTAACCCGATTGTCCTTTGTATTTTATATATTTTTATTTATTATATATTAAAAGTTGATTCTAGCAGTTAAGGATAATTTTTTTTTAAAAAAAAATACATCACATAAACATAATTTATTTATATAAACTATAAAATGAAAAAAATATAAATTACAATAATCTCTTTAAAGCATTATAAAATTAAAAAAAACAGTTAAAAACATTAAAAAGATTAACCAAACAATTTTAAAAAATAAGAGATAAAGTATTCATTAAAATTTAAATAGAAACATTGACACCATGATAATCTTTTTTGGTGATTGGAATGTCCACATCAGACTACTATCTCTCCCCTTAATATATTTTAGTGATTTTGTCTATCTTCTCTCAGCATTCAAAAAACTAAAATAAAAACAAATTAAGTTTGAGATCAAAATTTAAAATGCTAAATTAACAGGGATCAAACAATAGATTAATTAAAAAATATAAAGAGCAAATATAAGTTTTTCATGCCAATATCTAAATGGGGTTTGTTTTTATTAATTTTTATCCTTCTTCTTTAATTTCTATATTTAACTATATATAAAGATTTATTTTGCAAGACTGGTATTTAATTCATAACCAGAACATCCTCGAAATACCCCCAAACACTATGTATGTGTAAAAAAAAAAAATACAAATTGAAAGAAATATCAACATACAAAGCCATGCTAATATAATTTGAGAGGGTGAAATTAGGATTAAAAAAATTCAATGACGAGAATGCAAGAAACAAAATGGGTTTCACACTGTTCATATGCTAAAACAAAATGGGGTTTAACTGTATATGAACTGAAAAGTGAAATCCCATTTTGTTTTAGCATATGCAGCAATAATTTCTATTATCATCATGTCCAATTCAACTTCAAGCATTGATGCACTTTTCCTGTTAGAAATTGTGAACTCTGTCCCTTCAAGTATGATAAAATGTTGCTTCATGGTTTCTCACCATCTCTGCATATTGGTTTGTGTTAAACATAACATGGTACAGAGTGAGAGAAGAACAATTATCAATATTAAGAGATTGCATATCAAATCTCCACACTGGAAACCACTTGCTCACAGCATTTGTGATCCCTGCAGCTTCAATGGCATGATTGATCTTGGGAACAGTTGGCTTATTATCAACAAAATGAGAGCTAAGAAATGCATCTTTGAAACAAGAAATTTACACAAGAAAAACATTTCAACTGATAAACACATATAAGGATCTTTTCTAAGAAAGCTTATTATCAAAAATCTGAAAAAAAGCATAATGTTGGATTATCAATCAATGAAGTTCCATAGAGAACAATTGCAACAAATCCCCCTTGCAATGATATGAGAAACAAATAACATTCTTCAAGCTTCAACAGGTTTTGCTGTAAGAGATTGAAGGCAATGCAAGAAGCTTGTGTACAGAGATACAAAATCCATTCACAAAAAATCTTTCATCGTGCATGGATAAGCCATCAACGAAGCTATAAACAATATTGGCATCTTGGAAAGATATAGAGATACCAACCACCTGTTATGAAACCCAACCTATAGAAACATTTTTCTTAAAAACGAGAAATGCAAGAAATTTGATAAAAAGAACCAAATTCTCACTACAAGAAATATGATTTGTGTGTGAGGAAAAGAAGTGAAACCTGGAAAGTTAATGATTTAAAGTGTAGAAACTTCTGAAAAAATCATTTCATTTTACTAATATTTTCTTCGTTGTTAAAAAGTGCTTGTGGGGATTGCTCTTTTAGATATTCGTGACTTGAATGGATCCAAGTTATTCATATCAAGTCCTTGAAATTTCTGGAGGTTTTATAGCTTTTCGTTATGTTTATAAGGTGCTTCCTCTGCTCCTATTGTTCTCTCTTTTTTGCTATGGATTAACCCAACTTTTTTCATCTTATTCCACTATGAAATTTGTTTTTACTGCAGTTCATCCTTTTGCAGTGTTACATCCGTATTCTCTTCTTACAAGGCAACATGGCAGCTCCCCTGTCATGTCTTCTTGCTTTTAACTATCACTCAAAACTCCACATGTATTCGTATATTGCAAGGAAAAGGCATACCAAACCTTCAAAATAAAATAAAATCTGGTGCAAGGACAAAAAAGAATTCTGAGGCAAAACATGCCATTAACCCATTTTTAATGGGTTAAAAGCATAAATCCATAAATAGAATCCCAACTTTTTTCTTCCATAAATGGTATATGATATCTTTACAAATTTGCCTCCAACAATCCATAAATATTTTGTTCATAAAGAAACAGAACCATTTTTCATTCACTAACGATTAGAAAGACAAGCTTTCATGCATTCCTGGAATTGTTAAGGCCAAGCATCTCAGGCTAGCTCTTGAATTTCAAACATGACCACAACATGATATACAGTAAATTGCAACTCAATCATCTTAGCTGAATAATCTGTAATTGACTAACATGCATCTAAAGGGTATATGAAGTTGAATTAGACCACATGCGAGCTCTAATACCAGAAATCCTGAACAGCAACATCATTAGACTTAGATACACAACCAACATCATTAATTGACGCAACTAACTAATAGAAACATGCTAGTAAATTAATCGCGCCACCAATCCGAGAAAATACACTAAGGCTTTATTGGAGGATGGTAAGGAATAAATAGCGTGCAAGCTACATGCATTCTTGAGAGTGAGGGCTCGAACAAGGCTTAAGCAGATGCTCCTATAGAAAATGCCAAAAATAAATTCAATAATTAGTTGCAATTAAGAAATCGATTACTTCCTCTTCTTCATTGATTCAAGTAATGCTTGAAAATGTTGAATCATACTAGTGAACATAAACAACCACTTCCTCTGGTTATGAATGATCATATCACTCTATATAGCCAACTAAGACCCCCACATCCTTCTATTGCATAGTTCACTACTCTTCATCTTTCTTTACAAGAAACTTTTGCAATAAGACTGTATTGAACTCGATCAATTATTAATGTGCAATACACTCGAACATTGTACCTCCCCTATTCTTCTCATACAAATTATGCAATACCTCTTGTTAAAATAAACAAAAATATATATCTCTGTGGTGAATTCGATATTGTAATATCCGGTCCAAATCTTTTCTATTGTATCTGAACTCGAGTAAGATATTGTTCAACTTGGACCAGTTCTGCGTATCATATGGTTCAACTTGAAATAATCTTTACTCGGTTGGTTTAATGCACAGTAATTTGAAAGATATTAAAAACTTAAAATTGAGATTATTCAAAGGAAGGATCCCAAATGGAAGCCTTCTCTCTTATCTGCCATTTCTTAAATTAAATTCAATGGCCGCTCCGGATATGATCTTAAACTTATCCGCAATGGCTTTATTATTGCCAGTAATAGTAGGCAAATAACTCCGAGATTGACTTGATGCATTGTCAACATTTCCATCTTGTCTATTCCTTTTCAATGGATTCTATAATCTCTGCAATGGTAACATTATTTTGTAGAGTAGAATCCCTAGCTACAACCTTATTGCTTTTGGACTGGTAGAAAACTCAGGAGGAACAGAACAGATGTTCATTTCCATCATGTCAGTACATCTCAGTGGTAACGTTTTCCCAACTAAGCATTCCAAAATTTATTTCAAAACAAACCAAAAATAGCAGCAACCTTCCCCGTCCTCTGCCTGCCAAGCTCTTGAATCAGAAACTGTATTTCCTTCTTCCAAAACAAAATCACTTAAAAAGGGCATCAAAATCCAACCGTGAGACTGCCATTGCCAACATAAGATCAAGCTGGCAATTAATAAGCCTCTATACGTTAAGGAAAAACTTACCTGCAAATTACAAGAAGCATGTACCTAGTACATTACAACAGGTTCTCTCCTTATTACTAGGGTCTTTAACCGCTAAATCTATGAAGTACATATCAGAATAGACCTTAAATAGATCCGAGTGACTAACCCGAACAAACTCAAAGCTATGAGTTACAGTATATTTTTACTTTGAAGCATGCTAGAGCTATCTTATGATATACAGATACGGTATATGGTGTTAGTAAGAGATTGTGATTTGTGAGTGGCATTTTTTTAAAATATCTCCGTAAGGTGAAATAAATGCTTTCTTCTACATAAATTATATTTTTCAAATCATATTTGTTTAATTAACTATAATTCCAAGTTGACTAGGGAATTATTGTCTGATGACCAATTTTATCATGGATTCTATATTTATCTTGTAAATTCCAAAGAATATTGCGCTAGTAAGCTCTTTAGAAATAAAATGGATCTAAACTGTATAGAATGGAGGATATATTTCTTTTTTGTTAGTGTTTTATAAAGAAAAGATAAAAATATATTTAATTGAAAAGATATGAATAAAACTATAAATAAATCTATTTTTTAAGAAAGTTTTGATATGAATTTATGTGCTTTCAAAACAAGAAGTTTTTATATGTTTTCATTATCTTCATCTTTTTTCTTTCGAAGATAATAATCAAACTCTACTAAAATTTAGATATTGAGAAATTAAGTTAGGCTTAGATGATTTATAATATGTTGAAAATTAATATTAAAATTTTTATTGAAGGAATTGACAACACTACTACTAAGATGTAGAAGGCACTAGGATAATGTTTGATTATTATCTAGAAACATAAAAGAAAACGATAGTAATAATAAAGGAGACAAGATGAAACAATAGACAAAGATAAAATTATATTTAATAGTAATCTATAAGTCTGTTTTTATATCTTGTTTTGTTGATAGTAGACAAAATATAATAAAATATAAAAAGTCTATTTTATTTTTAATATGTATTATTGTCATATTAAAAGTTTTTTACAATGATATTTTAAAGATAAAAAATAAAAAATATTATATTTAAAAACATATCTTTATATATCTTTTATTTTAAAAATATAAAAAATTAATTTTAAATTATTTCATAATATATTTATTATCACGTTTCTTTCTATTTTTTTTTTAACCAAATATATTTATTACCATCTCTTTCTTTAATGTCTCGGACTGGAACCAAATGGCACGGTATTGTAATTTGTTATATGTGAACGGAAAGAACTACTAATAACTGGAAGTACCTATTTTCTAAATATTTTAAAAGCATAAAATATATAATTGCTTGAGGAAATCTATATAATTCGTTAAAGGGCTCGACCTCAACTTTATTTAACTTGAATACAACGGATTTCGGGCTGGATGTTGAGCAATACAACCAAGCGAGGCCACATAGAGAGCCCAATCCAAGCTTGGCCCATAGACCAGGGAAACAAAACTGTGATGCTCTTGAAAAATTGTAGAAGATAAAAATGGTATTTGATATTTAATATGCAACTATATTTTTTTTAATTGAAGAATATTATTATTTTTTTTTTGTTAAAAAAATAATACCATAATTAATTAATAAAACAGCTTCTTTTTAAGAATATTTTGTGAAAATGATTTTAAACAAGTTTGATCGCATATATAATTATACTTTCTCAATTATTTGATTTTTATTTTTTTTAAAATAAGAGTATATTATCATTTATTTTTATATTTGTAACTGTATTTAACTGTGTTTTAAAATATATTAAATTAATATTTTTTTAATATTTTTGATAATTTTAATATATTGATATTAAAAATAAAAAAATTATATAATACAATATACCAAAAAAAAGAAAGAAGGAACCTTCCTGAGACCTTCAGCCCAAGACTTTCCCTTCCATTTTGCAGCGCTCTTTTTGCTCTTGCTTAGCTCTACCACCTTTTGATGGTTCACACTGTTGAAGCTAACCCTCCAAAGTCAAAAATAGAATGGAATAGAGCACCAGGCAGCTAGGCACCACCCAACCAAGGAAAATAAAATAGAAAAAGCATCTGACAGAATATCGAGTATAAAAAATAAAGAACAGGAAACTTCCTGAGAACTTCGGCCATACACTTTCCCTTCCATTTTTGCAGTCGTTTTTCTCTTGCCTAGTTCTTCCACCTTTTGCTGGTTCACACGCTTGAAGTTGAAGCTAACCCTCGAAAGTAAAAACGTTGCCTTTTCAGTAGCAATTCCACATCAGAATTCGATTTTCTTATCCTCCTCTTTGATCTTTCACGTATTCTATTCATCGAACTTATGGGTTTCTTCTCATTCATCCGTCGCTTGATTCTTATTCTCTTTGGCACGGCTGATGATCTTGTGTTCTTCAGCTTTAGCAATGAAGATACAGGAAAGAATTTTAGTGATCATCTCAACTCAGCTCTCACCTATGCAGGACTTCGCACGTTTAGAAACGATGATGGCGTTCGAAGAGGAGAAAATACCGGCTCAGAAACCAGAAAAGCAATACAGGAATCAAAGATATCTGTCATTGTGTTTTCCAAGGACTATGCTTCTTCAACACGGTGCCTCGACGAGCTCGTCATGATCATGGATGCTAGGAGAGCTACTGGGCACATTGTGCTGCCCATATTTTACCATTTGGATCCATCTGAAGTCTGGAGCCAGGAAGGGAAATATTTCGAAGCGTTTTCTGCACACGAGAAAAGCTTCCAGGGTGAGATGGGGAGGGTGGAAGAATGGAGGGCAGCTCTTAGAGAAGCTGCAGATGTGGCAGGGATGGTTCTACAAGACAGGTACATCACATTCCTACTCTGTTTTCAATTGATTCTAGTACATCACATCCCTTCATTGTTTTCTCTTGAATAAGGCTATCTAATCATATGGTCAAAAACTCTGTACAATCAAGAAAAAAAATTGAAATAAAGAAAGCACATATAACAACAAGAACAAAATTTCAATCCCAAACTGATTGGGGATGGATCCTTTTGGCCATTCAAACGTGTTCATGAATGTGAAGTCCATACGGGCTTTAGAAACAAAATCATTTTGAGACAAATGACCAGAAATTCATAGACATGCTGTCTTGCCAGAACACAGTAATGTGATTTCCTTAACTTGTAAAGTTGCTGTGTTGTGTTTATCTTATACGTAGTAGGCTGTATTTGACACTTCTCCGAAACTGATACGAGAATTTTTTTCAAGTAGCCGTAGTTCCTAGCTGCTCCTTGCCTTCAGTTTTGTCAAAGATAAATTAGTAGTTGGGCCTTCTATCATGTCAAAATAAAACTAAGATATATGGGCCTACAATGTGTCAATTTTTCCTTCTAAAAAGGTTATGGGCCCCGGATGGATCCTTAATTTTGAAACCGATGGTCCATGATAATTTATTCTCCTCTCGGTCTTCGTCTCTCTTGGTCTGCCATATCAGCACCTTAAACCAGTAAAGTTCCAACAGCGTTAACTTGAGTCTAAAAAGTCATCAATTCACCAACCGATTCCAAGATTTCCCATTTCACTGTTTTCCTCACATTAAATTTTTCATCCATTCTTCTCTCCAAAATGCCTTACGAAGTGTTCTTGAGTTTCCGAGGCGAAAACACCCGTCGAAGTTTTACGGACCATCTCTACACAGCTCTATGTAGAGCAGAGATTCGCACTTTCAGAGACGACGATGGGATCCGGAGAGGAGAGAACATTGATTTAGAAATCAAGAAAGCAATTCAAGAAACAAAACTATCCATTATTGTGTTTTCTAAAGACTACGCTTCTTCGAGATGGTGTCTTGACGAGCTAGCGATGATCATGGAACGTAGAAGAGCTGTTGGGCACATAGTGTTTCCAGTTTTCTACGATGTTGATCCATCTCAGGTGGGGACCCAAACAGGGCGATATGGTGAAGAGTTTGCTAAGCATGAGATACGTTTCAAGGACCAGATGGAGATGGTGGAGGGGTGGAGGCAGGCTCTTAAAGAAGTTGCATACATGGAAGGAATGGTCTTAGAAGACGGGTACTAACTTCTTTTTTTCTTCGACATTTTTTACATCGATAGCTTATATTTTTGAACCAGCTAAGCATTTAGGAATACTTAATTTGACCTTGATCATTCCATACTCGAACATCACGGTTGAGCCACATAGCTAGGGGGTTGTTTTCTTGCTAGTTAACATGTGAGAAGACATTCAATTACCTGGAACCGTGATTGCCAACTATCCTAGGGGAAAAGCGTTTGACGAGAATGAAAGAAGTCTTGCAACTTACTAGATAAATGAAGACATTGAAGGGATGTTGTTGGACATTTCAAAAATTATTTTTGAAAGTAAATTAAATTCCAGAGTCTTTGCAAGGAAATCCAAACTTAGATTGCTCAGGATTTATAACTCTGGAGTTAAAAATAACTGAAAAGTGCACCTTCCTCATGGCTGGCGTCAAGTTCCTTTCTTAGGAGATGAGATATCTGCATTGGGATGAATAATTGTTTTGACCTTTGAGATCTTTGCATTCCTTTTTTTGTCTGGAGAAATTTAAACTAGCTATCATCTAGAAACGAAACAAGAATCTTATCGATTTAAAATATGCCAGCCCCAGCAATTGTGATCGCCCTTCTATTCCAGATTTTTTCAAAGGCTAGAAATTAACCTTGAGAGATTGAATTCTCAATATTGTTGTACAAGTTTTATATGGTCCAAGGTTATTTCACCGATTCAATATCGAGACAAGCTTATTGATTTGGATCCGAAAAACTGCACAAGCCTTATCTCTCCTCCGAGTAGAATTTGTTCAAGATTTCCCATCTCTTAACCTTTCTAGTTGTTCACATATCAATAAGAAAGCATGCAATTGGCACCAATATTTAAACAAGCTATTGAAAACGATGATATTTGACCAGAAATTCCAAGGAAACTGCTTTTTTGTTTTGTTTCCGATTTGCGTAGGAGTCTCAACTTCAACTGTCACGGTGCTAGACTGCTAGTAATCTCAGATAACTGTCTGTTTTACGTCCAGTGCCCTGTGGCTGTGTTTGATATGGTGTATAGGGAAAGGATGTTTTGATAACCCTTTTCTTTTCGTGAAGCAAAAACATTGAAGCCATTCTAGAAATGCCAAAAAATAAATGAAAGAAACCTAACTCTGCCTTGATTTCATTACTGAAGCTTTAATCACTAGCGTTTCTGTGTCTTTTTCAAAGAAAGAAAAAAAAGGTGTTCTGCACAAGTGCACTGGTCGATGTAGAACTCTCTCTCCTAAGCCATTTGAAGTAGCGATGAGCCTGTGAATCAATTGCTACTGCAGTATTGTATCTCCATTCATTAGGCATATTCGAAACACATGCATGGAATTCTTCTTGCTTGCTTCAGCATCTCTAAATTACTGATATTGTATGACTTGTTTATGCATATTTAACTATCATGGCCATTCAGCTTACAAGTTATTTAAACAGTAACGGGATCTGAGGATGATAAACAAGGGCTGGTTCGTTAACGAGCCGCAATTCAAATGTAATTATTTTTGTTTTTCATGTTCTTTTAAAAAAGACCGACCAAGGACATTTCAATCCTACTCTTAGGATTGTGCATTGAAAATTTCTGATGGTATCACCTCATGCTGGACATTTAATATTCATCATATATAGTCTGGTTAAGTTGCATAAGGACAGCCATAAAACTAGAACAAGCTGAAACAACAGCTAAAAAATGACTTTCAAGTTTCAAGCTAGAGAGCGCCTTTAAATCCCCCACGACAGCATCCATGAACTCTCATTTTTGTTTACCCTGTATTTAGTTAAAAAAAGATGATTCATGGAAACGTAGGTCATCTTTTTATCACTCGGGCTATCTACAAAGCATTCTCTGAAGAACTTAATTTGTTTACAATTTGATTTGTTCTTGGTTCGAGCTGCCTTAATCATCATGCTAAAAGGTTATACATAGGGATGGATATCTCTGAGATGTTTGCCTTGTAATTAAATTTTGATCGGAACCCTTTTTGAGCCTGAACTTGAGCTATCATCTAGCAAGGTTAAGCAAGTC
>Ga0307513_10008876_pt1 | contig 12783 bp, 12 predicted proteins | sample 15_EM_MG_FD_202174 | JGI IMG/M metagenome (GOLD analysis project Ga0307513, IMG submission 202174) | Populus trichocarpa ectomycorrhiza microbial communities from riparian zone in the Pacific Northwest, United States - 15_EM | ecosystem: Host-associated > Plants > Roots > Unclassified | place...
GTTGCGGCTCTTTGCCGCCCTGCTCAACGACCCTGCTCGCTGGCGCTACGGCTATGACCTGAGCCGCGAGACCGGGCTCGCATCGGGCACCCTCTATCCGATCCTCATGCGGCTCGCCGGTCAGCAACTGCTCGACACAGGGTGGGAGCCGTCGCCCGAGCCCGGCAAGCCCCCGCGCCACACCTATCGACTCACGGCCGACGGCGTTCAGCTGGCCCGCACCCGCCTGGCCGCCGCTCAGGAGCGTCGCGAGGCTCGGCCGATCCTGAGGGAGGCGTGATGCGGCGGGCCGTGCGGGTGATCCTGGTCCGGGCGGTGCGGGGGCGCCGTGAGCAGGGCGGACCGTGGGGCGAGGCAGTGCTCGCCGAGTTCGACCAGACCCGCGGCGGCTGGGAGTCCCTCTCCTGGGCCGCCGGCGGCCTCCGGGCCGTCTTTCAAGAGCGATTCTCCGCGTACGCCCCCAGAAATCGCCGCATCGTGGCGACCGCCGTCATCGGCATGGTCTCCCTGCTCGCCATCAACCAGTTCGTGCTCACGGCGCGATATGCGCCCAGCGGTTCCATGGCGCCGACCGTGCCGGTTGCGGGCCGGTTCCTGCTCGACAAGGCCAGCTTCCGGGTCACCGGCCTGCACTACGGCGACGTCGTGGAGTTTCCGATTCCCGCTGCTCCCGATCAGCACACGATCAAGCGGGTCGTCGGCCTGCCCGGCGACACTATCGACTGCCGCGACGGCCGGGTGTTCCGCGATGGCAAGGCCGTGGGCGAGCCCTACCTGGCGGCCGGCAGCCGGACCGACTGCGCACCGGCGACGGTGCCTGCCGGCAAGCTCTTCGTCCTCGGCGACAACAGGCTGAGCTCGGCAGACTCACGGCAGTGGGGCCCGATCGACGAGACCGATGTGGACGGTCGTCTGCTGGCGACCTTCTGACGGGCCGGGCGTGGTGGCGCGGCTCCGCTAGCGTATCGGCGGTCATCGACGTCGAAGCGGGGAGAATGAGTGGACGCCAACGTTTTGGCGGCGCAGAAGTGGGTCAACGCGACGTATCGGGGAGTGACCGGCTACAACGTGATCGCCGAGGACGGCATCACCGGCTGGCAGACCATGTACGCGTTGACCCGGGCCTTGCAGCACGAGCTCGGCCTCACCGCGCTCGCCGACAACTTCGGGAACGCGACGCTCGCGGCGCTCTCGGCGCACGGGTCGATCGGACCGGCCGAGACGAACACCAACATCGTCAAGATCGTGGAGTGCGGAGCGTACTGCAAGGGCTACGACCCGCAAGGCATCACGGGCGTCTACGGCCCGGCGGTCACCGCGGCGGTCGCGGCCCTGATGACCGACGCCGGCCTGGCCGAGAAGATTGACGGCAAGCTCCCGCCCAAGGTCTTCAAGGCCCTGCTCAACATGGACGGCTACGACTTGGCGTCGGGCGGCTCCGCGGCCGTCCGCGCGGCGCAGCAATGGCTGAACAATCGCTATCTCAGCCGCTCGGCGTTCTTCGTGCTGCCCTGCGACGGCTACGGCAGCCGAGACGTCCTGCGATCGCTGATCTTCGCGGTGCAGTACGAAATCGGCCTGAGCGACTCCACGGCGAACGGCAACTTCGGCCCGGCCACCCAGGCCGGCCTCAAGGCGCAGGGCACGGTGCGAAAGGGATCGTCGGGCCCCTGGGTGCGATTGTTCACGGCGGCGCTGGCGCTCTACCCGTCGGCGCAGCGGTTCCTCGACGCGTTCGACGATCAACTCGGCACCGACGTGCGAGCCTTCCAGGCCTTCTGCTGCCTGCCGCAGACCGGCGACGGCGACTTCAGCACCTGGGCGTCGCTGCTGATCAGCACCGGTGACCAGGCCCGCGCCACCACCGCGGTGGACACGATCACCGAGGTCAGCACCGCCCGCGCGACGACGCTCACCGGCGGCGGATACCAGGTGATCGGCCGCTACCTCACCAACGTCGAGGGCACCGATCTCGACAAGAAGATCAAACCCGGCGAACTGCAGACCATCTTCGGGAACGGGATGAAGCACTTCCCGATCTTCCAGACGTACGCCGACTCGGCCAGCTTCTTCACCCGCGCCCAAGGGTATGCGGATGCGCTCGCGGCGCACGATGCCGCGCTGGGTCACGGGCTCGACCCGGGCACGGTGATCTACTTCGCGGTCGACTACGACGCGGTCGACACCGAGATCACCAGCCGCATCGTGCCGTACTTCCTCGGTGTCGAGGCGGGCCTACGCGACCGCGGCCGCCGCTACGCGCACGGTGTCTACGGCGCTCGGAACGTGTGCACCCGTGTGTTCCGCGAGGCGTACACCCAATGGAGCTTCGTCAGCGGCATCACCTCGGGTTGGTCCGGCAACATGGGCTACCCGCTGCCGGACAACTGGGCCTTCGACCAGATCTCGACGCTCGACATCGGCTCGGGCAGCGGCCTGATCGAGATCGACAAGTGCGTCCAGCGGCCGTATACGGACATGGCTGTCGCGGCCGTGAACTCGGCAGCGACTCCCTACCCGGCATTCGTCGACTGGCTTACGACCCTGCACGGCCTGGCCGTCGACTTCGGCGGCAACGACCCCGACGGCCTGCTCCTGGGTTACCTGCGCGCGGGCCGATACGACAACTGGCAGGCCAACCAACTCTTCGGCCCGATCGACAAAGCGTTCGTCGCGCACGTCGACGCGACCGGGCCGGCACGCCTGCGCACCTACCGCGACCCGATCGCGGGTGTCGACGTCGACATCAGCCAATTCGGTACGGCGTGCCTAGCGGCGCTGCGGCAGTCGGGGCCCCGAGCCGACTTCGGCGGTTGGGGCGCGGATTGGATCGCCCTCTACGCGGGCTGGCGGCAGGCCGGTTCGCCGGCACCGGCGCACGACTACAGCACGGCGCGCGTCGGAAGCTCCGATGTGGTGAGCGCATTCGGGACGGCAGCCCTGGTCGCGGACGTGGATGCGCTCGCCGCCGCGGCCGCGCTCCAGGCCGGCACCGGCCTGCTGGAGCACCTGACCGCGCCCGCACGCACGAGGCGGTTCTCTGATTTCCTCGCGGGCCGCTTCGGCGGCGATCCGACCGCGGCGGCGACCGCGGCGCTGACCATGCTGACGACCACCGCGGATGCGCAGCTAGCCGCGGCCCGGGCCCGGATGCTCACGGCAGCGGTCGTGGTGGACGACGAGGTCCGCGGCCTGTGCCAGGGTTTCGCCGACCGGCTGACGGCGCTTGCCGGGGCCGAGCAGTGACGTTGGCGTTCCGGCACGGGCGGCCGAGCGAGCTTGCCCAAGCGCTCGGCGACCCGACTAAAACGGCAGATCTCCCGCAGGCAGCCAGCCGACTGACCACAAGCGAGCCGGTCATGTCGGAGCCGGAGCCTCCGCAAACCGAGTGGCCCGTGGCCGGCAGCCGGATGTGCTGGCGGGTCGAGTGGATGTGAGTCGGGACCGATCACGCGTCGGGCGGGTGCGGGCCTCGGGCACGTGTGTTGGCCGGTCGGACGGGCATGGGCCGGGAGCCGGGAGTGACCGCGCGCCGGGCCGGTTCAGGCGTGGGATGGGTGCGTTGGCCGGTCGAGCCAGTCCTGGCCGGGTTTGGTGTGTTGGCTGGTGGGGCTGGTATCGGCCGGGGGTATGAGAAGCAACGCCGCGGCCGACCACCCACCCATGAGGACAGCGAAGATGGCAACAGCTCCACCCATCGGCGCCACCTTTCGCCCGACCACGGACCTCGGCCCCATCCTGACGGAGCATCACATGGATCAAAACTGGACCTCCACCCAGGAAGGTGTCTAGAGCGGCGGTTGGGCGTGCTGGCAGGTCAGGCGGGCGAGAGTCGGGAGTTGGGTGTGTCGGCTGGTCGGGTGGATCGGGGCCGCTGGTCGGGAGTGGTCGCCGGGCAGGCGGGCGAGAGTCGCGAACGGCCGCGTTCCCGAGCGGGTGCGCGTGGTGAGGCGAGATTGGACAGTTCGTTGAGAGGGAGGGTCGCCGTGCGGCGTCGGACCGTGCTCGGTTGGGGAGTTGGCGCTGCCGGGGTGGCTGCGTTTGTGGGGCCGGGCGCCGCCAGTGCGGCGGGGGCGCCGGCGGCGTTGGAGCCTGCGGTGGGGCGGGCGGTGGTAAGTGTGCCCGCGGTGCGCCCAGTGCCCGTCGAAGGGACCGGGCTTACTGTGCGGCTGCTCGCCGGGCCCGCTGCTGCGGCGCTCGTTTATGTCGCTCGGCGGTTCCACTATGAGGTCGACACGCTGCATGCCGGCGATCTCGTTGGCGATGCGGCCGGGACCGCGATTGACATACGGCCGGGGTGGTATCCGCCGGGGGTGACCGGTGGGCTGTTTCCGCATCAGCTGATCGTTGTGCGCGACATTCTGGCCGAGTGTGACGGTTTGGTCCGCTGGGGTGGCGATCGCTCGGTCGATCCGGTTGAGAGCCGGTTCGAGCTCGCCGTGCCGGCGTCCGATCCGCGGGTGCGCGCGCTTGCCGATCGGCTCGGCCGTCGGGCTGCGGAGCCGGGCGCGGAGATGGCTAGGCCGTTCACGTCCGCACGGATGAAGAAAGCGGATGCAGTGCGGAGGCGGATGGCCACCCACTGAGCCGTTCTTGTCGCAGCGGTGGGATAGCGTTCGGATGACCGCGTCGCAGCGAAGCCGGTGGGAGTCCGGCGCTGTCCCGCAACTGTGATGCCCCGGCCCGGCCGCCGCGATCCGGGTTCGGGGCGCAGCCAGGTCGCCTGGACGCCGGTCGCGAAACAGCGCTCTCGGGGAGGGGCGCCTCGCGGGCGGGACGGGTTCCTGTCGGCGAAGCACCGCTGAGCTGTTCGCTGCGGATGTTGTCAAGCGAGGCCGCTTGCTTGACGACTTCCTCGAGCGAGCCGTTCGTTGAGGAACGTCCTCAAGCTCCTCGGCCGACAGGAGGATCTGATGAGACGTGTGTGGACAGTCGCGATCGTGGCGACCACGCTGCTGCTGGCCGGATGCGCCAACGACGACCCGGGGTCGGCCCAACCAGCCCCGAGCGGAAGCACAGTAGCGGCGTATCCGGTCTCGGTTGGGAATTTGACCTTGACCGCCCGGCCCGAGCGGATCGTCTCGCTCGCGCCCAGCGCGACCGAGATGCTCTTCGCGATCAACGCCGGGCCGCAGGTCACGGCGGTCGACGACCAGTCGACCTACCCGACTGACGCGCCACGCACCGACCTGTCCGGCTTCAAGCCCAACGCCGAGGCGATCGCGGCGAAGGACCCGGATCTGGTCGTCATCTCCGACGACCTCAACAAGATCGTCGACCAGCTCACCAAGCTCAAGATCCCGGTGTTCCAGACGCCCGCGGCGAAGACGCTGGACGACACCTACGCGCAGATCGGCCAGCTCGGCATGCTCACCGGTCACCAGGACGAGGCGAGCGTGCTGACGTCGCAGATGAAGTCGAGCATCGACAAGATCGTCAAGGGCGTGCCGACTCGGAGCGCGCCGCTGAGTTACTACTACGAGCTGGACCCGACGTTCTACTCCGCGACGTCGAAAACCTTCATCGGCTCGATCTTCGCCCTCTTCGGCCTCGTCAACATCGCGGACGCAGCCGATGCCGACGGCTCGAAGGGCGGATACCCACAACTGTCCCAGGAGGCGTTGCTCAAAGACGACCCCGACATGATTTTCCTGGCCGACAGCAAGTGCTGCCAGCAGTCGGCGGCGACGGTAAAGGCCCGCCGAGGCTGGTCGGGCATCACGGCGGTGAAAGCGGGTCAAATCGCGGCGCTCGATGACGACATCGCGTCGCGCTGGGGGCCAAGAGTCGTGGACTTGGTGCAGTCGGTCGCCGACGCGGTGGCCAAGGCCCCAGCATGACAAGCGGGGTTGATCGTCAGGGCTCAGGCGCCGCGGTCCGGGCCGGTGGTCGGCGTCTTGGCCTGGCGGTCCGGGCCGGTGGTCGGGGTTCGGGCGTTACAGCTCGGGGCGGTGGTCAGGATCCTGCGGCGCCAGATCGGGTTGGTGGTCGACGTTCTGGCGCTACCGCTCGGGACGGTGGTCGGCGTCCGGGAGCGACGGGCTCGGTTGTTGGTCGGGGTTGTGGTGTGGCGGCTCGCGGTGGTGTTTGGGGTCGTGAGGTGGCGGGCTTGGTTGTTGGTTGGGGTTCTGGGGTGAGCGTTCGGGGTGGTGGTTGGGGTCGTGGGGTGGTGGGCTCGGTTGTTGGTCGAGGTTCTAGCGCGACAGCTCCGGGTGGCGGCCGAGGTCCTGGAGTGACACGCTCTGTTGGTAGTTCTGGCTCAGGCGGGACGCGCCTAGGTGATGGCCATGGGGCCCTGGCGTGACAAGGCGGTTCTGGGCGTGACGGCCGCCCTGCGGCGATCGGCGGGTCGCGGGGATCGTTCGGCCGGCGAGGCCGTGCTGCGGCCCGCCGGGTTGAAGCCCGGGTGGCTCGTCGGGGGCGTGCTGGCGGTCGCGGTCGCGCTTGTGGCCGGGGTGGCGTTCGGGCCGGTCAGCCTGCCGCCGGGCAGCGTCGCGGCGGAGCTTCTCAACCTCATTCCCGGCGTACGCCTGCATAGTGGTCTGTCCGAGCGTGAGGTCGCGATCGTCACCGAACTGCGGTTGCCGCGCGTTGTGCTCGGGCTGCTGGTCGGCGCGATGCTGGCACTTGCCGGGGCTGCCTACCAGGGCGTGTTCCGCAACCCGCTCGCCGACCCGCATCTGCTCGGCGTCGCGGCAGGTGCGGGGCTCGGCGTTACGGCGGTGATCGCGTTCCGGTCGACCGCCGGGGACGCCACCAGCAACCTTCCGATCGGGGTGCCGCTGGCCGCCTTCGCGGGGGCGATCGGCGCCGTGGCGCTCACCTATTCGTTGGGCGCGGCCGGTGGACGCAGCCGGACGCCCGCGACGCTGATCCTCGCCGGCGTCGCGGTGTCGGCGTTTCTCGCGGCGGGACAGACCTATCTGATGCAGCGCCACGTCGATTCGCTACGTGAGGTCTACTCCTGGCTGCTCGGCCGGCTCGCCACCGCGGGCTGGCACGACGTACTGATGATCTTGCCCTATGTGGTCGTGACCGGCGCGATCGTGCTGTCGCAGCGCCGGGCGCTCGACGTGATGAGCGTCGGCGACGAGGAGGCCATGAGCCTCGGCCTGCACCCGCAACGTAGCCGCTACCTGCTGATCGTCGCGGCCTCGCTGGGCACCGCGGCGGCCGTGTCGGTGTCCGGCCTGATCGGCTTCGTGGGCATCATCGTCCCGCACACGCTGCGTTTGCTGGCGGGCCCGAGTTACCGCTCGATCCTGCCGCTGTCGGTGCTGTTCGGGGGCGCATTCCTGGCCCTCACCGACCTGCTGGCCCGGACGGTCGCGGGCCCGTCGGAAATCCCGATCGGCGTGGTGACGGCATTCCTGGGCGCCCCGTTCTTCGTCCTGGTCCTCCGCACTAACCACGCGGTGGCGCCGTGAGCGGCGGCCGACATCTCGCCTCCGCACGGTGTGGTACCGGTCGGCGTCTCGCCTTCGCTTTGGTCCTGCGCACCGACCGCGAGGTGGCGCCGTGAGCGTCGCTGAGCAGTCCGCTATTTCCGCTCGCGGTCTCACCGTGCGGCTTGGTGGCAAGATCATCGTGGCCGGGATTGATTTGGATGTTGCCGAGGGGTCCTGGGTCACGATCATCGGGCCCAACGGTGCGGGCAAGTCCACCGTGCTGCGGGCTATCGGTGGACTTCTCGCCTTCACCGGGCGGGTTGAGCTGGTCGGCACCCCGGTCGACAAGCTGCCGCGCCGAGAGCGGGCGCGCACCGTCGCCACCGTCGCTCAGTCACCGGTTGTGCCGCCCGGGATGCGGGTGCTCGACTACGTGCTGCTCGGGCGCACGCCGTACATTCCGGCGCTCGGTCGCGAGTCGGCCGCCGACCTGGCCGCCGTGGCCGAGGTGCTCGCTTCGCTTGATCTCGAAGAGTTGACCGATCGGCGGCTCGACACCCTTTCCGGCGGCGAGCGCCAGCGGGTCTTCCTGGCCCGGGCCCTCGCCCAGGGCGCCCGGATCCTGCTGCTCGACGAGCCGACCAGCGCCCTCGACATCGGACACCAGCAGGAGGTGCTCGAGCTCGTCGATCGTCTGCGCGCCGAGCGCGGCCTCACGGTCCTGGCGACCATGCACGACCTCTCGACCGCCGGCGAGTATGCCGATGTCATGGTCCTGCTGGCCGGCGGCCTGATCCGGGCGGTGGGCCCGCCGCGCGAGGTGCTCACCGAAGACCTGCTGGCCACCCACTACCGTGTCCGGGTCAAGGTGATCGAGGGTGAGCGCGGCCCGCTAGTGGTCCCGGTGCGCGGCTAGGCGGCAAACACGAACTCCCGGAACGGCGCGCGAAGCGCACGACGGCGGATCAAATGGTGAAGCCGCCGTCCACGTTCACCGTCGCCCCGGTTACATAGCGTCCATCCGGGCCCGCGAGGAACGCCACCGCCCCGGCCACGTCGGCCGGCGTCGCGTAATGGCCGAGCGCCGTGAACCCGTTGATCGTGGCCGCGTTCGGGCCGTCGGCCGGGTTCAGTTCGGTGTCCGTTGGGCCCGGGTTGACCAGGTTAACGGTGATTGCCCTGCCGCCGAGTTCGCGGCCGAGTGCCTTGGTCAGGCCGATCAACGCGGTCTTGCTCATCGCGTACAGCGAGAAGCCCGGGAACACCGTCCGTTCGGCCACGTTGCTGCCGATGTTGACGATCCGTCCGCCGGCCGGCATGTGGCGCACCGCGGCCTGCGATGCCACGAACGGCGCCCGGACGTTCACCGCGACGGTCTGCTCGAACTCTGCCAGGCCCAACTCCTCCAGCGGCCCGAGCAGGAACGCGCCGGCATTGTTGACCAGGATGTCCAGCCGGCCCAGCTCGGCCGCGACCCGGTCGACCGCGCCGACCAGTGCCGCCGGGTCGGCGCTGTCCGCCTGCACCGCGAGCCCGCGCCGGCCCGCCGCCTTGATCTGGTCCACCACACCGTCGGCGCGTTCCCGATTGTGCTGAAATGTCAGCGCCACGTCCGCGCCGTCCTCGGCCAAGCGCAGCGCCACAGCGGCGCCGATGCCGCGGCCGCCGCCGGTAACCAGTGCCACCTTGCCGTCAAATGCGTTGTTCATGCCGGAAAGCCTGGTGGATCACGCGCCGACTGTCTGGCGGAGATCGGACGCCGCGATCAGCGGGCGCTGGCCAGGATCGAGAACGTGCCGCCCTGTGGATCCTCGACGACCGCGTACCGGCCCATCGGGAAGCTGGTCGGCGGGTGGATCACCCGGCCGCCCAACTGCTGGGCCAGGTCCGCCGAATCGTCGCAATCCGACACCGCGAAGTAAACCATCCAATGTGGTGGCAAATCGTCCGGCCACTCGTTGCCGAGCATCGGTTGCATGCCCGCGATCGATTCGCCGGCGTGCTCCCAGATCACGTACGGCAGGCCGGACACCGACGCGTCCCGGGCCATCCAGCCGAAGACCAGGCCGTAGAACTGCTTGGAGCCCTCGATGTCCCGGGTGGTCAACTCGTTCCAGGTCAGCGCGCCCGGCACGTCGAAGATCTCGGCGCCGCTCATCATCGCCGGCTCCCAGACGCTGAACGGCGCTCCGGCCTGGTCCAGGAACGCCGCCATCCGGCCCTGGTCCAGCACGTCGAACGGGGCGACCAGCACTTTCCCGCCCGCGGCCTCGACCCGGGCCGCGATCGTGTCGGAGTCGGCCGTCGCGATGTACGTGCTCCAAGCCGTCGGCTGGCCCTCGCCGAACAGCGGACCCGCACCGGCCACCGGCAACCCGCCCAGATGGAAAGTCGTGTAGCCGCCGGCCTCCGGTTCCGGGGAGACGTACGCCGTCCAGCCGAACAGGCCGGAGTAGAAACGTTTGGCGTCTTCGAGGTCAGCGGTGCCTAAGTCCACCCAGTTGGGCACGCCGGGCGTCGGTACGGTCATGCCCGCATGGTCGCATCGGGCCACCTTTGCATGGGCTTAAGTGTCAAAGTTCTAGCTAAACCGGCGACCCTCGTCCCGTCGATAGGCCCATACCGCTACCGCCGCGAACGCCGTACACCAGCCGACGAGCGCGATCGTCGAGCCGAGGTCGAACGGGAAGTTGCCGACCGCCGCCCACATCAGCCGGGCGGCGCCGCCGGTCGGCAGGTAGGGAGCGATGGTCTCGACGAAGCCCGGCGCGCTGCCCGGGGCGGTCATCAGCCCACCGCCGAAGGCCAGCGGGATGAACAGCACCTGCGCGACCACGATCGCGGCCTTCGGCGGCAGTGAATAGCCGATGCCGAGGCCCATCAGCGTGAACGGCACCGCGATGAGCGCTGTGACACCGATCGCGGCCAGCAGCGCCGGCACGGTGACTGTCGCGGCCGTGAACAGCGCCGCGACGATCACCACCGGGATCAGCGAGAACACGGTCAGGGCCAGGCCGGCCAGGATCCGGCCGGCAAAGCGCGGCCCGGGACCCACCGGCAGAGTTCTCGTGTACGGATCCCAGGGTTGCGTCCGGTCCTCGGCCACCCCGATCCCGTACTGGAAGAGGTTGGTTGTCAGCACCGAGAAGGTGATCATCGACGCCGTGGCATAGGTGGCGTAGACCGGATCGGAGCCGACGAACGGGATGACGAAGAACACCATCGAGGCCGCCGGGAAGAACGCGCTGCCGATCAGCGCGATCGGGGTGCGGAACGTCTCGGTGAGCTGAAAGCGGGTGTGCGTGAGGACGAGCGACGACATGGTGACTCCTCAGGCGGCGGTCAGGGCCGCGCGGGTGGCGGTCAGGGTGAGGAAGGCCTCCTCGAGGGACGTCGGCCGCACCTCGAGATCGGTGAAGGGCACGCCGTGCGCGACCAGATCGCGGACCAGGCGGTCGGCATCGGCGGTGAGCAGATGCGTACGCGGACCGTCCTGCTCGATGCCCACGATCCCGGGCAGATCGGGCAGCGGGGTGCCGGAATTCAGGCTGACCCGGCGGATCGCGACCAGGCCGCGCACCGCGTCGACGGTGTCGTCGGCGAGCACCCGGCCGCCCCCGATCACCACCACCCGCCGGGCCAGAGCCTCGACCTCTTCGAGGTAGTGACTGGTCAGCACGACCGTGCCGCCCTCGGCGTGGAACTCCCGGACGCCCGCCCAGAGCGCGCGCCGGGCCTCCACATCGAGCCCGGTGGTCGGCTCGTCGAGGAAGACGATGCGTGGCCGGCCGGCGAACGCCAGCGCCACGGCAAGCCGCCGCTTCTGCCCGCCGGAAAGCCCGCCGGTCTGCCGCCTGACCAGGTCGCCCAGGCCGAACCGGTCGAGCAACTCGGCGCGGCCGAGCGGGTCGGGGAAGTGTGCGCGGACGAAGTCGACGACCTCGCCGACCCGCAGCGCGGACGGCAGCCCGGTCTCCTGCGGGGTCACGCCCAGCTTGCGCCGGCTGCGCGGATCGCGGGGGTCGCCGCCGCACAACTCCACCGTTCCGGATGTGGGCCGGCGCAGTCCGGTGAGGAGGTTGACCAGGGTGCTCTTCCCGGCGCCGTTCGGGCCGAGCAGGCCGACCAACTCGCCGGACTGGACGTCGAAGCTGAGGCGGTCGAGGGCGAGCACGTCACCGTAGCGGCGGCTGACCTCGACGGCACGGGCGAGTGTCACGGCTCCTCCAATGGGGCGTTGAGCAGGGCGCGCAGGGCGGCGGTGTAGTCCTCGAAGGCCAGCCGGCCGCGCCGGGTGAGCCGCACGAGCGTGGTCGGCGTACGCCCGCGGTGGGTCTTGGTGACCTCGACGTAGCCGGCGTCCTCGAGCTTGCGCAGATGGACCGACAGGTTTCCGGCCGTCATCTTGAGGATCTCCTGCAGCCGCGGGAACGCGATCGAGTCGGCCTCGCGCAGCGTGGAGAGCGCCGAGACGACCCGCAGCCGGGCCTGCGCGTGGATGACCGGATCGAGGTCGGGCACCTCGGTTTGACTCATCGGTGCCCCTGGTCGGCGAGCCGGCGCAGCCGCAGCCACTGCACGGTGCCGACGGCGATCATCCCGCCGCCGCCCAGCACGGCGAGGATCAGCGACTGCCAGCCGGAGCCGGCGAGGATGCCGGCGATGTTGACCACGCTGGTCCAGGCGCCGAGGAGGAAGAGGTTGCGATCGTTCCAGATCGCGCCGCCGGCCATGTGCATCGCGCCGGCCAGGGCGACCATCGCCCCGGCCCAGAGCATGGTCGCCTGCGCGTCGGGCAATAGGCCGTTCGTGGTGCTGAGGACCAAAGACATTCCCGCGTACGCAACCGACCACGTGATGCCGTACATGGCGCCCTGGCGGCTGGAGGGTCCGCTGATCGTGCGGCTGATCCGGGCGCCGAACCAGCCGGTGAAGGCGCCCGCGGCCAGGAACAGGACGAGCAGCAGGGTCAGCGGCAGCCATGACGGCAGGTCGACGAAGACCCGGTCATCCGGCCCGAACCGTAGAAAGTAGACGCCGAAGCCGAGCACCCAGGCGAAGCCCCACGGCCAGAGCAGACCGCGCGGGTCCGGTGTGATGTTGAGCGCAGTCTCGGCCCGCTCGTGCTCGATCAGGCGAAGCGACTCGGCCGGGTCAACCGGCGGAAGCTCATCGTCGATGGGTGTCATGCAGAGAACTTTACCGCACAAAGTCAAAGAAGTTTGTGCCATAAAGCTGACCCTGCTCGCCTAGCATCGGCGGCGTGACTGACCTGAAGTTGCGTGCGGGGGAGGCCGGCGACGTGCCGGCCGTTTTGGCGTTCTGGCAGGTTGCGGCCGAGGACGCGCACCGGCCGGTGGACACGCCGGACGCGCTGGCGGCGTTGCTGGCGCGC
>Ga0307513_10008877_pt1 | contig 12781 bp, 12 predicted proteins | sample 15_EM_MG_FD_202174 | JGI IMG/M metagenome (GOLD analysis project Ga0307513, IMG submission 202174) | Populus trichocarpa ectomycorrhiza microbial communities from riparian zone in the Pacific Northwest, United States - 15_EM | ecosystem: Host-associated > Plants > Roots > Unclassified | place...
TATTTGAGATAATTTATGAAATTATATTTTTTTTCAATTTCACTCTCATTCAACTTTTTAATTTGTAAGATTTGTTCCTCATTATTTTAATAAACTTGAAAAAAATAAAACATTAATAAGTTATTTTCCAGCTCATTTTCCATGACATAACCAAACACTATAAAGTGTTTTCCAGTTTATTTTTCATTACACTACCAAATATCAGAAAATACTTTCCCGGAATTCACATTAAAAAAAAAACTACTTTCCAGCAAACAAACATAGGCCTAGGTTATTTTAAAAGGTTTTTATTTAGTGTTTATACTGTGAATCACTGTATGCCATATGATACCTGAAATACCTATATGCCAAGGCTCCTTTTGCGTTCACATGGCTCGCAGCCGTAGGATCCTTGGACGAGCAGTCTCCCAACATTTGATGCCATAATATCTGAATCAATGGAGGAGACAATGATATCATCATCTAACCCTTCAAAACTACCCTTCAGACTCATTACTTTAACCTTAATTTCTTTGTTTTTTCTTCGTATAAACTCTCTTCGTCTTCTTCCTCATGGTGATATTTGAGAGGTCCATATTCCTGGGTGAGTAACTGAATTCTCTAACATAGCATGTTGACACATTCATTAAAGAAATAAGAGGCTGCATAGTGTGTTGAATATCCTCTAGGGCTAGGGCTGGCAACTCCCCAAGTACTTTCCCAGACAATGAAACAACATGGTCAATACTATTCTCGTCGAAAATAATCTCCTTCCGAGTTGTGCAGATTAACACCCTTGCTGCTGTCAAATTTGTAATTATGGGAGGTGTTGTAAAATAGGAAATGTTACATCTAGGAAATATTATAGGAAATATTATGTTTCCTTTTATATAATTTTATCTTGTATAATAGGTTACATCATAACATATATACAATTTCCTACTTATATAAATAGCTAGTAGAAAAGCTGTCCTAATTAAGAAACTCACCAAATTATTATAAATCTCCACTTTAACTTGGTAATAGAACCTCTCTACCTTAAATAGGTTCTTCTACTCTCTGCTGCAGATTCTTCTTATTGCAGCCATCCCTGCTCTTCTATTTTCTGCTGCAGATCTCTCTCTCTGCTGCTCTTCTATTTTCTGTTGCAGGTTATGACACCAGAGGCTTGAATGCAGGCATGCACGGGCCTTTTACTGGGGTTTTAAAGGACCATTTACTCCATCTTAGTGGATGGAGCTTGAACATCAGGCCTTGCTCTACAAATACATCGCTGCTCGTGTGCCTGTGCCTTCTAATTTGATCATTCTTCTCAAGAAATCTGTCTACCTTTATGGCTTACCTGGCTCCTCTACTGGATCCTTCCCTCACAATTCATTGGGATGGAGCGCTTTCCATCTTGGTTACCCTGGCAACAACACTGATCCGGAGCCTGGAAGGTGTCGTCGGACTGTTGGGAAGAAATTGCGGTGCTCAAGGGATGCTGTAGCTGACCAAAAATATTGTGAAAGGCACATAAACAGAGGCCGCCATCGTTCAAGAAAGCCTGTGGAAGGCCAGACTGGCCATGCTGCCACTGGGACTGCCAGTTCAAAGGTGGTGCCATTGTCTAACTCGATGTCAAAATTGGTTATAACCAGTGGTGGTGCCTCCTGTGAAGATAGTAAGATTTACACAGAAAAGGAATAGAGAGATGAAGAAAAGCAGAGAATGATTCTGTTAAACAGAGAGAAAGAAGAAAAACTTCAATACTGATTCTTTTATTAATTGATTAGCTTCCCTTATCTGACATCTGTTTACGTATGCTATAGTAGGAAGATTATTCACGTTATCTATTCTCTCTTTTATTTGCACTAAACTATACTAACTGATTCTCTTAACTGATGGACAACAATAACAACATTCTAATCATTTCATTCTCTAATCTTTTGACATTTGACAGGACTAGAGCCTTTAAAATCTTTACATTCCCCTCTCAATCCAAGACTTGGAGAAGCCAAGCATGAGATTGGAACAGTGGTGCTTAAACAAAGAAATGGAAAGACCTTTAGTGAGGATATCAGCAAACTGATCGGCAGAAGAGACATGCTGGACCAATAAATCACCCTTGATAACACGTTCTCTAACAAAATGATAATCAATTTGGAGATGCTTCATTCTTGAATGGAACACTGGATTGGAAGCAAGGGAGATAACAGAGATATTATCACAATGGATTAAAGGAGGAATATGTAAAGGAATATGAATGTCACAAAGCAGTTGGCGAATCCAGGCAAGTTCTGCAGCAGTAATAGCGAGAGCCCGATATTCAACCTTAGTAGAAGAGTGAGAAACAATATGTTGTTTCTTAGAAGCCCAAGAAATTAGGCTGCCATCAACTCTAGGCGGATCGGAGTCCAAAGTAAACAATAGAACCGGAGACAGACCGTCGGTCATTAGGATCACTAGCCCAGTCAGCATCACTATAAGCCTGCAAATGAAGAAGACCAGGCTGAAAATGAAGGCCAAGATTAAGGGTGCCTTTGAGATACCGCAAGATTCTCTTGACTGTTACAACATGAGAGTCCATTGGATTATGCATGAATTGACAAGCTTGATTCACGAAGAAGGCAATAGCAGGCCTTGTGAATGTGAGATACTGCAAGGCTCCCACAATGCTCCTGTATTGCTGCAGATGAGAATAAGGCTTGCCAGCATCCTGGAGCATGTGATGATAAGGAAGACAAGGAGTAGCACATGGTTTTGAATCTTGTAAATCAACCTTGTCAAGTAATTCTTTGATATAGATGGTTTGAGACACAAATAAACCAGAAGATAGATAAGAAATCTGCAGCCCCAAAAATTAAGTCAATTGGCCCAAATCTTTTATTTCAAATTCCTGAGACAAGGCAACAATAACTAATGGAAATAGAGAAGAATGGCTGTCGGTTAGAATGATATCATCGACATAGAGGAGCAAGACCACAATGCCAAGAGAAGAGTGCTGAACAGACAGAGAAGGATCAACAAGAGAGGCTTGAAACCCCAAACTTGGTAAAAAAACTAGTAAATCTCTCATTGCAGGCACGAGGAGCCTGTTTGAGACCATACAAAGACTTCCTCAGCCTGTAGACAAAATTAGAAGGATGAAGCTTGCTAACAAAGTCCTGGGGTTGAGTCATATAAACCTCCTCATGAAGAATTCCATGCAAAAACGCATTCTTAACATCAAGCTGCCTTAAAGACCAATTAAACTGAGCTGTAAGGGCATGAACTAAACAAATAGTGGTAGGTTTCACCACAGGACTGAAGGTTTCACCATAGTCAATACCTTTCTATTGACTAAAGCCCTTAGCCATCAATCGAGCCTTATGTTGGGCTATAGATCCATCAACATTCTTCTTGATTCTGTAGACCCACTTACAACCTACAAGATTCTTAGCAGGTGGTAAGCAAGAAGAGCTTCAATTTCCTCCTGCATGGCTAATTGCCATTCAAAAATTGTAGAAGCAACCTTTAAGGAACGAGGTTCAACCTGAGAGAGAGCAATAAACTGTACAGTGGCAAAATATGCCTTCCTTTTTGGAAATACCATTCTTAGACCTGGTTGTCATGGCATGAAGATTCATAGGGGAAAGAGGCAAAACTACATACAGGTGCTCAGGTTGGAAATCAGGATCCATAGGGAAAGGAGACTGTGTAATGGAGTTCAAAACTGATTGAGGTTGAGAGGTAACACTAGGAGACATTGGAGGCAAAGATGCAGGAGCATATGAAGGAAATGAAGAGGAAGAAACAGTAGGTAAAACAATGTTATGAAGAGAAATAGATGGTAGAGAAGGAGAGGAAGAAGCAGAGACTGCAGGTGTAACATCCCACATCGAAAGAAGAGTGTCTAGAGCCAGGGCATATTAAGGTAGTTGGTACCTAACCTTGTAGGACGTGTTTTGGGGCCTATGGGCTGCCGAGAACAAAACCGTGAGGCGTGGAAGCCTGGTTGGGCTGAGCCATAACAGACAATATTCTGCAAGAGGGAGTGGGTCAGGCTTTACAGCAGGCACATGCACAGAAGTGTAAGGAAACATAGATTCATAAAAAATGACATGTCGAGTCACGAAAAACCAATTGGTTTGAAGAGAAAAACAAATATACCCTTTATACTGACCTGCATACCCTAGAAAAATGCAAGTGGAAGTTTTTAGCTGAAGTTTGTGAGTGTTGTAAGGCTTTAGTAAGCACAACCAAAGATTCTCAAATGATTGATGACTGGTGAAGAACCATACAACAAGAAAAAAAGAGATTTAAGCTGGAGAATTTGACAAGGTAATCTATTAAACAAATAGATGGAAGTAACACAAGCATGGAACCAAAATTTAGGAGGTAGATTGGCAGTTTGTAATAAAGTGATTGCTGTTTCCAAAATATGTCTATGTTTTCTCTCAGCAAGACCATTTTGTTTAGGGGTATATGGACAAGACATTTGATGGACAATTCCCTTGGTAAGAAGATAATGTTTGAATTTGGTACTAATATACTCACCACCCCTCATCACTTTGAAAGACCTGAAGAGTAGCAGAAAATTAAGTAACTAAGAATGTATGGAAATAGACAAAAATAGAATAAACCTCTCCTTTATTGATCATTGGAAAAATCCAAGTAAACTGTGTACATTCATCAATGAAACTAACATAATATCGAAATCCCTCAATATATATAGTGGGAGAAGGACCCCAAACATCACTATGTATTACCTCTAAAGGTTTAACAGATTTAACTGCTGGATATGGAAAAGGAAGTTTGGTAATTTTGCCCTCTAAACAAGTGGTACAAACTGATTTGGAAGTATCTGAAGTAAAAGGAATCTGAGATTGATTTAAAAGAGTGGAAGTGATTTTGTTAGAGGGATGACCAAAATGCTTGTGCAGACTTGTTTTAATTTGTTGACCAAGATAGCAAAACTGATTACTGTGGAAAATAGATGCTTGTTAGAAATGAGGTTGTGGAATAGAAGAAATGGAGAAAGGAATAGGATATAAACCAGCACTATACAGTCCCTTGAGAAGGACATTCCTCGTGATCTTGTCCTAAATCCAAAAACCAAAAGCATCACAAATAAATCTGCAATTGTTATCTTTACACAGCTTATAAACTGACAGCAAATGTTGAGATAGCTTAGGCACATACAAAACTTGTTGTAATTGTAATGAGCACCGTGGAATAGTCAAAACAGAAGAGCCAATACTAGAAATGCACAAACCTGAACCTCCTGCAGTGGTAATAGCATCAGATCCGGAGAAGGAGTAGCCAAGCTAAGTTGAGCCAAATTAGAGGTCATATGAGCTGTTGCTCCAGTATCAGCCACCCAAAATTGTTCATGAGGTGGAGAAGAAGGAAAGGTGGCATGCATAGCACTAAGATTGGTGGAAGGAGATTTGCCTTGATAAGAGAAGTTGCCTCTATGATAACATTGAATAGCAGAATGCGTAAATTTCTAATAAATTTGACATTGGACTGAAGAGGTAGGAGTAGAAGATTGATTGTGGCGTTGATAACAATCAGCAGCTATATGACCTTTCTTACTACAGATTTGACAAGTAGTGTCGCACGTCACCCGCACGACGTCTGTTTGGTGATTTTTCGTTTTGTTTGCTTGATTCGTTGGGAGTCGCCACCTAGTATTTAATTGAGGGCTACTAGGAAACTTGGATGTGCTAGTCTTGTCAGAGATTCACGGGTACGAGACTGGTTGTGGTTAGGGAAGGTATTAGCACCCCTAACGCACCCTACCTGAGGTAAGCTGCTTCGTGGCTTTGATGTGATAAAGAAGTTTTAAAAATTTTGTTCTTTCATCGGTTATTAGAAATACGACTTACATGTAAGTTCATAATCCTTAACCGTGAGCAAATCAAAATATTAAATTCTTCTTTATTCTTTGCAATTTTATCATAAAAAACATCCATAAAAAAAATACAAACAACACATTCACTTTCTACTATATTTTTCTTTTTTCTCTCTGTTTTTTTTAAAACAAACATATATTCATTTTCATTATGTTTTCACATTCACCCATTACATGTTACAACATAACAAAAATTCAAATAAATCAAATACGATTCAAAAATTACAAAAATAACCCCAAAACTCCAGAAACGGTCAAACGCCTTCTCTGGTTGACATGAACAGTGGCGGCGCGTCTGCTCCACGCGCCCCCACCACTGACAGCGCGTCTGCTCCACCCGCCCCCACCACTGACGGTGTGTGGGTTCACGCGCCGCCGTGAGGAAGAGCCAGGAAGCAGTGGGATCAGGAACGCCTTATTTGCTTCTTCCCTTCCTCGCCGGCGATGACTTGCAAAACACAAAAAAAAGAGCCACAAACAGTTGATTTTAGTTTTTATTTCCTTTGTTTTTCAGATCTGCTTCGGTTTTCTTTTTTAGATTTGTGATCAGTTCTTCCTCTTTCCGGTGGTTGACGGCTCCGAGGTGAGGGTGGACGCTGCCGGCTCTGTGGGCGCGCCGCTGACCGGTTGAAGGAAATGACGAAGAGAGTGGGGGCTGCTGCTGAAGGCCGGTCTGTGCAAAAGAAAGCTGGTGGATGAGGAAGGGGATGGTGTCTGTGGGTGCTGTCGGAGGAGGAAGGGCTGCTGCTGGCCGGTGTGCATGAAGGCTGAGGAAGGAAAGACCTGCTAGCTGAAGAGGGAGACCGTGGGTCTGAGGAGACGGGGAACGACCCTGCCCGTTCTCTGGTCGGGGGAGATGAGGCTGTTTGTTGGGGGAGAGGCTGTTCTGTTTTGAGAGGGAAGAACCGATCTGGGGAAGAGAAGGAAATGCAGGGAGATCATTTGGTGAAGGGGAGATGACAGTGGAAATGGGGGTCGTGGCTCTTTTTTTCAGAGGGAGAACGGCGGCTTTTGTTGGCTGGGAGAGGGGAACCTGGTGAGGGGTTGAGTGGCCGACTGGAAAGGTCTGGTGAGGGAGAAGAATGGGAAGAGAGATGGCCGGGGGGGCTCCAGGAGAAAAGAAAAGGGTTGAGTGGGTAGAGATGGTTAGGTTTAGGTTTCCTTTTCTTTTTTGGTTGCCCTTTTTTTGTGTTTTTCTTTCAAAATTACCCCTCCTCTTTTTGTGTGAGTTGAAGGCTACTATTAATAGGAAACATATTGCTTGGGCCTCAAAATTGGTTCCTCAACTTTTTTTTTTGTAAATTTTGATTTTTCTTGTATTTTTTGAAAACGAGCAATATCAACATCAACTCAATGAGGAAAATCAATGATTTTTAAAATGATGCGTGAAAAGTCGAATGCGTTCAAAAGACTTTTGAAAATTTAAATTCTTTTTTAGACGACGTTGAAAATGCTAAAAACGATGCAAATATATTAAAACATATTTTTTTTGGATTTTTGTTGTTTTTCACTATTTTTGGATTTTTTGAAAATTTTATCAAATAGGTGGGTCAAAAGTTGAGTAACAACAGATGCCCCCTCTTTACAATGCTTATGAAGCAAAACTCCTTAATGTTTTGCATAGTAAGCTTTGTAAAGAAAAGAAAAAGAAAATGATCTCATTATCTTGGGCGACCTGCCCCTTTTGAAGAAAAGTCGTCTATTTTCAGGGGCGAACAGCCCTCACACTGATCTATTTTCACGGGCGACTTGCCCACACAAATTCACACTGGTCTATTTTCACGAGCGACCACCCACGCACACTCACACTGGTCTATTTTCACGGGCAACCTGCCCACACACAAACTCACACTGGTCTATTTTCACGGGCGACCACCCACACACACTTACCCTGGTCTATTTTGTGGGCGACCTGCCCAAGTGGAAAAAAAGAAGAGTGGTCTCATTGTAATGGGTGACCTACTCAGGTGGAAGAATGACCTCATTGTAATGGGTGACCTACCTAGGTAAAAAAAACATGGAGAATTGGTCGCATTGTAATGGGTGACCTACCCAAGAAAAATGTTGGTCTCATTGTAATGGGTGACCTACCCAAGAAAAAAAGAAAAGAGTGGTCTCATTGTAATGGGTGATCTACCCAGATAAAAAAACATGGAGAATTGGTCGCGTTGTAATGGGTGACCTACCAAGAAAAATGTTGGTCTCATTGTAATGGGTGACCTACCCAAGGAAAAAGGAAAGAGTGGTCTCATTGTAATGGGTGACCTACCCAAATAGAAGAATGACCTCATTGTAATGGGTGACCTACCCAGATAAAAAAAAACATGGAGAATTGGTCGCGTTGTAATGGGTGACCTACCCAGAAAAATTATTGGTCTCATTGTAATGGGTGACCTACCCAAGGAAAAAGGAAATAGTGGTCTTATTGTAATGGGCGACCTACTCAAGTGGAGGAATGGTCTCATTGTAATGGGTGACCTACTCAGATAAAAAAACATGGAGAATTGGTCGCGTTGTAATGGGTGACCTACCTAGAAAAAGGATGGCGAGGGCTCAAAGGCGCATTCGAAATGAGGTAGGGTTAGAAAACGCACTACCTAAGAAGTGAGGGCTCAAAGGCCCACTCAAAAGGAGGTGAGGGCACAAAGGCGCACTCGAAAGGAGGTAGGGTTAGAAAACACACTACCTAAAGGATGGTGGCTCAAAGACGCACTCGAAAGGAGGTAGGGTTAGAAAATGCACTACCTGAGAAGTGAGGGCACAAAGGCGCACTCAAAAGGAAGTGAGGGCACAAAGGGGCACTCGAAAGGAGTGAGGGCACAAAGGCACACTTGAAATGAGGTAGGGTTAGAAAATGCACTACCTGAGAAGTGAGGGCACAAAGGCGCACTCAAAAGGAAGTGAGGGCACAAAGGGGCACTCGAAAGGAGTGAGGGCACAAAGGCACACTTGAAATGAGGTAGGGTTAGAAAACGCACTACTTAAGAGATGATGGTGTAACACCGATCTGACAATGTTGAAAGCAATGCATTATGATCAATATGCATGTATACTTACCTGAGAAATATAGGTCCCAATTTCTTCATGGTGTCTTTCTTTTCTCAAAAGTTGGAGTGTTAGCAGTAGACTTCGATGGCTTTTTTGCTCTTGCTTACTCGAGTCATCTCTTGTGATCTTGACCTCTAGGAAGGACTTGATATTATCATACTTCTTTGTCCTCCGCTCTTTATCTCAAGGGTTGTCAATTTTACCCGACATTTTTCTTAGGAAGGGAATCATGGAGCCAGCCCTACTAGGAGTTTTTGATTGCCCCTCAGCTTGATCATGCCCTTAAGTATTTAATTCGGGTTTAGAAATGAGGCTATGTGAAGGAAGGTTTGACAAGGAGTTGTTTTCATGCAGAATTTTTGAAATTTCAAAGTTATTCCAGACACAGAAATCATTTTGACATCGATTCAAAGCAAACTCATTCTGAAGAAATTCAAGTGATTCCTATGGAGAGGTTTTCAGAAGTGATGAAAACTCTTTGTTTTGCTTTTGGTGAAAAATGTAAAGTGACGTTTGGTTGGTCAAAATGGTTCAAGATTTAATTTGAGGGTTTCAAAGAACCAGTGTTCAAGGCATTCATTTTATTTGCATGAATAATGATTTGGTTCGCATGAGAAAGCACTGCCTACCGATCCAGATTGCTTGCCTTTGATCAGAAAGGGCTTGATTAGGCACGTAATGTAGGCTTGGGCTATTGGCTATGAAGAAAAATGATATTTACAAGCTCAAAAGGTGTTTAAGGGATTTCAAGAATAAGGATCACTTGTGCTTGTTTCCTGACCTTTTGTCATTTGAATATCTTTCCAAAATGGTCTATCGTGCCCCCTAGTGTTGGGCTTGGGCTCTTTCTCTTTGTTTTTGTTTTCTTCATTTGGTTTTGAGCATCATTGTATTGGGTTTTTTTTATGCTCAAAATTTTTGGATCCTTTTGATTTTTCTTCATGCCCCCAGCTTTGTTTGGGCACCTTTGATGATTGCGATTTTTCTTTTATGCCCCCCAGTGTTGTTTGAGCACTTTCAATCGTTAAGGTTTTTTCTATGTCTCTCGCACTTACCCCCCAATGTGGGGTGTGATCCTAGTTAAGGTTATTTATCTCAAGAAAAGCATTAGGCTCAAAAGGGACTGCAAATGATATATTTTAGCCTCGTGAAAGGATTATAAAAAAATAGCCTTTCCTTATCTCAAACGCATGCACTTTGGATCGGTAAGCTTTGCTTTCATGCGAGTATGCAACGTGATTTCTCATTATTCATTTAAATAAAACTCAACTTTGGAGTCACCTCATTTTTTTTAAGGTTTTCTAGGTGTATGGTTACCTTTCTAAGGAATCGCTTGAATTTTCAGAACTTGTTTGTTTGGACAAACACCAACATGGTTTTTGCTTTTGTACTAGACTTTGAATTCCCAAAAATCCTTGTGAACATATGCGATCATGCATAGTTTTGGAAGAAAAGGGAAACACACCAAAAGATTCTTGGCGCAATGGTTTCATGCTTAAAGGTTGTGCTTAATGTGTTATTTGCATGAAACTATAACAAAAAAGGAAGGCATGTTATAAGCACATGATCTTATTAACAATAAAAGCTCATTTGACAGGAAAAGTCTTGTAGAATTTTGAGCCAAATTACCAACAAAAATTGGAACAAGTTGAAACAAAAAATCAAGAGGTTTTGCAGGCATGATCGAACAGAGATAGTTATTTTTTTTTACAGAACCAGAACGGGCTCCATTCTGCAACGGTGGTGCAATTCCCCTTCGGTCAGCCTTCCCACAAAAGCTTTTGCAGAAATGCTGGATTGTGTTGAGGCTCTTGACCATGTTTGCCCCCAATTTTTTTCGGGCTGAGTCATTGTTGGGGTTTGAACAAAGATGATAGGTCGGTTGGAAGGAACTTCACCACAATTATTTCTCAGTATTTTCTTGAGTAAGCAAGAGGCGAGTCAAGTTTTTCTTCAGAGACTCCAACTCTTATTGAAAATGGACGTTACGGAGAGCACACTCTTCATCTTTCATGTTTTTCGCTCAAAGTCGGGTGTTGCAGACTCGCAGGGGACCTACTTTTCATCCCGTTGCATGCATGACAAATGAATGAACATGTGATCTATATGATGAACTCGCCCTTAGAGGGGTGACATATGATCATAACTCTTGCATGATGAAACAAGAATCTTGATTCTTGCCCAAACTCTATAATGAAAATTTTCTAAGTGACGGTCATTGTGTCACCTACAAGTCTTGAGTTCAAGATGCTTCAAGAATGGTTTGCCCTGATGCAAATAAAAATAGCACATACAACCTAAGGACAGGTTCTATTCATTATGTGAACATGGGTAGGTTTTCTACCTGGTCTCAAAGGGGTCTCATATCTGCCCAGTGATGATCTTCGTAAAGACAGTATAGGGGCGTTGCAAGAAATGGTTAAGACACGTATACCCACCATTACCAAGCAGGCACTCAGATATGAGTTGGGTTTTTCACGCATCTGATTTCTGACCAATAGTCATAGGGCAGATCACTAATTCGCCACCTAACTTAGAAGCTTGTGTGTGCTTTTTTAAAATAACTACAGGTGATGTATGAAACAATTCTAAAAATGCATGGATAAAACAAAAATAAAACAAGACAAAAATGCAAAAACTTAAACACATCAAATACACAAAGTTTAGTCCAATATTGTCAGAAACAGTACCTTCCCCAGTGGAGTCGCCATTTTGTCGCACGTCACCCGCGCGACGTCCGTTTGGCGATTTTTCGTTTCATTTGCTTGATTCATTGGGAGTCGCCACCTAGTATTTAATTGAGGGCTACTAGGAAACCTGGATGTGCTGGTCTTGTCAGAGATTCACGGTACGGGACTGGTTGTGGTTAGGGAAGATATTAGCACCCCTAACGCACCCTACCTGAGGTAAGCTGCTTCGTGGCTTTAATGTGATAAAGAAGTTTTAAAAATTTTGTTCTTTCATCGGATATTAGAAATACGACTTACGTGTAAGTTCATAATCCTTAATAGTGAGCAAATCAAAATATTAAATTCTTCTTTATTCTTTGCAATTTTATCATAAAAAACATCCATAAAAAAAATACAAACAACACATTCACTTTCTACTATATTTTTCTTTTTTCTCTCTGTTTTTTTTTTAAAACATATATTCATTTTCATTATGTTTTCACATTCACCCATTACATGTTACAACATAACAAAAATTCAAATAAATCAAATACAATTCAAAAATTACAAAAATAACCCCAAAACTCCAGAAACGGTCAAACGCCTTCTCTGGTCGACATGAACAGTGGCAGCGTGTATGCTCCATGCGCCCCCACCACTGACGGCGCGTGGGTTCACGCGCCGCCGTGAGGAAGAGCTAGGAAGCAGTGGGATCGGGAACGCCTTATTTTCTTCTTCCCTTCCTCGCTGGCGGTGACCTGCAAAACACAAAAAACAGGCCACAAACAGTTGATTTTAGTTTTTATTTCCTTTGTTTTTCAGATCTGCTTCGGTTTTCTTTTTTAGATCTGTGATCAGTTCTTCCTTTTTCCGGTGGCTGACGGCTCCGAGGTGAGGGTGGACGCTGTCGGCTCTGTAGGTGTGCCGCTGACCGGTTGAAGGAAATGACGAAGAGAGTGGGGGTTGGAGGCCGGTCTATACAAAAGAGAGCTGGTGGATGAGGAAGGGGATGGCGTCTGTTAGTGCTGTCGGAGGAGGAAGGGCTGCTGGCCGGTGTGCACGGAGGCTGAGGAAGGAAATACCTGCTAGCTGAAGAGGGAGACCGTGGGTCTGAGGAGACGGGGAACGACCCTGCCCGTTCTCTGGTCGGGGGAGATGAGGCTGTTTGTTGGGGGAGAGGCTGTTCTGTTTTGAGAGGGAAGAACCG
>Ga0307513_10008878_pt1 | contig 12781 bp, 15 predicted proteins | sample 15_EM_MG_FD_202174 | JGI IMG/M metagenome (GOLD analysis project Ga0307513, IMG submission 202174) | Populus trichocarpa ectomycorrhiza microbial communities from riparian zone in the Pacific Northwest, United States - 15_EM | ecosystem: Host-associated > Plants > Roots > Unclassified | place...
AGTCGGGTGCAGCTGGTAAAGCGGTCGCTAGTTCTTCGAAATTCACCCAATACTCGCGATCATCGCAATACAACTCCTCCCCGTTCGCCGAGTGTCCGTAATGCATGAGACGTCGCACTGAAGGGCGTTTTTCGTCCATCAATGCCGTCCATTGCTCGAAGTGTGGTCTGATAGCACAATTAAGGCTAGGCACGTCCTTTGGGGAAAGGTCGGTGGTCACGTCGGTGAGAGCGGGGGTGATCTGAGAGTCCGCGCAGATCTGGAGAAGTTCTTGAAGGCTGCGGCTGACAGCATCGAGATTCGTGCCAGAATCATCCAAGATGTCCGCGAGTGAGTAAGCGAGACGTATCTAAACGAGAGCGCGATGAGCGATAGCGGGGCCGAAAACAGCAAGTGAACGTTACCTCGATCCTCCTCACGGTCCGCAATGGAACGAACGACCCAAGGTCGGCCCAGGACGAGGACCGGAAGTCATGCAGGGCGATGAGGCGAGTGAAGGACACGGTTTCAGCGAGGACTATGCGATTTGGCGGAGGGACCGGTGTGCCCCCGAGCCCTAATATGGAGAGCTTTGGTAAATGGGTGTGGACGGCGAGGGCAACGCCTTGGCCACCGAAAATGAGGGAAGTCAGCTTTGGAAGCGACCACCTTGAAACCCAGTTGTTGATGATTTGTTGTTCAAGGCCATGTGGATCCATGAAATCAAATTCAAGGAAGCGAAGTTGCGGCAAGCTAACAGCAGGCAGGAGATCCCCAGGATTGCAGAACTCGTAAAGACTTCGAGCGCGGAATGTCTCGAGTGTTTGGAACGCTGATATCCCATACATATCTTCGAGGCGTGGACTTTGCATGTCGATGCTAGTCAACCGAGGGGGAATAAACGCGTTGGGAATAGACATGAGAGGAAAGCCGAGGGAGACGGTGTGGTCAATATAGTAGCGCAGATTGACGCAACGACTCAAGATATTTATGAGGTTCGAGGGGATGGAGTTGAATGTCGTTGCTTCGTAGAGGGTGATTCGTTTCACCCACTTCACGACGGGGCTGCACTGGAGAGTCCGAATAACAAGACACAGACATTCTTCATCTGAAATCAAGAACGAGCTGTAGAGAAACTCATTGCCAAGATGGTTCCATGATTTAGACACCTGGACTATGGTCCTTCGAACGACAACAGCTGCGGTCCAAAGTGGGAAATAGCGCATTCTATCACTTTTATTAGGGCCCACCCCGTACAATCTACCCAACTGACGTACCTACGGTCGCGTATGCAGGCCCTAACGCGGACGTGGGGATCTGCGAATTCCTCCGGAATGCAAGTGGCAAGGAGGAGTATCTCTCTCCAAGTTTCGACAGGCAAATTGACCTTGCGTTGTCTTGACATCTTGTTTCCTCGATTTCAAGTCGTCCTTTGAACCCAGATGGGCGAGGCGGTCGTGCGGGGGGCTAAGGATATGATAATGGACAAAAATACCCGAAAGGGGATCAGTTGGCAAGAGTAAGACACGTCCGTCTTTTAAGCTCAGTAAGCGAAACCTCCGAAGATGGTTCATTATCGAGTCGCGCCTGAACTTCTTCACCGCTTCAGTGCGAAACAACTCGCTTATAACTATTTCCGGATCACTGTTGGTGGACTGTATTCACGATGCGAATATAGACGAGAAGCCGGAGACTGTACCTATAAGATCGGAAGCCCGGAAACCGATCACCATGTGATCGAATACTCCTTCTTTTCTCACTATCCTCTCCTTCGTCGTTCGAGGTGTGCGAGACTCGTCAGTGGCGTGTGAGGCAGATACTTGACCAAGAAGTCGCTAAACAGTGGAATTAATATTAATAAATATCTCACTCTCTGGCTCTTCTTCACCCAAGGAAAGTAATCGGATGAGAGTAAGTCGTAAGGGTTCTGAAATATCGCCAAAATGCCGAGCGGCAGCGCCAATGACCGCGAAGAGAGATCTACGGTGTCTCTCAAACCGATCTAACCGGCTTCCTTTCTTGATAGTCGGTCTAATCGAGAGAATATGGTGTTATCAACAAGTCATGTGTAGGGCAAACAAAAGAACGACGGTTTTGATTACACGTGGACGGGCGAGGGAAGCCCCAACCTTGTGTCAGTGCGCTTATTGCGCCTTTATGCCTTTCCTGGATATTTGTAGACAAAGGTAATGCTAGAATTAATGAACAGGACATGCGAGGAGCGACTGCACCGTGTATCTCAGAGCTTGAGAACACAGTAGGCGTTTCTGAGAGCCTTACATTTGATCTTGCCCAGTATTCTCTAGGTTCGCAAAATACCTCCCACTTTGACGGTCAGGGCGGTATGTCGCTTCTCTACCCAAAGACGTGCAACGTCCACTTCCGTGAGCCAAAGAAGAAGTCCTGATCGCGAGCCCTTGATCAGGGCCTGGCAGTAAACCCTTGGAACTAGCTTTATTGTTGCGACTGCCGTAAGCATCGAGGTTATGCACGAACCAAAGCAAGCCTGCATAATCTCCTCCAACCCATCAACGGCATCATCGACCGCTCTAGCCAGCGACTCGGCCATTCCCATCATCAGCCAAAGAAGTCGGCCACCTGCCGACCTGGTACATCTATACTAGCGCTAGTAGACATTGTGCACCTAGCTGATAGCTACCATAACTTTCCTGCCGGTGGCCGGCGCCACCGCTAATGGTATCTGCAAAACAAAGTGCCGCCGAATTCGACAAGTACCGACCTCGACCCCTTCAGATGACGTAGGGACAGGGAGCGGTTCAAATTGGTTCAGTGTGCTAGTTTCCGCGCGGGTATTGCTCCCAGGACCACAGCCAACCTCAAGACTTGATTTAGCACATGAGCCTTGGGAAGGTTCATTTGTCCGTTACTTGCGTCTCAAGGCACGTCGGGACAGAACCATAACAGAGTTTGGGAGGCACAATGAGGAAGAGGACAACGACCGAGGGGTTAGCTGATGCCTCCACCACTGTTGAAGGCACTGAGAGATGCTAAACCCTCGAGAGGAGATGTTCGGATATCCACTGCCCACTGCCTAGGAGAAAGTGGTTGTGACAGATAGGGTAATGAAGCTGCGTGTTGATATAGTATCGCCGAACGAATGTCCGACTCACACAAGGTCAGGCAATTGGCCCACTTGATTAAATCGACCTTCTCCAGGGTACACATGGCAAGCAGAAGGCAACCCTCATAAGATACCATAAAGGGGTTCCATAAAGGGGTTTAAAGTTACTTGTGTCCCAAGCGAATCCATGCCGCGCGACCTACACTATATTCCTTCTGGTAACAATCGTGGATGTTCATTAGGTGACAGTATAGTAGCGGGTTCTGCAATCAACTAGGTCCGACCTGACCATATTTTAAGGAGCATAGAATTCCGTGGAGGTGCGAGTCGCATGTTCAAAGTTTCCTCCTAAAGCTCTTGGGAGTATTTTGTGCTACTACTGGGGCGGGTAGTTACTTTCATCGGCCTGATTGGAGTCAGGGTGGTATGCATGGGGGTATGGGAGGAGGACAAGCTAGCTCCTCTTCACTTCACTAGGGTGGGCCGTGTGCAATGAATTTCCCGCCTACATAGATCCTTGTTATTCAGCGTTTGACACACGACATCCGTTCACGGACCGCAGAGCGGGGGCTGTCTAGAACTATGATTGGCGCCGGTAAATCAATTACGGAAGTCTCCGCGGAGAACTCTACATTCGAGCCAATCCAACCGTTTCATGCTTCGCCGTTTCCCGTACTTGTTCGAGGTTGGGATCAGGGCCACCTAGAGCGTTCTTGATCACCCTAGAGAGCGGAGACTCGACTGATCGTGTGGCCGCTTTGATAAACCAGGGTTTACTCATGTAATTTCGAATCCTGCGAAGACGTTTAATGGCCATCCAATCGCTTCCAAAAGACTGCGTACCCATCCGGAAGCACGAGAATGACATTCTTTCCTTCAGTGCTACCAAAGTTCGCCCATCCTTCTCCGCTCTTCAGCCATTTCAATGCCCCGGCGAGGGCACTTCCAGAGCTCCCGCCAACAAGGAGAGCCTCAGTTCTGATGAGTCTCAGAGCAGCAGGAAACGCTTCGTCGTCCCCAACCTTTACCCAATTGTCTACACAATCGATTGTCCGATCCAACACGTCAGGAACAAAGTCGTACCTGAGCGATGAACATCAATGACGGATTACCAATGATCTCGAACTGCATACCCGATACCCTCTACTTCGTAGACTTCACTGGCTCCAGGTTCTGGTTCGTTCAACGAGTCAGGATAAGCAAGAATGCTCCCTTTCTGCAGTAGCCATCAGTTTACCAGTGAAGGTCTATAATGATAAGACGGAAATACCTACTGGATCCACACCCACAATCACACAATCAGGGTTGTGCCGTTTCTTGATCGCTCGCGAGATTCCAGTAATAGTACCACCGGTCCCTGCGCCAGCGACAACGGCGTCTACCTTCCCAGAAGATGGTCTTGAATTGGGAGTTGAGGCCGCATGATCTGCCAGTATGGCGTCGATGATTTCTGGGCCAGTGGTGAGTTCGTGTGCAAGTGGGTTGTCGATGTTAGAGTATTGATTGAGGATCACGCTATTTGGGATCGTAGCTTGAAGCCTCTTGGCGACGCCTATATGTCAGGTTTGTCACTTTATTTGATCCTTTGAAATACGGAGGGAAGGACCGCACCAATGTGACTCTCATCAGAGTCCCATTTAGCCTCAGTTGGCGTGCGTACAATTTCAGCACCTAAAGCACGTAGTGTAGCCTCCTTCTCCAGAGACATCTTGGCAGGCAAAGTAATGATCAAGGGGTAGCCCTGGAGCTTCGTCAGGTCCGTTGCTTCTGAGCATGGCACCTACAAACCTTGATGGCACATGCGAGTCCAAGCCCAATGCCTGCACCCCTTGTCGATTCAGTGATCCATACACGCGATAGGGACACCCGGGTATTCACCTGTATTTCCACTCGTCGCTTCAATTACAGTGGTCACACCAGGAACAAGTCTTCCTTCCTTTTCTGCTTCTTCAACCATGCGTTTTGCGATCCTGTCCTTGACTGAACCTCCAATGGACATAAACTCAACCTTGCCCACTGCAAGGAAAGCATGAGTTCAGTTGGATGAAACGCACAAAGCCCTGCCGGTAACACGGCGAGTGGGTTGAGCCACGCACACAAGTTGCACTTGAGGCCTTCCTCTTTCGCGATCCTATCGAGGCGCACGAGCGGTGTATGTCCCACAGCGGCGAGCGCATCGTCAAGTATACCTTGAGGAAGAGGCATTGAGGACGTCGGGTGAGGAGAGAAAGCTACCGGCAGTGGTCGGGACTAAAGAGCTTGTGTCGCATGATGCAAGGCGGCGTGCTTTTGAACTGTCCCGGGTCGGAGCTACAGTGACTGCTTGATTCAGTCAAAATCATCTACAAATGCCGTCGTTCTCGTTTTGTGCGCTACAATGAAAAGAAAACAACCATCGTAAACAGTGACATCAAGAAACATAGCAACAGAAGAGCTACTCGAAAGGTGCGATATCACGGTGAAACTTTGGAAAATATTAAACCATAATGTGCCGTACTGGTAGTTGGAATGGACTTCGGAGGGACAGTACCCAAGATGCTAGAGTCGTGCTCGGAAATATATAAACATTGGGACGCCCCATAAGATGGATGAAGCAATAAGTGAGGACGGTTCTGGCCGTATCTTCCATCTCACTTCTCGGCCTCTCTTGGACTGCCTCCAGCTGGGTCGGAACACTTGTATTGGCTCTCCTTCCCAAAAAAGGTACCCGGGCTCTCTTCTGCACTAATCCTATCAAAGTCCAAGCTCGCTCCAATACCTACAGCGGGACTTCGGAACAGTTCTCCGGGGGTGCTAAACTGTACGAATCGATTGTTCCTCACTGGTGTGGTCGGGTCGCTAGAGAATTGGCTCAAGAACGGTGTAAGGCTGAAGGGTGTAACACCAGGCAAATGGAATGACCCAGGCGACGATCCGACATCAAGTAGGGCCAATGCGTCTTCGTATGAGTGGGACGAAGGTCCGGTCATGCGTGCAGGAGTGATGAACGTTGGAGGGTGCAGATATTGCGAGTTAGGGCTGATGCAGAGTGACGACGTTCGTGCAAGTACATGTTCGTGAGATGGGGTGTTAGGACGGAGGAAGGGGTCTGTCTGGAATTGAGGTGGAGATCGAGATTCAGTGAACACAGGTAGGGGAGGTGGTTGAGTTAATACGGGTGGCGGGGGCGCGGGGGAGTTCATCCACGGTGGGTTTGGGACGAGAGGCGGAGGAGTGGTAGAACGACTACGATCTTCGGCGTCATGGATGGAGCGCTCGTCGGAAATTTCGTCGTCGTCTCTTCGTTCAGGATCATTGACGGGGAACCGACTCATGATGCGAGCCATAAAGTCGGGTTCGGGTTTTGCGACCGGCGATCCTCCACGAATGTCGGAGTTATTAGCAGCGGTAAGCATCCGAACAGGCGAGAGATTAAGGACTGTGCTGGTAGAAAACGTGCTCAGGATTGGTGGAGTACTGGCCATCTCGTGCAGCGCATTCGAACTCATCTAGAGGCGCCACTGAGTTTTCGCCGAAGTGCAAAGGTCAAAAATAACACGTACAGGCGGTGTAGAAGGCTGAGGGGCGTTCTGGGAGGAGGATGGCTTCACCATCCGATCTCTTCTTCGTAGTCGATCCTTATCCCTTGACTCTTGACTGTCTCTCAGCCGCTCCTTCTCCCTCAGAGTAGCCTCCAAAAGACCCTTGGTGCCACTCCGAAACTTCGCCAGCTCTTTGGCGCCAAGTCGACTCTTCCCGGGTTCGCTCGACCTGAGCGGTTCACTCTCATTGTCATGCCGCCGCTCGCCCTTGACATCTCCCTGAGCCTCTCGTCCCTCCTCTGCGTCCTCTGGGGACTCGATCGATGGCGAACTAGATGCACCACTACCCTTGTTCGGAGTCAGACTGGGAACGTGAACTGCCGATCCAAAGTTATTCGGTTCGCCCCATCCCCAATCGTCGTCCTCCCCACCAGTGAGTCCTTCTGCGATGGACGATTCGCCAGTCATGTACGATGGAGGGGGGATGTGGGGGAAGAGATCCTCGTCATCTTGCAGCTCATCCACATCATCCGGTTCGTGTTCCGATTCCGAGGGTGTACGAGCGCGCTTCTTCGATCGACCGATTTTGCCTTTCGTGGCGGTACCCTTACCAGTAGCTGATTTGCGATTTTTCGACTTTGGTGGGACTTTCCGCGAATGAGTAGAGGTAGGCACTCGGAGGCTTGCCTGTTGTTTGCTGATGATATCGCGCCGAGAAGGCAGGGTGAAGACGCTGGGTACGCCGCCATCGTCCTCGCCAGGATGAACATCGTCGAGAGGGACACATATCGGTACACCGCTCTTTGAGCCCTTGGATCTCTTCTTCCCTCTTGAAACTCGCTCAACGACGACCGTTGGGGCAGAAGGTGCTAAGGTTGTCCCTCGAACATAAGTGGTTTCGTTGATGTGTGACGAAGCCTCGTTGGCTAGTGTCGCCTGTTCATCAACCACCGAATACCGTACAGAGGCTGCACCCTCAACCTTGGATCCCTTTTGCCTCTTACGCGGGCTCTCGTCGTCCTCCAAATCCGTATCATCATCATACGCTCCCTTTCGTCTCCTTTTCCTCTGTCCCTTTGCGTACGCAGTACCGGAAGGACGAATGTACCCTCCGTCCTTGAAGCACTCCTTATCCTCCTCGCGGATCCCCCACTCGCCGTGCTGTCCACCCTGCGGGTGCTTTAACCTCGTAAAGCTGCTGTTCTGACTGAGGTTATGCCGTATCGAGTTCTGCCATGCCTGCTCGCCGCGCTTGTAAAACGGGTACACAGTCGAGATGTAGAGGTAGATGTGATCGAGGCAAGCACGTCCGCGTTTGGCAGCGTTGAGTGCTTGACCGATGAGTGCTGCGTACGACCATTTGGGCTTCTCTTGCGAGTACGGTTCTGGTGGGAGGTTGAAGACCTGCTTTGGGTCGAGTTCGTCGGTGGGGTACTGGAAGTTGGTGCAGTACTTTGCCGCCATATTGTTTGCGAGCATCATGTTCGGTATCACCCCTGGAGGGAAGGACATCGGAGCGGGGAAGAAACCAGGGAGGGTTTGCCTGGGAGCAAATGACTGGCCGGTAGGGAGGTAGAACCCAGGAGGGAACTCGAATGGCTTCTGAGATGCAGGTTTGGGGGATGAGGGTGCGCTTGGGGACCCTGCGCTGGTCAATGAGGGATCGCCCTCTGCCTTGGTCACGGGAGCAGCAGCTGCCTCTGTGTTTTTCGTGTCGGGTGTCGCTATCGGACTTGCTGCGTCATCATCAGCGGATGTGGCGGGGGAGTCAGAGGCAGTGGGTTTCTTATCCTGGGAGGTAGACTGAGCTAGCTGCGATGGAGGTGCACCAGGGAAGGCGGGCCAAAGAGCGCCAGGATTGAAACCAGGGGGCGGTTGACCGGGGACGATCGACTGCGCTGGGTTCATTGGGTTGAACCACATGCCAGGGTGATAGTAGGGCATGCCTGGAGCACCGGGCGGGAGCGGTTGACCGGGAATTGCACCGGGGACGGACATTGCGACGAACGGAGGGGGCGGATTTCCCTAGTAAATGAATACAGATGAGCCCCAAGTAGCCTCGGTGTTACGGCAAGGTAATATTCACCTTTCCCAGTGGAATCATTGGATACATTTGGGGATTGAACGGGAATGAAAATGGGATTCCCGGGAACCCTTTCATGTTCTTGAGATGTTTCTGCACATTCTTATCGTTGATATTGAAAACCGGTGGCATGCCAGTGATCATTGTGCCCACAGCAGTCCCCACTACAGGTTGTGGGCCGCCGAGAGCATTTGCAGCCTTGGTGGACGCGAGCAGCTTCTGCTTCTCTTCAAACTCTTCAAATGTCTTGCAGCCGGTATTATCTTGCAGATACATGCGCATCAGCTGGGCTTTTCGTGCAAATTCTTCCTGCGAGATGCCTAGCCTGGCCATTAACGCTTGACTGCCCTCATCCTGGGGCACCAGTGGCGTCGACATGGCTGGTGTACTGTGCTTTGATATTTTGGAGGAGTAGCGGGATTAGCGGCAGAGGCGGGTAGGGCCAAATTACAAACAGTCGGGGTTTGAATTTAGCTTTCGCCTGCGTGTCGTCGTGGCCACCATGATTTGGGCCCTCAAAGGCTTCGGTGCAGTCGACTTCGCATTCGAATGGCGTTTCCAAACATCGTTGACTTTCTCAAGGTAAGCGTCGACCATCGAGGACCGCGTTGAAGCAAGTGGTTGAAATATTGGAGCAAGCGCGACGTTGGTAATAAGAACGAGGCGTTGACTCTGTTGATATCAGCTAGTTCACCGGTGACTGTGCGACCAGTAAGCTCCCTGGCTGAGGCCCAGCAAAGCCCGAGTTGGAAGTCACGAGTTGGAAGCTGGAGAATCACACCAATTTGGTCTCGATTGAACAATATAGCCCATAGTCACCCAACCTGTTGGGATGGGGTGAGTCCCCCTTCCTCCATAGTCGCTAATCTTCCAACTTTGAAGCGGTCGGGTTCAAGATTGGTGGCTGATACTCGCACAACCCAGCCTTTGCCTCAGAGGTGGACACGGTGGTCATAGTAGGATGCCCAAACTGCTGCTTCTTCCCGTCCGAGGATTTACACGTTCCATGACAGGGGTCAGTTGCGGGACTACCGCGTGTCAACAAGTGATCACCGACGTAAGGGGCCTGCCATACTTCTGTACAAACAGTGAGCGATATTGTATGTGTGAATCCCGAGAATATATCCCCCCATCTCGTAGGACGTACACATCGACTTGAAATCTGCAGAAGTTTAATGACAGAAATCAGTATACACCTTCGACTCTGATTATTGAGAAGGAAGGGAACTCCCACTAGGACTGCACTGCACAATGGGCCCTCACTCCTGTGTGAATTAATGACTGTGACATAGTTCTGATCCTAGTGAGTGGTCTTATTGGAAGTTTACCCGACCTTCAGTCGTATTCTTGTGCAAGCGTGAGCGATTATGCCAGCCATTGTTTCATATTATTCCACCTCGCTTCCTTTGTCGCCACCCAGCTTGCAAATGGTGAGTCTAAACACACCAACGAAACCCAAGAATAATCATGAGGCACTTTGAACTCCTTTGTGGTCCACATCGTCCTCGTTGCCCAGTACTGCAGCTGCGCAGGTACCCACGAGACCTGCATTTCTACCTGGACTGACCTCTCCAATCTGTAACCATGTGGAACTATCACGCGTTGACTACGTGTACGAAAGCTCTTTGAAAACTCATCGGGACTAGGGCAGAGTCTTCTGAAGCACATAGCGACCAACTTCATGGTGATCCAAGGCAGTAGGAGTCCCCTTATGCATTTTCAGACTACAGAGTCGATACAATAGTGTTGTACATGGTAGTGTACATGGCCCATCTGCTAAGGCGATTCGGAGAAGGAAATGGAAGAAGTGGTGAGTCCAGGACTCCCTAATTTTGATATCTGATATACCGAGTACAGATCATAGGTCCACTCGTTCCCGTTATCATCAAAGCCGAAAGATAGCTTTAGCCGGACATTTGGACGCGTCTTCTCCATCTTCTCGATCCAACCATCGAACATGCCTCGCACGGTTTTGTCAATGATTTTCATGTCTTCATGCCAGATAGAGACTATGACTCGTGACAGAGACGGTGTCCTTGTGCCGTCGCAGGTCAGTAAGAAAAGATCCCCCAGATCTTGCAGGTTGCTCCCCCAACCGTACTCATTCGCCATGACGACAGCTGCTCCTAAACTTTCCTCGAGCCTGAGTTCGATTTCGCGCACGGTATGAAGAGGTATGCAGCCGTCGAGATGACGCCAGGATGAAGTCCCAAAGTAGTGGAGTGCGAGGACTCGTCGCAAGGATGTTGTTTGAAACCTCATGGGCGATGGTGAATTGAGCGAGGACGGTGGCTGCAAAGGACTCCCCGTGAGTCCCAGATTGGCTATAGTTGCAGAGTGTGCCGCGATGCCGGGAAGGATTTCCATGTTATCAGCGTCGACGATGAAAGTTTTTAGTTTGGGGACCTTCCAGGTAGGCATCCATATGTTGAAGAGGTTATACTCTGCCACTGCGGAGGCGAGAAAGCGGAACTCGACAAGATGGAGGTGCAGCAGAGAGACAGGCGGGAGAGCAACGTTAACAGCGTGACGGAGACTGATATTGGACAGTTTGAGAACTTCAAGGTTGACGAAGAGTGGTAGGGCACTCCAGAACCGTTCGATAGGGCTTCGAAGTACGATGCAGCGTAGGCGGAGGTAATTCGTGGGTGTGGGAGAAAGCGGGAATGGGAAGTACATCGTTTCGTCCTGATACGCGCGTATATTGTTCCTCTCATTTAGGATCTCTCCGAGCTGTTGGTTCAACGCAAGCGAGGAGATATTGCTCTTGATTGAGACGCGGGTAACCCAGCACACCCGTTGGCGAGAGGCTTGTAGAGCGAATATCAAGGATTGAAGGACGCGGGCCGATGAGATGAACGCGGTTTGATAAAGAAATTTCTCGCCGATATCTCGCCAGAGGCGGGATACGAGAATGATGTTTCTCCGAATTGGCAAATTCTGCCTCCATCTACTATGGACCCAGTGATTGAGGTTCTGGTAAACTAAAAGGCTGCAAGGGGAGGGACATTCTTCAAGTTCGAAAGGTATGTACGTCGCCTTGAGTAAAATCTCTCCCCACAACTCCGATGGCAGTCGAAAGTCCTTGGGGTGGATGTGGACTCCGTCTACTGGGTTATTCAGAAGGCGAGATGGTGTGAATAAGGTGAGTAGGATACGAACCATTGGTTCTTTGGCCGACCGGTGGCTCCAGCGCAGGATCCAGAGACCCGCTGCTCCTAACCTGTCCATTGCTAGAAGCTTGGAGCATGACGCTCAGTTGATCGTGGCTGGGACGAGGTTCCAGAATTAGCCGATATTTCGATAGAACAATCGTGCTTGTTGGGGCCAGCTACAAACACGTAAGGAGTACATGACGAGAAGCGAGTCCTTATACCCTTGCTTCCGTTCACAGCCTTGCGCAGCAACCCGAGCCTTGGTTCCTAGTTTCTGCGTTGCAAACTTGGACTGCTCCTTAGCAGCCATCGCACAGAATGGGACCTATCTTCTCTCGTCAATGCCTGGTAATCCCCGGCCTTATTAGGCTTGATGTGGGCATGTTCATGACTCGACGCCGCCTCCTGCCTGCCTGCTTCTTGATCTTCGGCTTCGTTTTCATCACCCTTCTCAAAGGGTCGTCATCCCGTGTATCAAATGGAGCCTATAGGAGCACCATCATCTCCTTAGCTTCATCTCATCGTCGCCTTGATGATGAACTGCCTGTTGCCATTCGATCTCTCACGCGCCAGACCGTCGTCCCCCAAGAAATTCGCATTTATATGCCAGAGTCCGACAGACCACTTGTAGCAACACGATATACGCGGTCGACCCTAGACGTCAAGCCCCTGTCCTCGTGGCTTCTCCATCCGCTGGTCAAGATTCTTTTCGTTGAGGATGTCGGGCCAGCCACCAAGTTCATTCCTATCCTACGAGATCTGATGAACCAATATGATCGGGGGGATCATGATGCACTTGACCAGCCTATCATAATCGTCGGTGAGCTTTGGTGTATAGTTTGTTTGTTGATGGTCTAACCGTCTATTCAAAACGGAAGATGACGACCACTCATACTCGCCACGTCTTGTGTCAACCCTGATGTCTATACATGCGATACGGTCGTCTATTTCAGTTGGCTTC
>Ga0307513_10008879_pt1 | contig 12781 bp, 14 predicted proteins | sample 15_EM_MG_FD_202174 | JGI IMG/M metagenome (GOLD analysis project Ga0307513, IMG submission 202174) | Populus trichocarpa ectomycorrhiza microbial communities from riparian zone in the Pacific Northwest, United States - 15_EM | ecosystem: Host-associated > Plants > Roots > Unclassified | place...
ACCGGCCCTCCGCATGGAAGAACCCCCGCTCGTCCATCCGTCAGCGGCGCCGAGGACGCGTTGACGTTGCCCGTCAAACGATCAGCCCGCTGAATCGAGGTTCGCCCTCACGCGCTGCAAGAGCGCGATCAGCTGCTGTTCCTCGGCGCTGCTCATGCCCGAGACCGCCTTGGCATTCAGGCGCCGGGCTTGCTGCTTCAGCGTGCGAAGCACTGCCTGGCCCTCGGGCGTGAGCGTCAGCTTCACGCTGCGCCGGTCGTCTTCGCCCACTTCGCCCGCCAGCAGTTCGCGGTCGCGCAGGCCCTTGATCAGGCGTGCGAGCTGCGCCTTGTCGCGCCCGCTGTGCTGAGACAGTTCACTCTGCGTGGTGCCGGGGTGGTGCCCGATGTAGCCGAGCACCTTGCTTTCCATGTGCGTGATGTCGTGCGCGCCGTCACGCAGCACCTGGTATTGCTGCGAGCGGTACTGGTGCATCACGGTGTGGACGAGATCGAGCACCTCGTCCTTGCGGTCTTCTTTGCGGTCATCCCTCCGGCCCTTGCCGGATTGGTTGACATTGTCATTCTGTTTGATCATGATGGGAGATATTGTCAACCATTTGAAGAACACTCCCATGAGCACCGGAATTTCCACCCGCCGCGTTCAACGCGTGCAGCACGAGATCAAGCGCCGCGAGCTGAAGGTCGTGCGCGTGGACGAGATCAGCCCCAACGTCCGCAGCGTCACCTTCACCGGCGACTCGCTGGTCGATTTCATCAGCGCATCGTTCGACGACCACATCAAGCTGATCTTGCCAAGCAACGGCGAGCCGGTGATGCGCGACTACACGCCTCGGCTGCACGACGCGGCCGCCCGCGAACTCACGCTGGAGTTCGACCTGCACTCCACCGGCCCGGCCGCGCGCTGGGCCGCGCAGGCCGTGCCCGGATCGCAAGCCACCATCGCCGGCCCGCGCGGCTCCTTCATCATTCCGATCGACTACGAATGGCACCTGCTGGTCGGCGACGAAACCGCCCTGCCTGCCATTGCCCGCCGGCTCGAAGAGCTGCCGGCCGGTGTGAAGGCCATCGCCGTGCTGCAGGTGCGCGACCCGGCCGATCGCCGCACCCTGCAGAGCGCCGCAAACCTGGAGCTGCAATGGGTGGCCGACACCGATGCGTTGATCGACACCATCCGCGCCCTGCCACTGCCTCCCGGCGAAGGCTATGCCTGGTGCGCCGGCGAGGCCGCGGCCATGGCCACGCTGCGCCGCGTGCTGGTCGACGAGAAGGGCCACGATCACCATGCCATTCGGGCAGCCGCGTACTGGAAACGCGGCGCCACCGCGCACCACGAAAACCTGAACTGAGAGGTACCCCATGCCCCGCACCCTGAAGCTCACCGACACGCTGTACCAGTACGTGCTCGACCATTCGCTGCGCGAGCATCCGGCGCAGACAGCCCTGCGCGAAGCCACCGCCCGGCACCCTCACTCCGGCATGCAGATCGCGCCCGAGCAGGGCCAGTTCATGGCGATGCTCGTCAAGCTGCTGGGCGCACGCCGAACGATCGAGATCGGCGTCTTCACCGGCTACAGCGCACTGAGCGTGGCGCTCGCGCTGCCCGACGACGGCCAACTGCTGGCCTGCGACATCAGCGACGAATTCACGCGCATCGGCAAGCCCTTCTGGCAGCAGGCCGGCGTCGCGCACAAGATCGACCTGCAACTCGCACCCGCGCTCAAGACACTAGACGCCCGCCTGGCCGCCGGCGAGGCCGGCCACTACGACTTCGCATTCATCGACGCCGACAAGAGCAGCTACGACGCCTACTACGAACGCTGCCTGCAGCTCGTGCGCACCGGCGGGCTGATTGCCATCGACAACACCTTGTGGGGCGGCGACGTGGCCAAGCCGTCGAACAGCGCAGACACCACCGCGCTGCAAGCGCTCAACACCAAGCTGCACCGCGACGAACGCATCGACCTCTCGCTGCTGCCGTTCAGCGACGGCGTCACGCTAGCGCGCAAGCGCTGAGCTGTGTGCAAGTCTGTGGGTAAGGCTGTGAGCAAGCGGTGCGCTGAGTGTTGACAAGACACCGGGTCGCTCACAGCCTCACGAAGTATGGAATCGCCGAGATCACCACGCCCACCACGACGAGAACCACCGTGTTGGAGATGAAATACGGCACCACCATCAGCGCGAGTCCGCTGACCAGCGGCACCACCGCCCGCTGCTTCTTGCCGCACAGGAAGTAGCCCAGCCCGACCGAGCCGAAGATCACACCGAGGACCAGCAGGGAAGTGCTCACAAGTCCTCCCGTGTGTTGTCGACGTAGACGAAGGGCAGTAATTGTTCCAGCGCGGCGGGGCCGTGTTCGCGCACGGTTTGCAGCACCTCGCCTTCGCGCTTCAGTCGGTGGTCGATCACGGCTTGCATCGCCTTTTGCGGTTGTGCCATCAGCTCGGCTTACCGCGCGGCCTCGTGCACGGCCGGATATTCGGCCAGCAGGAAAGTGAAGTTGCTCATGCTCCCCCTTTGCCGTTGAGCGTGCGCTCTGCTGCCGCCAACTGATCCAGTATCTGCTCGAAGCTCGGCGGCTCGGTGAGGAACATGGGCCGCATCTGCGCGTAGTCACGTGCCAGCGGGCCCCTGCGCTCGGCGGGCGGCAGCAGCCTGAAGCTGCCCGGTGTGGCCAGGTCATAGCGCGCCCACTGCCGGGCGAAGAGCCGGCTTTTCCAGTTCACCACGCGTTCACACATCGTGTGATCGGCCAGCATGCTGCCGGCCTCGGCATGCAGCAGCAGCCGCGCCGTGTCAGCGTAGTGGCGGGCATAGCGATCGGGCGGTGGTGCTCGGCGTGCAGGATGGTGGCCTTTTCCCAGAAGGTACGCGGCAGCTCCAGCGCCGTCACCTCGCAATGCCAGTCGGCAAACGCCGCAGGGAAAGCATCGGCCACCCAGGGCTTCACCGGGTGGCGGCCTGTGGGTTGCTGGTCGGTGAGCGAACCGAACTCCAGCTTCACAGCGCGGCGCAGGTAGTCGAACCCGGTGGGTTCGGCCGTGGGGTAGTGGAAATACAGCACCGGCGAGCGGGCCGCCGCGTCGTCTTCGTAGGTGAGCCAGGGCTGCCCGTTATCGCGCGGCCCGATCTGCGCTGCAATCGCCACTTCGAGCCGCGGGGCCACCTGGTCGCGCGCGCAGTCGCCGCACTGCTTTTGCATCAGCGCCAGCGCCGCATCGCGGCGCGTGCGGCTGGTGAGCGCCTCGAAAGCAGCCTCGTCGGCGCCCACGAACGCGGGCGAAAGCGACAGGTCGATGTCTTCCGAAAAGCGGTCGATCACGCCGAACACCTTGGACAAGGATGTGCCGCCCTTGAACACCAGGTGCGGCCCCAGCGCTGCATCGGCAAACAGAAGCGAGAGCAGCCAGCACACCCAGAAGTCTTTCTCCACCATCACGCTCGAGGCTGCCAGTCCCGCGGCCGTCTGGCCGAAGGCCAGCGCGCGCCGCTCCGCCGGCAAGGACAGAAAGCGCAGCGGCGTGATCATGCCGTGTCGCCTTCTGCCAGTTGGCGCAACAGCGGGCGCATCCAGCTGGGTGCGAGGGCCAGGTCGGCCAGCAGGGCGCGGCGTTCGTTGGCGGGCAGCGTGCGGCGCAGCCGCTCCAGCCGATCGGCGTTCACATGGGCAGCACCCAGGCTGCGCAAGGCCTGGATCACCAGGCCGCTGCTGCGCCCGGCAGCCGCCATTTGGCGCGGCGTGGTGCGTTTGAGCACGATGCGCATGGGCCCCACCTGCACCGTGCGGCCCGTTCCATCTGTCAAGAACTCGACTCGCGCCGGCACCTGCTCGGTCAGGCCCAGCAGGTTGGCGGCATAGGCACCGGTGGGTTGCAGGCGCAGCCTGTCTTTGCCCATCAGGGCGCGCACCACCTCGTCAACCGACGGCCACAGCAAGCCCAACAGCGGGTCGTCACGCGGCTTGTCATACAGGCCGCGCGCCAAGCGGCGCAGGCCGCCGCGTTCGACCAGCCGCTGCAAGGCTTTGTCGACTGCCGCGCGGTTGCCTGCGCGGGCAAACAGCGCTGGCGTGAACACGGTCCCGGCCGCTGCGCGCTGCACCCTGCGCGCCACGGTGGCGTCGACGCTGGCCGGCACGCGGCGGCGGGCTGGAGAACCGGAAAGAGGGATGGAAGGCTGCATGTTCGTGTCCGAAAAATAGCACGTTTTTCGGACACGAACAGAGGTAAACACCTGATCAGGCTGTGGCGAACCTCAGAGTTCGCCGCGGAAGGCGCCGTGTTGGAGGGAGGCGAAGAGGGCGTCGAGTTCTAAGCGGGTGGTGGTGCGCGATAGCCCAGTCGATGGTGGGGCACGCGTGATCGCGTTGCTCCGCGAGGTCAGGTGCTGACGCGCCAGTGACTCTCTGCTTCCACCACCGCGCCGTCCACATGGAGCTTGCCCAGGTGCGCCAGCAGCGACCTTGCCGCCACCGGCAGCATACGCGGGTCGACGTCGTCGTAGACGAGGGGCAACAACTGCTCCAGCGACGCGGGGCCGTGTTCGCGCACCGCGAGCAGCACCTTGGCCTCGCGCTTCAGTCGGTGGTCGATCACGGCCTGCATGGCTTTCTGCGGCTGCGCCATCAGGAAGCCGTGGCCGGGTGCCAGCCATTCGATGTCTTCGTGCAGCAAGCCGCGCAGCGAAGCGATGTAGGCGGCCATGTCGCCGTCGGGCGGGTTGATCACGACGGTGGACGCCTGCATCACGTGGTCGCCGGTAAAGAGCGTCTTCTCTTCTTCGAGCAGATAGCACAGGTGATTGGACGCATGGCCCGGCGTGTGGATCACACGCAGCGTGGCCTGCGGGCACACCTCGAGCCGCTCACCGTCTGCCAGCACGCGGTCGGGCGCGAAGCTGTCGTCCTGCTTGTACGGGTGATCGGGCAGGCGGCCCAGCACCTCGGCGTGGGTGTGCTGCTTGAGCAGCACCGCCGCGGGCGAATGATCCAGGTGCGTGTGCGTCGCCAGAATCCAGCGGATGCGGCCAGGTGCTGCCTTCAGCACGGCTTCGATGTGTTCGGGCAGCGCAGGGCCGGGGTCGATCACGGCCCATTCGTTGCGCGCGCCGCCGCCGACGAGGTAGGTGTTGGTACCGGGACCGGTCATCACGCTGGCGTTGGGCGCCGTGACGCGGATCACATGGGTCGACAGCTTCACCGCGCGGCCCGGCACGATCTCGTACGACGCGGTGCCGTGGCCCAGCGGGTCGATGCGGCCCATCTCGGCCCACGCGAACTCGGTCGGCAGCACCGGGCGCAGGCCCTGGCTGCCATTGCCGATGCGCGGGTTGATGAGGCCCACCTCGCGCGGCTGGCGCGCCCAGGCCATGAGCGCCTGCGCGCTGTCGAAGCGTGCAATCGCGCTCAGCGTGGCGCGCGTCGGGCCCATCAGCTTGAGCGAATCGCTGCGCGCCAGCGCCTCGCTCGGGCGCAGCCACTCCATCGCGACCATCTCGATGCCGTCGTGTTCGGCGATCTGTGCAGGCGGCGCAGCAGCCACGAAGAAGCGGGTGTTGTAGCGCTTGGCACGGCCGAGCGGTGTCATCCAGTGGCTGAAGTATTCGAGTTCGCTGACCGCGAGCCTCAGGCCCTCGGCCTCGCACAGCTCGGCCAGCGTGCGCTCGCCGCTGTGCAAGGGCGCGCGCCAGCCGCTCAATCGCTCGCCGGCTTCGCCTTGCAGCGTGACCAGCGCACCACGGCGGTCGTGTGCGAACAGCAGGCCGCATTCCTCGAAGCATTCGCGGATGCCAGCCACGTACGAGTCGAGCCCGCCTTCGGGCAGCGCGAGCGCGGCACTCGCCTGCGCGTCATCGAGACCATCGCAAAACCGGTGGCATTGCCGATCGTTCTTGTCGATGGTGCCGCCGGGAAAGACCCAGGCCCCGCTGTTGTGGTCACCGCGCTCGGCGCGGCACAGCAGCAGCACCTGCATGCCGCCGGGGGCGTCGCGCACCACCACCAGCGTGGCGGCAGGCCGGGGTGGGCGGTCGGCCGTGCTGTGGTCCAGGGGCGTGGCTTCGTGCGGGTTCATGGCGTCACTATGGCGAATCGGCGAGAGGCCGCAAGTCTGGCATTCCCACGTCGCCAAGGTGGCGGCGGGGTTGCTGCCATGGTTCGAGAATGGGGCTGCATCGCCTCAACGAAAGTGAAAGCCATGTCGATCATTCTCGTCCGCCACGGTGAAACGCCGCTCAACGTGGCCCGCACGCTGCAGCCGGCCGACACGCCACTCAGCGCCACCGGCCTAGCCCAGGCCGAAGCCGTGGCAAAGCGCCTGGCCGGCCTGCCGCTGGCCGGCATCGTCAGCAGCGATCTGCCGCGCGCGCTGAGCACGGCGCAGGCCATCGCCGCGGTCACCGGCCTGCCGATCTCGACCACCGGGCTGCTGCACGAGCGCAATTTCGGCGACCTGCGCGGCCGGCCCTACGACACGCTGGGCTTCGACCCGCTGACGATGAGCGAGGCCCCGCCCGGCGGTGAATCGGCGGCCGAGTTCGATGCCCGCGTGGCACAGGCTTTCGCGCACATCGTCGCGCTGCGGGCGACGCTGCCCGGCAGCCTCGCGGTGGTGACGCACGGCCTCGTGATCCGCGCGCTCTTGGCCAACCATCTTTCGTCGGCCGAGACCTTGCCGCTGAAGATTGGCAACACCTCGGTCACCATCGTCGCAGCCAATGCTCCTCACGGCGTAGAGCTGCTCGATTGCACGCGTCACCTCGGCGACAGCTCGCAGCACAAGGCCGGCAGCCTGTCGGGTGGCTGAATGGCGCGGCGGATTGACATGGCGTTCTTTCGCGATGTATCACGCTCCCATGCTGACGACGGGAAAGAAATCATGAGCGCCACCCACCCGGCTTACGAGCGCGCACTGCACGAATTCCAGTGCTTCACCGGCGACCCGGTGGCCAGTGTCAACGCAGCACTCGCCGAGCAGCCCGGCTTCGTGATCGGCCAGGTGCTGCTGGCCTACATGTACCTGCTGAGCACCGAACGCGCCGCGGTGGCCGTGGGCCGGCAGGCGCTGGAGCGCGCCCTGCGCGAAACCACGTCTTCGAACGAGCAAGGCCACCTGGCCGCCGTAGAACACCTGGTACACGGCCGCTGGCACGCCGCCGCTCACGTGCTGGAAGACGTGTCGCTCGACCACCCGCACGACGCACTGGCCTTGCAGGCCGGGCACCTGATCGACTTCTACACCGGCAATGCCCGCATGCTGCGCGATCGCATCGCGCGGGCGCTGCCGCAGTGGTCGCCCGCCATGCCGGGCCATCACGCGCTGCTCGGCATGCACGCCTTCGGGCTGGAAGAAACCGCCGACTACGCCGCTGCCGAGCGTGCGGGCCGACAGGCGCTCGAACTGGAGCCGCTGAACGCCTGGGCCCACCACGCGGTGACCCACGTGATGGAGATGCAGAATCGCCGCGAAGAAGGCATCGCCTGGATGCGCAGCCGCGAGCCGCACTGGTCGCGGCAGAGCGCGCTTGCCGTGCACAACTGGTGGCACCTGGCGCTGTACCACCTGGGCCTCGACCAGGTCGACGAGGTGCTGGCGCTGTTCGATGCCCCGATTCATGGCACCCGTTCGCCGCTGGCGCTCGACCTGGTCGATGCGTCGGCGCTGCTGTGGCGCCTGCAGCTGCGCGGCGTCGACGTGGGCGAACGCTGGCACAGCGTGGCCGACGGCTGGCTGCCGCTGGCGCGCGACGGCGGGCACTACGCCTTCAACGATGCGCACGCGATGATGGCCTTCGTCGGCGCACAGCGATACGCCGAGGCCGAAGCATTGCTGTCAGCACAGCAGACAGCGCTGCAGGCACCGGGCGACAACGCGGCATTCACGCGCGACGTGGGCGGGCCGCTGTGCGAAGCGCTGTGGGCCTTCGGCCGCGATGACCCAGCTCGCTGCGTCGAACTGCTGCGGCCGCTGCGCGGCCAGGCACACCGCTTCGGCGGCAGCCACGCCCAGCGCGATGTGATCGACCTGACGCTGATCGAAGCTGCGCGCCGCGACGGGCAGCAGGCGCTGCACCGCGGCCTGCTGGCCGAGCGCGCGCAGCCTCACTGAGCCAGCCGGGCCCGCGGCGCTTCGACCACCAGGTCGCTCTCGGGCCGCGCCACGCAGGGCAGGATGAAGCCTTCGCGCTTCTCGTCGGCGCTCAGGCCCGGCCACTCGATCGCGTAGCTCACGCGGCCTTCGGCCAAGCGGCACAGGCATTCGCGACAGGTGCCGTTGCGGCAAGAGCTGGGCAGCACCACGCCGGCCCGGCGCGCCGACAGCAGCAGCGGCTTGCCGGCTGGCGCCTCGAACCGGCGGCCGAGTTCGACAAGCGTCACGGAGTAGTGCATTGCGTCACCGGTTTCGCTCATCGGCCGAGTACAACACGAAGCCGCTGAAGATAATGGTTGCAGACTGGAACCCACTATGCACACCATCTGCCGCCCACGCTCGTTTCTCGTCGCACTGGCCTGGGCTGCCGCGCTGGCCTTGCCATTGACGGCACCCACGCAAGCAGCGACCAAGGCGCCTGCCGCCAAGGTCAAGGCGGCCGCACCCAGCGGCTACCGCATCGGCAAGACGCCCGACTGGGTCAAGCCCGTCAAGGCCTCGCCGCCGAACACTGCACCGGCGAGCGGCGGCCTGGGGTACCGCCTGCTGCTGGTCGACACGCAAACGCAGATCGGCGCCGACTCGTCGGAGCAGGTCTACACCCGCAGCCTCTCCACCGCCACCGAAGCCGCAGGCCTGCAGGTGGTGTCCAAGGCCGAGCTCTACTTCAACCCGGCCTACCAGACGCTCACCGTGCACGAAGCCGCGGTGATCCGAGACGGCAAGCGCCTGGACCGGCTGAAGGACGCACGCTTCGAGATGCTGCGCCGTGAAGAAGGCCTGGAGAACCAGACGCTCACCGGCCTGCAGACCTTGCTGGTGGTGATGAACGACGTGCGCGTGGGCGACGTGGTCGAGGTCGCCTACACCCTGCAAGGCAGCAACCCGATCTTCAAGGGCCACTTCGCCGAGGTCTATCAACTGGGCTTCATGGCGGCGATCGACGAGCTGCACCTGCGCATCGAGTACCCGCATGGCCGCGTGCTGCACACCCGCGGCATCCGCTCCGAGGCCCAGCCCGAGCTGAGCACCGAAGGCAACCGCCAGGTGATGCAGCTGACGCGGCGCAACGTGCCGGCCGTGGTGCCCGAAGAAAACGTGCCGCCGTGGTTCAAGGTGTTCCCGGCGCTGCACGTGAGCGACTACGCCGACTGGCAGGGCGTGGCCGCTTGGGCCGACGACCTGTTCGCCAACCCCGGCGAGCTGGGGCCGGAGCTCACGGCGCGCATCGAGGCCTGGCGCGCCAAGGGCCTGCCGCGCGAACAGCTCGCCTCCGAGGTGCTGGAGTTCGTGCAGGACGAAGTGCGCTACTTCAGCGTGAGCCTGGGCGAAAGCTCGCACCGCCCCAAGGCGCCGGCACGCACCTACGCCGAGCGCCTGGGCGACTGCAAGGACAAGGTGGCCTTGCTCGACGCCATCTTGCAGCGCCTGGGCTTCGACGCGCGGCCCTCGCTGATCTCGATGCACCGCAACCGAGGCGTTGCCGACTACCTGCCCTCGCACGACCAGTTCGACCACGTCATCACCCAGCTCAAGCTGAACGACACCGTCTACTGGTTCGACCCGACCATCCAGAAGCAAGGCCGCCAGCTCGCCACCCGCGGCCAGGTGAACTACGGCATGACGCTGGTGGTCGACCCGCGCAGCACCGCGTTGACGCGCATCGAGCCTGCCGCCGCCAAGCTGCAGGGCATGGAGTTCGATTCGGTGTGGGACGCATCAGACCTGCGCCGCGCCGCGCAGTTCACCACCACGCTGCGCGCCCGCGGCATCTCGGCCGAAAGCTGGCGCAACAGCCTGAGCGCGGGCGGCGTCGACCGGCTGGCCAGTGCACTCGCCGGTGCCTATGCGCGCGTGCTGCCGGGGCTCAAGTCGACCGGCGCACCGGCGGTGCGCGACGACCGCGACACCAACGTCTTCGAGCTGGAGCTGAAGTACGAGGCACCCGGCTTCGGCCAGTACGACCGCGGCGCGCTCGCCGTCGAGGTGCCGGCATTGGAGGTGCTGGACTCGCTCGTCGGCCCACGCGAAGCCAAGCGCGAGATGCCGTATGCGATCGACCAGCCGCGCCAGGTGAAGCAGCGTCTGCGCCTGATCGCGCCCCGCAAGTTCACCACGCAGCCGCCGGCACCCACCGAAGTCGGCGACAAGCATTTCAACTTCTCGGCACGCTACGAAGTGACGGGCAACACGCTCGATTACGTACTCACCTACGACCGCCGCGCCGAAGAAGTGCTGCCGAACGACCTGCCCGGCTACCGCGAGCGCGTGCAAATGGCGCGCAAGCTCGGCGGCGTGACGGCACGCCTGCCGCTGCTCGACTTCGACAGCCTCAACAGCGCCTATTCCGACATCGAGAAGCGCGTGCGGCGCAGCCTCGGCCAGCAGAGCGACACGCTGCGCGAGATCGTCATGCGGCAAGAACTCGAACGCCTGCTGGCCACCGAGACGCTGACCAAGGCCGGCCCCGCCAGCCCGCTGGCCGGCAGCCTGCTCGAGCGCCGTGCCGTTGCCAACAGCATGCTGGCCGATTTCAACGCCACGCTGTCGGATGCCGACCAGGCCCTGGCCGCCGCACCCGAAGCGGGCTACTCGCACTACACGCGCGGGCTGGCGCTCATGTCGCTGGGCCGCACCGACGAAGCGGTGACCGAGATGCAGCAATTCAAGAACCCGAGCAGCCGCGCGCTGCTCGACCGCAGCATCGGCAATGCGCTGTACTACCAGGGGCAGTTCGTGCAGGCCGAGCAATCATTTCGCCAGGCCGCACAAGACAGCTCGGGCGACGACCGCGTGTTCGCGCTGACCTGGCTCTACCTCGCGGCCGAGCGCACCGGCGGCAAGGGCAAGTCTGCCGTCGGCCCTTACCTCGAAGGCGTCGACAAGGCCGCCTGGCCCGGCGTGCTGGTGCACTACCTGGCCGGCAACGCGAGCCAGGACGATCTGCTCAAGACCGCGCGGCAAGACAAGCGCATGGAACGCCTCAACCTCACCGAGGCGTATTTCTACGTCGGCCAGCAGATGCTGCTCACCGGCAAGCCCGACGATGCGCGCCGCATGTTCCAGCGCACCGTCGAGCTCAACGCCACGCCCTACCGCGAGCATGCGCTGGCCCAGATCGAGCTGAAGCGCGTCGCCGGTACGCCGTAGCGGCGCTGAAGCCTGGAGTCGCCGCAAGGCCTTTGACGAAAGCCCCACCCTGAACGCCATCACCCCCACCGTACCCGCTCCCAAACCCTTGCTGGGCCGCGACCTGCTCGCCGCGCTGGCCGTGGTGCTGATCTGGGGCTCCAACTTCGTCGCGATGAAGCACTCGCTGCGCGACTTCACGCCCTTTCAGCTGGGCGCTGCCCGCTACGTGTTCGCGGCTCTGCCCTTGCTGCTGTTCGTGAAGCGGCCGCAGCTGCCGGTGCGCTGGCTGGTCTGGTACGGGCTGGCACAAGGCGTCGGCCAGTTCGGGCTGGTGTTCATCGCGTTGCGGGTCGGCATGACGGCTGCGCTCGCCTCGGTGCTGATGCAGACGCAGGTGTTCTTCACCACGCTGCTCGGCATGCTGCTGCTGAAAGAGCACATCGGCGGGCCCTTGCGCGCGGGGCTGGTGCTCGCGGCCGTGGGCCTCGGCTGCTTCGCGCTCAACTACGTGGGCAGCAACAACGCGGCCCACGAGACCACCTTGCTCGGCCTGGTGCTGATGCTGGGCGCCGCGTCGATGTGGGGCGCCGCGAACATCATCACGCGCAAGGTGCAGCAGGCGCACCCGAGCTACGACGCCTTCCAGTTCGTGGTGTGGAGCAGCGTGGTGCCCATCGCCCCGTTCATCGCGCTGAGCCTGCTGTTCGATGCGCCCGAAGCGCGCTGGCAATGGCTGCACGCCAGCGCCGATGCCTGGGCCGGCGCGGCCTATCTGGGCTGGGTTGCGACCATCCTGGCCTACGGGTTGTGGACCGTGCTGCTCAAGCGCCACCCAGCCAACCGCGTGGCGCCTTTCAGCCTGGGCGTGCCCGTCGTCGGGCTGGCGGCGGGCATCGTGATGCTGGGCGAAAGCGTGACGCCGTGGCAATGGGCCGGCATCGGCTTCGTGGTGGCTGCGCTGGCGGTGGTGATGTTCGGTGGCGCGCTGTGGCGCAGGCGCGAGGGCTGAGCCCCCGCACACCGCGCCTGAACGGAATGCGCCTAGCCCAGGCGTTCGAGCAGCGCCATCGCTGCCGCCGGGTTGCGCTCCTTGGCACCGCTGATGAAAAAGAAGAACACATCGCGCGGCTGAACGGGCTGCGGTTTCGGCTCAACGCGCGGTAGCGCATCGGGCTCGCCGCCGGCGGCCCAGGCCTGCACACACACCGCGAACTGGTCCAGCGCCGCCGGCTCGTAGCCTTGCGCCAGGCTGGATTGCGAGCGCATCGTGCGCGCGTAGACGAAGTCGCCGGTGACGTCGGCGAACGACGGGTAGTCGTCGGAGTCGGTGAACACCGTGCCCGCGCGGTAGCGGCGTGCGAGCTCCAGGTACTCGGGCGTCTTGAAGCTGTCGTGCCGCACATCGAGCACGTGGCGCAGCGGCAGGCCCTGCACCGCCGAGGGCAGCAGCTTCAGAAACGCCTCGAAGTCGACCGGGTCGAAGCGCTTGGTCGGCGCGAATTG
>Ga0307513_10008881_pt1 | contig 12779 bp, 6 predicted proteins | sample 15_EM_MG_FD_202174 | JGI IMG/M metagenome (GOLD analysis project Ga0307513, IMG submission 202174) | Populus trichocarpa ectomycorrhiza microbial communities from riparian zone in the Pacific Northwest, United States - 15_EM | ecosystem: Host-associated > Plants > Roots > Unclassified | place...
ATTCTTTGTTTTATTAAATATATATATATATATATATATATATATATATATTATTTGTAATTTATATAGTTCACCTCCCTGTGGTTCGACCCCGGTCTTGCTGGGTTATTTATTACTTCGACACTCCTGCACTTGGGATAAGACATCAATCTTTTGATCGTGTCAATTGTATATTCACAAAATCCAACTTTGATAACTACGATGGCTTTACTAACCTAAGAAAAGACATATATAAAACATACGAAGTAACTTGGAGCTTGTAACATAAGGTAGCAATGCTATATGCAAAATCTTTCCAATAACATTTCATGAATCTACTCGAGTGTGACATCATAGCCAAGAGTCTAGTTCCATCATTGACTTTAACAATCTCAACGCCAAACTCATGTCCCGTTTCAATATAGCATACCAGCTAAAAATAGAAAACCTAAGCTCTTCACCATTACATAATAAGAAGATAAGAGCACTGGAGCATATCTTCAAAGATTTATCAAGAAAATAATCAACATAGAAAGTTTACTCAAACTCATTGCCACTAAATCCTTTATTAATGGAGTCTACAACTATTCTTTATAGGAATGATTGTATACTCTTCCTAAATGAACTCTCCTTAAAGTGAAATTGACAATAAAAAATCATATTTGAGTAGAGAAAATAAGTGTGATTAGACAAGAACACTTTTGTTTCCAATAACAAAAAGCAAAATCTTCCAAGCACCATCGATCTTCTAGTAGCATTAGAGTATCCAAAAGAAACACAAAGGGATCCATCCGTGATCAACTGGCATTCCCTGGCTCATGACCCAACCTTTAACCATCACACATACTGAGGTATTGGTAGCTATCAAAAGAAGTGTTTTTTTTTTTTTTTGCAATATCCCTTTTTTATAAAGAGCAATAAGAACACAATGAACCCTATAAAAGTTTGTGTTTTTTACATGACTATGGGCATAAAATCGAGAACTGTTATGCCCTAAAAAAAGATATAAAAATTGATCACCATAGGTTATCTCCAATAGTTCATCAAAAAGAAAATGAAATTTGAACAAAAAAGAAAAGAGCTCAGCACATCCTACAAAACATTGTTCAAGATCAAATAGTTTTTAAAAATTACATCTCCACTTATATAAGAGAATCTTTTAAAGTTATCAATGAAAAAATAAATAGTCTCTCCAAGAAAGTCTCCATATATTTTTCTTCATTATATTGTTTATCTCTATATCTCAAAAAAAAAAACCCTACACAAAATTTCCATATCTCTAATAAAATATCCATATCTTCAAATGAGATCTCCATAAAAAATTCTTCATGTCTCTAATAAGATATCCACGTCTTCAAATAATAAGCTCTCTCAACATTTATAATGACAATTTCTCCATTGATCCTCTATTGTTTTGTTTTTTTTATGGTAATTAAGAGATATTATTGATGAAAGCTAGTCATTTAGAGGGTGACTAGGAATGAAAAACAAAGGGAGTTTAAAGAAAAGCATTAGAATAAAAGGAAAAGTAAAAAATTACAGTAGTGAACAATCTATCTAATAATATCAGTGACCACAAATATTGTTGGACCATTTATGAATCTCATTTGCACTTCATAGGATATCATTATCTATGTAACTAACATTTCCTTCGGGACTCTTTAACTAAGCTGACAATCGGTGAAAGAAGGTTTATTTTCTTCGGGACTCTTTAACCCTTTAACATACCAGATCATTACCTATGCACTTCAAAGCATGATTCCCAATCTAGTTGTATTTGATGAAAAATTAGATGATTTCTGGTTAACCAAATACTCCAAGTAATGTCATATGAAAGAAGGTGTTATGGCTTTCTATAGAATTTTTCATTTGTCAATGTTAGTCATTGAAACAATAACTGATTTATAGTCTTGGCCATTGATCCTCCATTATTATTGGCACAATTCTTAACACAATATAATTTTTATGATCACAAGGCATTCTTTGTGACCTATAACTTGATGAAATAGATTCATGATTCTTTTAAATAATAAGCAATTTGAAAGACTATGGTTCAATTTAAAATACTAAGGGCCACCTGATTGGCAAAAAAAATAATGGATAACCTTGTCTGCTAATGGGCCTTGACCTAAGCAGATAGCCCTTGTCTATTAATTTTTGGACCTTGTCCCAACAACAAATCATGAACATCCACTATTTGAGCCTCGACCTAACACCTCATTATCTTAGGATCAAATCCCAATTCCTAGGTAGCCCAGCGTTGGCACACACAAGGAAATGTTATGACCTTTAAAAGGTTAATATATCGTCTAGCTTTCTCTCCACTAATTACCACCAATGGTAAGTAAGACACAACCTTTCTTGGCAATCACTAACGGATGCCAACCTTTTCCACCAATGACCACGACGCTTAACCTTCCAATTCAGCGCTTGCACAACTTTACTTGTGTAATATAAATAATTGTTCTTTATCATTTCATCACACAATATGTTCACTACTTTATGCTCCACAAGGTAATTTCATGTGACCAAGGTATATAAATATCTCAAGTCACCAAGTAACCATACAAACACAATAAGACCACACAACAACAAAATACATGATCATCACAACATACACTCTTATACGTTATCATTCTCATGTTATTCATTCTTTTTCTCCTATTATATATTAACTTAAGCATAAAAGGGTCTCTTATTATGATAAGAGACTTGCTTTTGTAGGAGATTGTGAAACAACTAAGCCAATAAGCAGTTGTGGAAAGTCCAAATCCAATATGAAGTTTTTATGACTTCATCATTTATGATAAACCTTTTATGTTATTGTACATTGTTATTATTTTTAATATAGGAAATATTTTTGTCATATTTTTTTATTTCTTATTATTAAAGTTTGATTTTTTACATATCTGGTTTGTAGATATTATTGTCTCTCTATATAAGAGTTTTGTATATCCATATCTAAAAGATATCCTTTAAATAAATATTTGAAGATTGTATTTTTTTTATTTAGAAGTAATGTCATTCATTAGTGTTTTGAATTGTTAAAAAAAATTCAAAAAGACACGATCTATTCTTTATTGATCTATGATGACAAGATACTTGTCTACATACATGATTTAAAACAAGTTATGTTTTAGAAAATCCTGATTAAGAATGTTTTGAAAAATTCTTATTAATCTAAAAAGTTTAAATGTTGTTTGAAAGATTATAATTCACTAATTTTATGAAGATTTTAATCAAATCTATTTTCTTATTACAAGTTTCAATTTTTATTTAAATAATATGAAGATAGTAGTTTATTTTTACATCATTGTCGTAACTCGTTTTTAGCCCCTTGTTTTTAACATATTTTCAAAAAAATGAAAAATATGCAAGGTTACAAGAAATTCTCAAAAAAAGTATTTTTGACACGATTTGGCCAATATTCGGTCATTTTGTAGTTTTCAATTATTTTCGTTATAACAAACTTATTTAAAAAAAATCATAAAAATTAAATTAAATTAGAAGAAAATGAGTAAATTTTTTTATTAGTAAGCATAATGTAGTTGTGGAAGGGATGAGGATCAATTTAAATTTTGGAAAACCTACCTCCAAACAATTCAAAAAAAATAATGAAAATAAATGAATGGGTAAAAAATAAAACGAAGGTTGTGAACAGTTAGAGAATAGAAGAGGACAAGAGATTTTAGTGTTAGTATAAATAATAGCGAGTGTGAATGGTAAGAAAAGGGGAAAAAAAATCTAGAGGATAGCACACTAAAAAACCACCCATCGTTAAATAAAAGAAAAGGAGAGACACGCTCTCCCAAAAACAAAAATCTTAGAGTAATTTTCTTTACCAAGTCGCCACCCACCAAAATGAAGGCACACAACAGCTCCCTCTCTCTCTAAAAACAAGAAAAAACCACCCCGTTCTTCATATGTTTTCTTACCAACACACTACATAGAGAACAAAAAAACAAACAAAAGGTTCGTTTATCTCCTCTAGCAATCGTGACCCATCAAAACTCATAACATCTCCACCAATAAGAGCCCCCTCACTCATGTATGGCTGATTTAGCAACCTCCCTCAGAGTCACCAGGAGCTGTCGTTCACTCTCCTCTATATAAAGAAGTCAAGCTCGACCCGTGGCGACAACATCCATCGCTGACAGCTACAATCGACGCCTTAAGGAAGCCATAATCATCATTCCTTAATTCTTGTTCTTCTTGACTGATTTTAGCCACTGTTACCCATTAAAAAAAACAACTAGCCATCATTCTCTCTCCACGGCCAAAAAACCTGAACTTTTCTCCTACCAGCCGCCTGTCACTCTAGCACCAACCAACACCGATCATCATTGTCACTCTCTTCCACTACCTTAAGCTAGATCATCCACCATAACCTCCATTCTCGCCACAAACTAGCACCGTTAAAGCCTCCTCTCTCTACCCAATAACCTCCTTTTGCTTTATCTTCCCATGACCATGACCTCTCCTCCTTCATCATCAATTACAGCCCCTTCAAATGTTGATTTCAAACCTCTTAAATAAATATTTGAACATATTGATGAGTTTTTGTGGTAATGTATTAATTATTAATGTTGATTTTTAATCTATTGTGAATTATTATTGGATGTGTGTGTTCTTAAATGATTAGGTTGGGTTTGATTTATGATATAGTGATGTTATTATGAATTGTTGTCTGTGTGGTAGGATTAATTTGATTTATTAAGTCAATTTTTTTTTTATTTCTTGATAATGATTATGTTGCATATTTGTGGTTTATTATTATTGGTTGACATAGGATAAAAAAACCAATAATTTTACCCTAGGAAGTTGATCTAAAAATAATAATAAAATCATCTTAATATATATATATAACTCGTGACCATTTGACATAGGATAAAAAAAATCTCCGGCGGATTTTATCCTTAGAAGTCAATTTAAAAATGATTATAAGATCGATTTGAAAAAAACTATATAGTTTCATCTCACAAATATTTGTTTGAGGTTTTATTATTATAGATTGATATAGGATCAAAAACCTCAATAGGTTTTATCCTTAGAAATCAACCTAAAATAATAATATAAGATCACTTAAAAAAACAAATTTCCCCTTATAGATATTTGTTTGAGGTTTTCTTATCATATAGGACATAAGATGAAAAACCTCAATAGGTTTTATATTTAGAAGTCGACCTAAACACAACAATAAGATTGCTTCCAAAAAAAATATTTTCAACTCGTAAATCTTCATTTGTGGTTTTATTATCATAGATTGACATTGGATGAAAAAACCTCAAAATGAATTTTATCCTCAAAAGACAGCAAAAAAATAATAATAAGACCTTTTAAAAAAAAAGCATTTTTAGATCATAATTTTTTTGTTGTGGTTGACATAGAATAAATAAACCTTTAGCAGGTTTTATTTTAAAAATCGATCAAATCATTTAAAAAAATATTTTCAAATCTTAAATATTTGTTTATGGTTTTATTATTCATAGGTTTACATAAAACAAATAAACCTCAACAAGAGTAATCCTTAAAAGTTGATCAAAATGATAATAACATTAGTTGGCAAAAATATTTTTTTTGCCCACCTTTCAAATAAATAATTATCAAAGTTTCGATAGTGTGTCAAGGGTTTTAATATTCAAGATCAACCTAGGATAAATAAACTATCAATGGTTTTATCCTTAAAAGTTGACTAAAAATACAATAAGATTACTTTGTAAAAATATTTTTTGCTCATCTTTCAAATAAATAATTATTAAAGTTTTGGTTAAGGATTTTATTATTCATGATCAACTAAGGATAAATAAATCAACATTTTGTATTATCCTGAAAAGTTGATTGAAGGGATAGTAATATTTCTTAATATGTAGCTTAATTTATCATAAATATCCATGTAAATAAAAAATTCTTTTGTGGCATGTTAATTGTATTTATATGTAAAAACAATATAGAATAAATGAACAATCATTGGACATTATTTTAGAAAATCCCTTAAAGGGTAATATGAGTAATTAATATGTAATTTTATATTTCAAAATAAAAAATACACACATACCAATTTAGAAAAACCTTAGCTTTTCATATTAAGCATATTTTATCATTAAAAAAAAACAATGTAGCTTATCATAAATAGGATGTATATGATGATGTCTATTTTTTCTGTTATATAACCAATATCATATCCAAAACTTTTAAAAGATCAATTAAAATTTTTAGTTATCATAAAATTAAGTAACGATTTCTTTTTATATTCTTACATGTCTCACATTTATTTCACCTTGATTTCCACCATGATAACCATAACAACAATACATTTTAGATGTCTCACTTATATATATATATATATATATATATATATATTTATTGTGTTTGTTCACTAATCAATAATTAGAGGCGGCATTAAGGGCAAAATGCAAATTATGCATGCAAGTCAACAAAATTATTGAACTTACTCTTCGCCATGTTGGCCTCTGACTATGGGCTATAAGAAGTTTTCACACATTAATTAAAGTGGCTCTCACATATTCCCTCCTGGCAATAATGGATGATGGATCAGTTTAGTGTTTGATTAACCATGGCAATAATGGATGATGGATCACTCAACTCTTGCTTAATTATAAAACTACTGAAAGAGTCGTATCTTTATTTGTAAAATATATAGTTGAAATACAATAAGAATCATATCTAATTCATCACTTAAATTCAAAGCACAACACATCAATTATTGATGAAAAAATATTATGTAACAATCAACATGAAGATCAGTTTACCAATTCAACAAAGAGTGTGTGTGTGTGAAATTACTACTCATTTCGTATTATTTAAGGGGAGACAAGATGGTAGAGGAGAAGGGATGGGAGGGCAGTCATGCATGTTTTAAATTCGAAGACAAGTAGTTGTTATCAAATAATGTCATGTGATGGATCATCATTACCCAATTCTTTATGGAGTTGTCTGCTTTTTCAGTCATAATTCTTATTAATGCATGCAAATGGCACAAGGCCACAAAATGGTATGAATTTGAAGCTAGTTTGAAATAAAAACGACCCATCAAGGGTAGTGGAGGTGCTAAGAAGGGAAGATTCTTAGCGTAGGAAATTGATTTGGTCAATTGTGAGGGGCACGCGAGTGGTGGGACGCTCACCCTTGTGTGCTGCTTTCGTTTCAAGCTAGTTGATGGATTACAAAAGGTAAAGCATTTACATATATCCCTCTCATACTTTTCTACTAATTACACGTACCATGATATATATATATATATATATATATATATCAGTTTAGATTCTAGAGAAGAGGGAAAGAAATGGTTGAATTAGGCATGAGAGTTGTTATTTTTGATGGAGAGAGTCGTTCTACGTTAGCACTGATCAACTGAGTTAAATATTGCTATTAATTGCGAGCTGCTGTCTACACTACACTACACTGAAGCAGTGAACTTAGGAGTGACTCCACTTCACAACTAGAGTCGCTAAGAACAAACACGAGTAGTCACAGGGACCGACTTGATGGATGGGCCACAAAAGGTCATGAGAGCATGTTAGCTGCAACTAAGCACCTCATATATATATATATATATATATATATAAAGCCACTCCTTTTGTTTTTCACATCTATTCTTCTTGGTTGGCAGTGAACTAGCATATGTGTGCTGCTATTCTCAATTTATTTTCCTGGTTGTCTTTCAAGGCAAAACTTGGATATTATCCAATTTGTTCATTTAGGACCCCAACTATGAAGTTTTGTTCACTACTCACTACCAAAAACAACAAACCTCTGAGAACATTAATTTGTGGTAGAAATAAAGGGACGTATATACTTTTTAAAGAAAAGAAAAAAACCTACAACTTTTTTCTTGCCCTCTGTCTTCATGTATTAGAAGGGAAACAAACAATAATATTCTTTTGTTAACAAAAAAAAATGTAAAATAAAAACTAAAATCTTTTTCATATATTCAGATTATTTTTTTTAAATAAAAAACTAAAAGCCAAAGTGAATTTACAATGCCCTAAGACACCGATCATTATTTACTGCAACAGTGTAATTACTATTTTTTTTTTCAAGCAAAAAATATTGAATTAGCAAACAAGAATATTTTCATTAGGACCCCAATAAATCATTATTAGAATGATCAGGGTCCAAATTAATTAAGATGGATCAAATGTTTTTTTATATTAATATTAAATTAAAACATTATTCAATTCATGATTAAAATTAATTTTTTTTAGAAGAGACATTACTAATGTCTAGACATTTTCTTTCCTCTCAGAAAAGATTTTATTATAACCCGCGGAATAAGTTGGAATGAGCTAGTTTTTTACTAAATGATGTGACATTTTGATTGGTGTTTTATTAATAAATTAATTTCATAATTATAATATTACATTAAATGTGAATAAATCTACATTTCATGATTTAAAATACCTTCTTTATAATAAATACCACAATAATTAGTGAGCACGTTTTAGGGAAAAAAAAAAAAGAAAAAAAAAATTGAGTACTTTTTAGCGGTTGTCATAGCATATTTCTCCTATGCATTAATGTTTTTTTTTCCTCTCTCTATGTTTAACAAAAAGAGACTATCCTTTCAGGAAACTTTTCTTAATTGAGACTAAATCTCTCTCGAAGACATTTTAAAGGTCGGTGTGTCAAATCTTCTTCACCACTCGGCCTAAGTCAATCCCAATTGGCTCTTTATCACTCCTTCCTTCCCCTCACATCCGAAGTGGTTTCGATTTCGTACCACTTCGGAGGTTGTAACCACTGCACACAGAGGTGGCCATCCAACACCCCCACCTTTCAGTGTTGACAACGACTTCAAACCCTAACTTAGGCCTTATTTAATGTGTTTCTTGTTTTTAACTAAAACTCTCAAAATGACCTTTACATATTCTTAAATAAAACATACAAGAAAAAACAGGTAGATTATACCCCAAATATTTTTTACTTTATTTCCCAAGAATACATTGTCAAGTATAAGATTTTAACCAATTGAAGATGCAAGAAAATTCTTGAAATATAGGGTTTTTTTTTTGTGAGTAAAGTTCTTTGTCTTCTTAATATTGTTTTCAAAGGAACATGAAAAATAATTATTTTATGATTTAAAACTATTGAATAACTAAGACATATGTTTAATTAATACAATCAAGAATTATTAATATTATACTAAAATTAAATGTTGGAAATATGTTTTGCTGCCTTCTGTTTGTACACCAAGGGATAAGTAGCACAAAGACTTATTGAGCTTTCTTTCTTCTTTTTTTAATGTGACGAAGGGAACAAGGACAGATCATTCACTTAATTAGATTGCTGAACGAAGCAACAAGTTGATTGGGAACCAAAACTCGAAAATTTGATGGGCATTTAATCTGTAGGCTGTTATTCTAGTTATAATGATAACATAAACTGCTTTGATATTAATATTGTTTTAAAACTCGAATCGGTTTGATACTCGAGTCGGTTTGATAAGATGATTTAGAATTTAGATTGGACTAAATTGAAGAAAAAAAAATTACTAACTCAGATCAGGTAAAGACTGGTGTGAAAATTGAGTTACAGGTAAAGACATCATCTGAGCCTTAACAATTGTTAAGAGCATCTTTCGATCAATTGAGATTACATTGGGATCCGAAACATGCTAGCTTCTGTATACTTTTTTTTTAATTTTTTGTAACGACCAAATCTCCTACGTACACTTTAATTACAGTCAAACATGTGTAGTTGCTCCTTTCTTGCCAATTAGATCTTTTACCTTGGTGTTTACTTGATTGGTTTGCCAAACCTACTGGAAATACTTCCATAATTTCAACCTAATACTCAATCTATTGGATTTCAATGGGTGACCATTCTTCCATCGCAGGCCTACTACCGGTGTGTAGTTAATGACGAGGGCGGGCAGGCAGGCGTTACTGCTAAGTGAGGCTTACGTGTGTGTGATTGAAGGCAATGTGTTGGGTGCCTTTGCATACAAATAATCTTATGGATTTAAGTAATAAAACTATGAAGTTGGTATCATTATTCTTTATGGTTGGAGATATTGGTAATTGGTGTGATGTGAACCTCATGATCATGTAATCATGTAATCTATAATTAAGATTGAGATTTGATTCTAAAAAGCTAAAAAATATATGATATGAATGTGACACAATGAAAACTTTGTTAGTTTAATATGCTCTGTAGTCAATCGGTTAGATACACGTGATATTATTATATTCATGTAAATACATATTTATTATTAATAAAGGCTTAATTTATCTTTAATAATCATATAATATTATATTAATGAATCTAGAGTAAAGATAAAGTTCATGGGATAAAAATGTTTTGCAAAGAAAACTATAAAGTTGTTATAATTATGAGATTCTTGTTGTATCAAAGCATTGTTCCTAATATTTGGGGGATCATAACACGTTGCTAGACAATACACCGAATCTTCAAATATAAATTAATCAATTGTTTAATTGATAATAAATTAAATTATTTAATTTTTTTAATTCTATTTAATTATAATTTATATTTGGGCTCACGTTTTAGGAACTTGATGGGTCACACACATTAAGAACCATTAGTAAGAAATTAAATTGAGATGATTTAATTAAGTATGACTTGATTAAAGTATATTTTAGATATTAAGGACTATAATATAATTAATACAGAGATTATATTTTTTGACCTAGAAAAATCAAGGCAAACATTATTCCCAACTTTTTAGATTCTTGTGAATAAAAACACGCAAAAGTTATGAGAAAGTTCTATTCATTACCTAAGTGTATTCATCTATTTGAGGATGACAAGTTATCGAAAATAAGAGTTTAGTTCCTAATTTCCCCCCACAAAGTGTTCCAAAAATAGCTAAGGAGCTTAACATCATGATTTCAAACTATACTCCTAGAAATGCCATGCTAATATTCAATCTCCATAAAGAACAAGTCTGTGATATGAGATGCATCAACAGTCTTATAACATGCAATGAAATGCGTCATCTTAGAAAACCTATCAACCACAACAAAAAGAAAGTCTTTACCATTCTTTGATTTAGGTAAACCTAAAACAAAGTCCATATAGATATCTACCTAAGGTCTAGTAGGTGCAGGTAATGGTGTATATAGTCTATGTAGTTGTACTCTACCTAAGGTCTAGTAGGTGCATGTAATTGTGTATATAGTCTATGTGGTTGTACTCTAGATTTTATCTTTCTATATGCAATGCATTGTTCACAAATTCGTTGCACATCTCTTTTCATCTTTGGACAATAGAAATGTTCATACAATACATTTAAAGTCCTTGCAACCCTAAAATGACCCATTAAACCACCTTTATGTGCTTCACGAACAAGAAATTCATGTAAAGAACTAGCAAGAACACCCAATCGATTCTCTTTGAATAAGAAATTATCCATCACATAAAACTTACCAAAAGTCAAATGTCCACATTCATTATATATTTTGGAAAAGTCAGAATCATTAGCATACAATGCCTTCATATATTCAAAGTCTATCAATTTAGTATTCATAGTGTTTAGAAGAACATACATGCGTGAAAGTGCATCAGCCATTATGTTCTCTTTACTTTGCTTATACTTGATTATGTAAGGAAAAGTCTCAATGAATTCAACCCTTTTTGCATGTCTCCTATCCAACTTATCTTGTCTTTTCATATGTTTCAATGACTCATAATGTGAATGGATTATGAACTCTTTTAGCCACAAGTAATGTTGTCATGTCTCAAGTATTTTTACCAAACGATATAGTTCTTTGTGATAAGTGGGATAGTTCAAAGTGGATCCTTTTAACTTTTCACTAAAATAAGTAATGGGTATTTGATCCTGGATTAACACAGCTTATATTTCTATTTCAGATGCATCATATTTAATTTCAAATATTTTGTAAAGTCAGGCAAAGCTAAAATAGGTGCAAATAATAATTTTTCTTTCAAAAAAGCAAGAGTCAATTCTTGTCTCTCCCCTCATTTAAACCCAATTGACTTTTTAACAACTTCATTTAAAGGTGCAACTAATGTACTGAAATCTTTCACAAAACACTTATAAAAGCTAGCTAACCTATGAAAACTCCTTACCTCACTTGCCAATTTTGGTATAGGCCAATCTTGGATGGCCTTAACTTTCTCCTCATCTATCTTAATAACTTGTGCAATTACAACATAGCCAAGAAATACAATTCTCTCCATGCAAAAAGTACACTTTTTAAGATTAACATACAATTTCTCACTACGCAAAATATTAAATATATAACTCAAATGATCAAGATGTTAATTTAAGTTCTTGTTATAGATCAAAATTTCATCAAAATACATAATCATGAACTTACATATAAACGCACACAATACACGATTCATTAAACACATAAACATACTACGTGCATTTGTAAGTCCAAACAGCATGACTAACCATTCATACAAATCATACGTAGTCTTATATGCAGTCTTCCACTCATCACCTTTTTTTCATCCTAATCTGATGATACCCACTTTTCATATCAATTTTGGAGAAAATACATGATCCATGTAATTCATCTAGCATATCATCAAGCCTAGGAATATGATTTATATACTTTACCATTATATTATTGATGACTCGGCAATCAACACACATCCTCCATGATCCACCCTTCTTAGGTACACCTAACATTGGCACAACACACGAGCTCATACTCTCACGAATGTACCATTTCTCTATTAGCTCATTAACTTGCCTTTAAAGCTCCTTTGTCTTCTCATGATTGCTTCTATAGACTAGTCGATTAGGAATCGCAACCCTAGATACAAGATCAATCTGATATTCTATT